>CAACWJ010000043.1_pt1 | contig 51772 bp, 64 predicted proteins | sample 2275621 | NCBI WGS metagenome assembly CAACWJ01 (sample SAMEA5312456, study PRJEB27640) | indoor metagenome | biome: indoor environment; feature: uncontrolled; material: polymer tiles stone | place: Germany | collected 2014-07-07
CCTTGTGATTGCATGTAAGCCCCATATAAAGGGTTCCCCGTTGGTTTTGGTTCTGGTTTGATATCTGGTAAGTCAATGGCAATATAGCTCTTGAAATGGCTAAGAATGACCATAAGAAGAAGCAACGCCAAGAATGTGATTAGATATTGTATAGGTGTTAAATTTAGTTCATTAATCATTTTTTAGCACCTCTTAACTGATAGTTATTTATAAAATGCTGATATTCTTCTTTAGGTAGTGACATGATGCCTTTTATTTCTTCTTTTGATATTGCTTTGTTAGTGAAATAATCATCTAACATAAAGATAAAGCCTTTTGGATAATTGTTTTCTACTAAATAATCTCTAATTTCAAATACTTCATTTTTCATTTTCGTTGTCTCCTATGGTCAAATTTAGTCAAATATGTTATAATTAAGTTAATAAAAAATTATGTAACTCCCTTACTTGCTTGCGGGTGGTTTTGTATTTTATTATTTTCATATTATTAAAGCCTATTCAGTCGCCAAACTTTTTAAGGCTTTTTTTGTTGTCTTTTTTTATTCTTCGCTTTCAGCTTCTTCAGTTAGATATTCGTCTTTCATGCAATTGATTAATTTTTCTAACAATGCCCCGTCAACTGAATAGCCAAACGAACCCCTTGCATTGTTGTATGAAATACGGTCATCGATTTCAGTGATTAGGTCGTTATATTTTTCTTTAAATTCCATAATTTTCATTTTGTTTTTTCTCTCTTTCTTGTTCTCACGCGCATTTAGGCGCTTTTTTTAATGCCAGTGTTTTGATATCTTGATAATCACAATCTAAGTTAATTAATGCTATTGCCATGTCTTCTAGTGCTGTGTACTGTGCTAACTCAATTGAGTTTAAACAGTCAATGCCAGATTGTGCGCCTCTGGTTGCTTTTAATTGCTTGCTATTCTTACCAGTGACAGCTTTTAGCAATAGATTGTAAACAGTCGGATAAGCCATTTTAGGAGCGTGTTCCCATGTCTTGATAGCTTGATTAAGTGTTTTACGTTTAGGTGCTTCAAGAATTCGCTGTAATTTGATTTGAGTGAGTTCATCTCTCATTTCAAAGAATGCTTTGACAAGATTTTCCTTAAAGGTTGCAACTTGGTCGGTATTCTTTAAAAATGTAATAAGCAAGGTTGCTTGCTGTTCGTTTAAAAGATATTCTTTAGTACGTTGCCCGCTTGGTAAAGGTCGCATTTTAAATGCTAGCTTCCCAAACTGTTCTAACCTAGCTTTATGCTTTCTGATGTGTTCTTGTATTGCATGATGACTAATATCAGCACAATCTGAAATAATACTTGATAGTGTATAGGGTTCTTTTGCCCCGTCAATGTAAACTAGTTCCATGTGTACCCTTTCTAGTCTTGGTAAAACAATTCATCTATTGTAATGTCAGATTTTACTTGTTTTACCATGTCGCGGATAGCTAAGCGCTCACGGTCGTTGAAAGCATTTTTCCCAGTTTCTTTGTTATTATAAGATTGTAAAGAAATTCCCAACTTATCTGATAACTCTTTTTGGGTAAGTCCTAGCATTACGCGATAACCTTTTAATTTGCTCAAATTGATAACCTCCTTTTTTTATATGTCCCCGCTCAATAGGTTGAAAGTGTGAAAGGTGTTTGAGAGGGTGTTAAAAAAGACACTTATGTCTGATTTATTTAAATTATATCAGACACTTTAGTCCGTTGTCAAGTATTTCTTTTATTTTTTCAAGACATTTTTGTCTTTTTTAAAAAATAATGTTATAATCTTCCTTGAAAGGTGTGATAATTTATGAATAGGTTGAAAGAATTAAGAAAAGAAAAAAAGTTATCTCAAAAAGAAATAGCTGAATTTTTAGAAATAAATGAAAAAACCGTTTCCCGTTGGGAAAATGGTGAAAGTACAATAAAATCAGATAAAGCACAAGCGCTTGCTGATTATTTTGGGGTGTCTGTTGGTTATTTACTTGGTTACAGTGATGAAGCTCAAAAATATTTTGAAATTAGTGATATTGAGTTTAATAGATTAATTTGGGAATATGTTGATAAATTCAGGGGAGTGGAATTTGATAAAGGGTTTTTATCTAAAGAAAGAAGTATTTTAAACGACCTGAATAAAATCATTGAAATTAATGAAGACACAGAATTAAGCGATGATAAAAAAGAAGAAAAGATATCTAATTTAGTAAATAATTTAATAAGACAACTTTCATTGTATAGTGTTTTTGTAAGGGAAAAAATATTTGAATTAAAAAATAAAAATGATTAAGTTAACTCACTAAATTTAATTTATATCCCTACATTTCCCAACAATCAGCAACGCCAATTGCTGACTTTACCAATCTAATTCCTTTACTTGCTTGCGGGTGGTTAGAAGAGGTAAGAATATGAAAATAATAGAGTACAAAAAGAAAAACGGTACAACCGTGTACCGTGCTAACATTTATTTAGGTATTGACCAAGTCACTGGGAAGAAAGTTAAGACTAGTGTAACCGGTCGGACTAAGAAAGAAGTTAAAACAAGAATTAAAGAAGCTCAACATAATTTTAAAACCAATGGTCAAACAGTGACAAAAGTTGTCCCAGTGGAAAATTATAAAGAACTTGCCAAACTGTGGTTAAAAAGTTATGAAATGACCGTAAAGCCTCAAACGTTCATAGCAACTAAGAGAATGATATATAATCACTTAATACCAGTGTTCGGGGATATTAAACTTGATAAACTATCAGTTAGTTATATCCAAGGTCATATCAATGGCTTATCAAAAAAGTTTGTTCACTTTGGTACTGTTCATTCAATTAATAAACGCGTTTTACAATATGGGGTATCATTGCAATTAATTCCGTTCAATCCTGCGCGTGATGTCATACTCCCTAAAGTAGTTAAACCAGATAATAAAGCGATTAAGTTTATAGATTATAATGATTTAAAAGCTTTAATGTCTTATATGGAAAAACTATCAAACAAAAAATATAGTTATTTTTTTGACTATGTACTTTATAGCATACTGTTGGCAACTGGTTGCCGCTTTGGTGAAGTGATTGCCCTTACGTGGTCGGATATTGACTTTGAAAATGCCACAATTGATATTAATAAAAATTATAATCGTTTAGTTGATATTGTAGGCACGCCAAAGAGTAAAGCGGGTTACCGCGTTATCAGCATTGACCAAAAGACAGTTAATTTGTTACGCTTATACAAGAATAGACAAAGGCAATTGTTTTCTGAGGTAAGCAGTGAATCGCCAAGCGTTGTTTTTGCAACTCCTACAAGGAAGTATCAAAATACAGCTATACGCCAAGGCTCTCTAGATAGACGACTCAAAGAGATTGGTTGCCCTAGATTTACTTTCCACGCTTTTAGACATACTCATGCTAGCTTGTTATTGAATGCTGGTATCAGTTACAAAGAATTACAATATAGGTTAGGACATGCAACCTTGGCAATGACTATGGATATATATAGCCACTTATCAAAAGATAAAGAAAAAGAAGCTGTTTCATATTATGAAAAAGCGATAAACAGCCTCTAGGTGAACTAAAAGGGGAACAAAATAATTTTACTTAGTTATAGTTGTCTTATAAAGCCCATGATATCAATACATAAACATAGTAAGGAAGAAAAAACATGACATTTGAAGAAATTTTACCTGGATTAAAAGCTAAGAAAAAATATGTGAGAACTGGTTGGGGCGGTGCTGAAAATTATGTTCAGTTATTCGATTCTATAGAACAAAATGGACATGCTTTAGAGGTGACACCTTATTTCCTAATCAATGTATCAGGAGATGGTGAAGGTTTCTCAATGTGGGCGCCAACGCCGTGTGATGTCTTAGCCGAAGATTGGATTGAAGTGAATGACTAAATCTGTTTTAGTAACGGGTGTCTCGTCTGGTATTGGACTTGCCCAAGCTCAGGCTTTTTTAAAGCTTGGTTATACTGTTTATGGTCTTGATCTAGCTGATGAACCTAAATTGATAGGTAATTTTCATTTTTATCAGGCTGACATTAGTCAGGATTGCCAGGCAATTTTTGAAGAGATTGGGACAATTGATATCCTGTGCAACACAGCTGGTGTTTTGGATGCATACTTGCCCTTGCTTGATATCAGTCAAGACCAGTTTACAAGGGTCATGAACGTCAACTTTTTTGGGGCTGTTCGAACCACTTCCTTTTTTCTTGGCAAAATGCGAGCGCAGCAATCCGGCATAATCATAAACATGTGTTCCATTGCTAGTTTTATGGCTGGTGGTGGCGGTGCTGCTTATACAGCTAGTAAACATGCTCTTGCTGGGTTCACGAGACAATTAGCTTTGGACTATGCCAAGGCAGGTATTTCCGTTTTTGGGATTGCACCTGGGGCAGTTAAAACAGAAATGACAGCCAGTGATTTTGAGCCAGGAGGCATGGCTGATTGGGTTGCTCAAGAAACACCAATTGGCCGCTGGTTGGAGGCTGATGAAGTGGCAGATTTAACTCTCTACTTAGCAAGTGGAAATGCATCAGGCTTACAAGGTGAAATTGTCAAAATTGACGGTGGATGGAGTTTGAAGTAAATGCAAATTAGACCAGAAAGAAAAAGTGATGAACAAGCTATTCAGACTTTAATTAATGAATCGTTTGCGACTGCTGAACATGCTGATGGCAATGAGGCAGAATTAGTCCGGGCTTTGAGAGCTGGTTCATCTTATGTTCCAGAGTTAACACTTATTTTGGAATGATTGATTAAGAAGGAGAAATAATGAAATTAGCTATATTAGGTACAGGTAAAATTGTTGAAGAAGCCTTACCTGTATTACAAGAAACAAAAGGTATTGTTCTCAAAGCCATCCTTTCTACGCCAAGAAGTATTGAGAAGGCTGAGCAACTAGCGGAAGACTGTGGAATAGAAGAAGCTACTAGTGATTTTCAGGAGTTGCTAAATAATTCTTCAATAGATACTGTCTATGTCGCAACACCAAACCATTTGCATTATGACATGGCTAAGAAGGCTTTGCTTGCAGGCAAACATGTTATTTGTGAAAAACCGTTTACCTTAACGATGTCTGAGTTTGAGGATCTTCGTCAGATTGCTCAGGATAAAAAATTGATTTTGTTGGAAGCAATTACTAACCAGTACTTGGAAAATTTTGCTTACATTAAAGAAAATTTAGACCAACTTGGGGAAATCAAGATTGTTGAATGTAATTATTCTCAATATTCCTCACGTTATGATGCTTTCAAAGTTGGAAAAATTGCGCCAGCATTTGACCCTGAAAAAGGGGGAGGAGCCTTGCGTGATTTGAATGTCTATAATATCCATATTGTGGTCGGGTTATTTGGACAGCCCAAAAATGTAAATTACATGCCAAATATTGAACGAAATATTGATACCTCTGGGATACTTCTGTTAGACTATGGACACTTTAAGGTAGCTTGTATTGGTGCTAAAGATTGTAGTGCTGAAATCAAGTCAACAATCCAAGGAAATAAAGGTTCAATAAGTATTTTAGGAGCAACAAATACAGTTCCCAAAGTAGCGTTGACGTTGAATGGTCAGGAAGAAGAAATCATTGATCAGAACCAAGGTAATCACCGTATGGTAGCTGAGTTTAAAGCTTTTGAAGAGATTATTAGTGGTAAAGACTTTGATAGAGCAAATCAAGCTTTAGAGCACAGTCAAATAGTTATGGCAGTCTTAGATCAAGCAGCAAAACAAATCTAAAAAAGAGGGAGTTAGTTAGTCTAACTCCCTCTTTATGCAGTCTTTCCCATTTTATGCTATAATGAGATGATATTTGAATAAAAAAATAAGGAAAATATATGACAAACTACGCAATTATTTTAGCTGCGGGTAAAGGTACTCGCATGAAGTCTGACCTCCCAAAAGTACTCCACAAAGTATCTGGATTAAGCATGTTAGAACATGTTTACCGCAGTGTTTCAGCAATTAATCCTGAAAAATATGTGACTGTCATTGGGCATAAAGCAGAACTAGTTCAAGAAGTTCTAGTAGACCAATCCGAATTTGTGCTTCAAGCAGAACAACTAGGAACTGGTCACGCAGTTATGATGGCTGAAGAGCAACTAGCTGGATTAGAAGGTAATACTTTGGTTATTGCTGGTGATACACCGCTGATTACTGGTGATAGCTTGAAAAATTTAATTGACTTCCATGTTAACCATAAAAATGTTGCTACAATTTTGACTGCGCGTGCTGAAGATCCATTTGGTTATGGTCGAATCATTAGAAATTCTGATGACGAAGTTATCAAAATTGTTGAACAAAAAGATGCAAACTCCTATGAGCAAGCAGTTAAAGAGATTAATACTGGAACTTACTTATTTGATAATAAACGTTTATTTGAAGCATTGAAAAATATTAACACTAATAATGCTCAAGGTGAATATTACTTAACAGATGTTATCTCAATTTTTAGAGAAAATCGTGAAAAAGTAGGTGCATATGTTCTTCGTAACTTCAATGAAAGCCTTGGTGTAAATGACCGTGTTGCTTTATCAACAGCAGAAAGTGTTATGCATCGTCGTATCAATAAGGCTCACATGGTTAATGGGGTAACATTCCAAAATCCAGATGCTACTTACATCGAGCGCGATGTTCAAATTGATCCAGATGTGGTGATTGAAGCTAATGTTACCTTAAAAGGGAAAACTAAAATTGGATCTGGAACTGTTTTAACTAATGGAACTTATATTGTTAATTCTGAAATTGGACAATCAGCAGTTATTACCAATTCAATGATTGAAGATTCAAAGCTTGCTGATGGAGTCACAATAGGTCCTTATGCCCACATCCGTCCAGGTTCAACCTTAGAAAAAGATGTACATGTTGGAAACTTTGTGGAAGTCAAAGGTTCAAAAATTGGTCAAGGTACAAAAGCAGGTCATTTAACTTACATTGGTAATGCCCAAGTTGGCTCTGATGTTAACTTTGGTGCTGGAACAATTACAGTTAATTACGATGGTCAAAACAAGTACAAAACGATTATTGGCAACAATGTCTTTATTGGCAGCAATTCAACCCTAATCGCACCTTTGGAAATAGGCGACAACTCGCTGACAGCTGCTGGATCAACAATTACCAAAAATGTTTCCTCTGACAGCATTGCAATTGGGCGAAGCCGCCAAGAGACTAAAGAAGGCTATGCTAAACACTTGCCTCATCATCCATCAAATAAAAAATAAGTAAACTACTTGTGAAAAGGAGAAGAAGGATGGAATTTGAAGAAAAGACTATTCGTCGACAAACCATATATGAGGGAGCTATCTTTAATGTCGCAGTAGATGACGTGGAGCTTCCTAATGGCCTTGGACAAGCAAAAAGAGAACTGGTCTTTCACCGTGGAGCCGTTTCAGTTCTAGCTATTACGGATGACCAGAAGATTCTTTTGGTTAAGCAATATCGCAAAGCAATCGAGCAAATTTCCTATGAAATTCCAGCTGGTAAGTTGGAAGTTGGCGAAAATGGCTCTGAGCTTGACGCTGCAGCAAGAGAACTTGAGGAAGAGACAGGTTATCAAGGTCAATTAGAATTCATTTATGAATTCTATACAGCTATTGGATTTTGTAATGAAAAAATCAAACTTTATTTAGCTAAACAATTAGAAAAAGTTCCTAATCCTCGTCCACAAGATGATGATGAAGTGATTGAATTGTTAGAAGTGACTTATCAAGAGGCACTTGAAATGATAAGTAATGGCAAAATTGTTGATGCAAAAACAATTTTAGCTATTCAATACTATGGATTGACTATTGGAGGTGAGATGTGATGGGAAAATCATTACTAACCGATGATGTCATTGAGCGGGCTAGGCGTGGTGAGACTTTTGAAGAAGATCCTTATTTAGACTCAGACACCAAAATTATCACATTTGCAGAAAATCAAATTAATGATGATCTTGATGATAATGTTGATAATCGAATTTATAAAAGTCGACGAATCGAGAATGCTAGAAGAGGGCAGTTTCAAGCTAAATTAAATTTAATGTTATTTGCCCTTTTAGTTCTGATAGCCATTCTTATCTTTGCCGTATTTAGACTTTAGGAGTATTATCAAAATGAAAATTGGAATAATTGCTGCTATGGAAGAGGAATTAAATTCTCTTTTAGAAGCATTAACCTCTAAAACGGAGTCATCTGTTTTAGGAAACACATATTATAGTGGTCGATTCGGTAAACACGAGCTTGTTCTTGTTCAATCTGGAATTGGTAAAGTCATGTCAGCTATGACGGTGGCTATCCTAGTTGAAAATTTTAATGTTCAAGCTATCATTAACACTGGTTCAGCAGGCGCTGTAGCCTCTGACTTATCTATTGGAGATATTGTTGTAGCTGATAAACTTGTTTATCACGATGTTGATTTAACAGCATTTGATTATGATTTTGGGCAAATGGCTCAACAACCACTTTTTTTTGAAAGCGATCAAGAGTTTGTTGAAACCTTCCAAGCTGTTTTAGAAGAGGCTGACAACCACAGTAAAATTGGCTTGATTGCTACTGGAGACTCCTTTATTGCAGGACAAGACAAGATAGACTTGATTGTCTCGCATTTTCCTGAAGTTTTGGCAGTTGAAATGGAAGGGGCAGCAATTGCCCAAGCAGCTCACACCTCTGGTGTTCCGTTTATTGTTGTAAGGGCAATGAGTGACACAGCTGCACATGATGCTAATATAACTTTTGATCAATTTATTATCGAGGCTGGTAAACAGTCCGCATTCACCTTATTAGCATTTTTAAACAAATTAAACTAAAAAAAAGATTGGATTCATATCCAGTCTTTTTATAGTTCAGAAACATATATATCTTTTGCAATATTTTCGGGGATTATCAAACTTTTATCTTGATATGTAATTAAATAGGTTTTGGCATAGCTGTCAATACTTTGTAATTCGAAAACTGTTTGGATACTAAGCTGATGGGATTCCAGATATTGAATCAAATGATACTGGTCATGAATACGGCTCAATTGGTATTTGCCAGGCTCCGTAATTTGATTTAAGGTTCTTGTATTTATTTCATTTAGAGGTTGATCCTTACGAGGAATAGTTCCTCCATGAGGACAAAAAACGGGGAAACCAAGACGTTCATCTAGACGGTCGATAAAGTTATCAGAAACAGTGTGTTCCAAAACTTCAGCTTCTTGGTGAACTTCCTGAGAGGTGTAAGATAGTTGATTAATTAGAAAAACCTCGATCAAGCGATGCTTACGATAGAGATTAGCAATTAATTTTAAGCCTTTATCAGTTAAATAATAACCAACTACTTTATCTTTAATAATCCATTCCTGGTTCAGCATTTTTTTTATCATTTCTGATACTGCTGGGGCAGATACTTGCATACCCTGAGCAATCATTTTATTAGAAATTTTTGCATTTTCTTGTCCCAGTTCATAGATGCACTTAAGGTAATCTTCTTTATTAGGCGTCATTTCTCTCTGCCTTTCTCTTATTTATAACCATTATTATAACAAATTTTTTGAGAAAAATCTTGACAAATGTTGATAAATAATGTAGATTAATATTATAATTAACTATGCTTAATTAATTATATAACTTAAATTAAGGAGAAAAAATGAAGAAGAAATTTACTTTTGCTTTGACTGCTGCTTTGTCATTATTCATGCTATCTGCTTGCTCGACTAGTGGTCAACAGGCAAAGAAAGAAGAAAAATTAAATGTTGTTGCAACTAATTCTGTTATTGCAGATATGACAAAAAATATAGCCGGTAATAAGGTTAATTTGCATAGTATTGTTCCAGTTGGTCAAGACCCCCATGAGTATGAACCATTACCTGAAGATGTTGAAAAAACAAGTTCGGCGGATTTGATTTTTTACAATGGAATTACCTTAGAAGATGGTGGACATGCTTGGTTTACTAAATTGATTAAGAATGCCAAAAAAGAAAAAAATAAAGATTATTTTGCGGTATCAGATGGTATTGATGTTATCTATTTAGAGGGGCAAAATGAAAAAGGTAAAGAAGATCCTCATGCTTGGTTAAATCTTGAAAATGGTATGATTTATTCAAAAAATATTGCTAAGCAATTAATCAAGAAAGATCCTAAAAATAAAACTTACTATCAATCTCATTTAAAAAGTTATTTGGCAAAACTAGATAATTTAGATAAAGAAGCTAAATCTAAGTTTGATAAGATACCAGCAGATAAAAAAATGATTGTAACAAGTGAAGGCTGCTTCAAATATTTCTCTAAAGCCTATGATGTTCCATCAGCATATATTTGGGAAATTAATACAGAAGAAGAAGGAACACCGAGTCAAATTTCAACTCTCATTGAGAAATTAAAAAAGAAAAAATTATCAGCTATATTTGTTGAATCTAGTGTTGATAGTCGACCTATGAAATCTGTTTCTAAGGATAGTGGAATTCCAATTTATTCTGAAATTTTTACAGATTCTGTTGCCAAAAAAGGGAAACCTGGTGATAGTTACTATGCCATGATGAAATGGAATTTAGATAAGATTTCAGAAGGTTTATCGAAATAATAGCCATAAAGCACAGGAGCTCAAGGGCCATGTGCTTTATTTATTTTTAAGGAGTTTTATATGATTACAGTTAACAATTTATCAGTTTCTTATCCTGGCAAAATCGAGGCCTTGCAAGATATTAGCTTATCACTTCCTGGTGGGGGGATAACTGGAATAATTGGACCAAACGGAGCAGGCAAATCAACATTAATGAAGGCAATATTGGGTCTAATTAATTATTCAGGTCAAGTAAAAATTGATACAGCGGATGCTAACTCTAAAGCGACAGCTATTGCCTATGTAGAACAAAGAAGTAGTATCGATCTCAATTTCCCAATTACGGTATCTGAGTGTGTCTTATTGGGAACCTATGGGAAACTTGGATTTTTTAAAAAAATAAGTAAAGAGGATAGAGAAAAGGTTAGCCATTATTTGGAAAAAGTTGGTTTATTAGAGTTTGAACACCGCCCAATCAAAAGTTTATCTGGTGGCCAATTCCAACGGATGCTCTTAGCCAGATGTTTAATTCAAGAAAAAGATTATTTATTTTTGGATGAGCCATTTGCCGGGATTGATTCTTTAAGTGAATCAATTATTATTGATCTGTTAAAAAAATTGGCTAGTAAAGGGAAAACAATCTTAATTGTCCACCATGATCTTAGTAAGGTGGATTATTACTTTGATCGAGTTATTCTCCTAAATAAGAAATTAGTTACTTATGGGAAGGTAACAGATGTTTTTAATCCCAAATATTTAGAAGAAGCCTATGGTCATATGATGGTGGGAGGAGCACTATGATTTTTGAAAAATTTTTTAACGGCCTATGCCAATATCATTTTTTGCAAAATGCCTTTATCACGGCCTTAATTATTGGTATTGTTTCTGGAGTAGTTGGCTGTTTTATTATCCTTCGGTCAATGTCATTAATGGGAGATGCCATTTCTCATGCGGTCTTGCCTGGTGTAGCAATTTCTTATATTTTAGGGATAAATTTCTTTATTGGCGCGATTGTGTTTGGCCTATTATCCTCATTATTTATTACTTATATTAAAGAAAATAGTATTATCAAAGGAGATACAGCCATTGGAATTACATTTAGTTCTTTTTTAGCCTTAGGTGTTATCTTAATTGGAATTGCTCAAAGCACAACTAATCTTTTTAGCATACTATTTGGAAATATCCTAGCAGTTCAAGATAGCGACAAATGGATTACGATTGGCGTATCTTGCTTAGTTCTTTTGACAATTGTGTTGTTTTTCAAAGAACTTCAATTAACGTCTTTTGACCCAGTTCTTGCACAAACAATGGGTATCAATGTTTGTGCCTATCATTACTTGTTGATGGTTCTATTAACTTTAGTAGCTGTTACAGCAATGCAAAGTGTGGGAACAATATTGATTGTAGCTCTATTAATTACACCAGCAGCAACTGCCTATTTATATGTCAATAGCTTGAAAGAGATGTTACTACTATCAGCCACTCTTGGTGCAGTCTCTTCTGTATTAGGATTATTTATTGGTTACACCTTTAATATAGCTGCAGGATCAACAATCGTTTTGACAGCTGCTTTCCTATTTGCCATTAGTTTTTTTATTTCCCCTAAACAAGGGATTTTAAAAAAATAGAAAAAGATGATAAGTTACCACATAACTTATCATCTTTTTCATCAATATTTAAAAGTATAATCTTTGTTGATTTTGATTTCTTTAATAAGAATTTTTTCTTTTGGTTTATCCTTTTCATCGACCTCTGTTTTGGCAATCTTGTCTACAACATCCATTCCTGTGATGACCTGTCCAAATACAGTATAGCCACCATCTAGACTGGGATTACCTCCCTTATTATAAGCATCAATAATAGGTTGGGGGTAGTTGTCACTCGAAAGGGATTTTCCTTGATTGGCTGTATTTTGATTGATGAAAAATTGACTTCCATTGGTATCTGGCCCCGCATTAGCCATGGCTAGGGCACCACGGATATTATAAAGGTAAGGTGAGATTTCGTTTGGGAACCCTTGTCCATTATCTTTATCAGGATCTTTGTCATACCAGATTGATTGACCACCGGAACCATCGCCCTTGGGATCACCGGTTTGAATCATGAAATCCGAAATGACGCGGTGAAAGCTTAATCCATTGTAATAGCCTTCTTTAGCATGCGTTAAAAAATTTTCAACCGCTAAAGGCGCTAATTTTGGAAAAAGCTTAATTGTAATGTCACCTTGACTAGTAATTAATATTACCTCTGCTTGATTTTTATCAACTTTCTCCGAAAGTTGGGGGAATTTATCAGGGCTAGCTTTTAAAGCTTCCTTGAATTTTTTTTGATAAACTTTTTCTGCACTTTCTCTACTTTTTTGAGCAATTTTATCATCAACATATTTATCGCCTTTTATAGCTCTATCAAGATATTGACATCCAGTCAAGGTAGAAATAAATATAATAAATAAGCCAATTGATAGCAGTTTTTTCATAGAAACTCCTTAGAAATGTTTTCTTTTATTTTACCATATAAAACATAAAGAAAACTAAAATCATTCGTCATTTAAGTTGAAATTATGCGTTTTATCTCATGTTTTTTTTAATATTAATAAGTAGTTGCAAGAAAATACAATTAAGGGTATCAGTATATTCTCAAAATTAATTGAATCTTGTTCGTATTTCATAATTATTGAAAAATGGTATAATGATTTTATGACTAAACGAAATACACAAAGAAAAGGCGCAAAACCTAAGCGTCTAACCAAAGCAGAAATCGAAAAACAACGAGCCATTAAACGGATGATATTCTCCGTTTTAACTGGACTAGTCTTAATTTTTGCTGCTATTAGATTAGGAATTTTTGGTGTTACAGCTTATAATGTTATCCGTTTTATGGTAGGTAGCTTAGCTTATCTCTTTATTGGTGCACTTTTTATTTACTTATTTTTTTTCAAATGGTTACAAAAGCAAGAGGGCTTAATTGCTGGTTTTGTCATTCTTTTTTTGGGACTTTTAATTGAATGGCATGCTTACCTCTTCACATTTAGTCTTATGAAGGGCAAAGAAATTTTTTCAAGAACAGCCCGGTTAATTATGAGCGACCTCTTACAGTTTAAAGTTCATTCTTTCCTAGGTGGAGGTATGATTGGAGCCCTTCTATACAAACCAGTTTCCTTTTTATTTTCTAATATTGGCTCATTTTTCATTGGTGGCTTGGTTATCCTTTTAGGGCTCTTTTTGATGACTCCTTGGGACGTTTATGACATCAGCAATTTTGTGAAGTTACAAATGCAAAACTTACTTGAAAAGCATCATGCAGCTAAAGAGCTCCGCTATATCAAAAAAGAAGAAGAAAAAGCGAGAGCTGAAGAATTACGTTTGCAAGAGGAGGCTTTACTTGAGAATAATCCAAATCAAAGAGCTGTAGATATAGAGACTGGTGAAATTCTAGATGGTCAGATGGCTGGAATGATGGATCCATTGGCGGTCGAGCAAATGCCACTGGCTGAGCCAGAGATAATTGCTTATGAGTCGCATCCAGAAGATTTGGGTGTAATTGAAATGGATCAATTTGATGAGCAAGATTCGATGTTAGAATCTTATCCCATTCCTGAAGCTACTGATCAAATGACCATTGATGATGAGCTATTTGACGATGAGCCAGTCGAAGTTGACTTTACTCCGAAAGCTAATTTACTTTATAAATTACCAACAATTGACCTGTTTGCACCTGATAAACCAAAAAATCAGTCTAAAGAAAAGAATTTGGTTCGCAAAAACATCACTGTTTTAGAAGAAACTTTCAAAAGTTTTGGAATTGATGTGAAAGTGGAACGTGCTGAAATTGGACCATCTGTAACAAAATATGAAATTAAACCAGCAGTCGGTGTTCGGGTTAACCGTATTTCAAACTTAGCGGATGACTTGGCTTTAGCTTTAGCTGCTAAAGATGTCCGTATTGAAGCTCCTATTCCAGGGAAATCTTTAGTCGGAATTGAAGTACCTAATTCAGAAATTGCCACAGTTTCCTTCCGTGAGCTTTGGGAACAATCTAATACTAGTGATGATAAATTACTTGAAGTACCACTTGGTAAAGCTGTTAATGGTATGGCTCGCTCCTTTGACTTAACAAAAATGCCTCATCTTCTGGTAGCAGGGTCAACTGGATCTGGTAAATCTGTTGCTGTTAATGGGATTATTTCAAGTATTTTGATGAAAGCTCGACCTGATCAAGTAAAATTCTTAATGGTCGATCCAAAAATGGTTGAATTATCAGTTTATAATGATATTCCTCATCTACTAATTCCTGTTGTTACTAACCCCCGCAAAGCAAGTAAAGCTTTACAAAAGGTTGTTGATGAAATGGAAAATCGTTATGAACTCTTTAGTAAAGTTGGTGTCAGAAATATTGCTGGTTATAATGGAAAAGTTGAAGATTATAATGCACAATCTGAACAAAAGCAAATTCCCTTACCATTGATTGTGGTTATTGTTGATGAGTTGGCTGACTTAATGATGGTAGCAAGTAAAGAAGTTGAAGATGCTATTATTCGATTAGGACAAAAAGCTCGTGCTGCTGGTATTCACATGATATTAGCAACTCAAAGACCATCAGTTGACGTTATTTCTGGTTTAATTAAAGCTAACGTTCCTTCGCGTATTGCCTTTGCAGTTTCCTCTGGGACAGATAGTCGGACTATTCTTGATGAGAATGGTGCAGAAAAACTTTTAGGTCGAGGAGACATGCTCTTTAAACCAATTGATGAGAACCATCCGGTTCGTCTTCAAGGTTCATTTATTTCAGATGATGATGTTGAACGAATTGTTGGCTTCATCAAAGATCAAGCTGAAGCAGATTATGATGATGCCTTTGATCCTGGAGAAGTGACAGAAAATGACATGGGTAATGGCTCATCTGGTGATTCCAATGAGGGCGATCCGTTATTTGAAGATGCAAAAGCATTAGTCCTTGAAACCCAAAAAGCTTCGGCCTCTATGATTCAACGACGTTTGTCAGTTGGATTTAACCGAGCAACCCGTTTGATGGATGAATTAGAAGAAGCAGGCGTTATTGGACCTGCAGAAGGAACTAAACCAAGAAAAGTTCTGCAAACAAATTAAAAACCTTGAGTTATGCTCAAGGTTTTTTTAGATGATAAAGACTGCAATAACTAGTAAAAAATAAGTAAAAAAAGTGACTAAAAAACCAATACGCCAAAAAAGTTTAATAAATCTTGGATAGGTGAACCTTTGAACTTTAATTACTAATACTAAGCAAATGACGATAGATAAAATAGCCATCAAAATTAAGTAGTAGGGAAGGAAGGTGTGAGTGAAAAATTTTCCTGAAACTAAAGCAATCTCCAGAATAAATAATAATAGAGCTAAATCAGGAAATTTTAATCCATACCGTCCTAATTTAAAGGTAGAAACGATAATGTATGAAAAAATTGGTGTTAAAAAAATGAAGGCTAAGGCCACTAATTTATATGTTATCATAAAATAATTTTATACTCTTTCGTTGTGATTGTAAACTATTTCTTCCATCTTAAAATATGATAGCAAGATAATGATGACCACTCGAAATTAAAAATGTAAGGTCACTTATGTTTTTTGTTAGGAAAAAGATGTTTCATATGTTACGATTATTATATAACAAAAATAAGTAAAGGAGAAATATATGGAACAGTTAAATCAATTTCCGCATCCTGACTTACTCGTTGAGGATCGCCAGTTTATTACAATTACTATCGATTTAGATCCCTTATCTGCTTATTCTGAAAAGGATAGTCTTATTTTAGACAATTATCTGAAAGAAGCCAGTCAATTAACTGACAAATTGGAAAAAGAATGGCAAAAACAAGTTGCAGAGGTAAAAAATAATGCTCGAACTATTCTAACAGGCAGTGGGAGTCTAGTTCTATACATTACTAAAGATAATTCTTTTTACTATCAAATTGATAACCCAGTAGTTAACGGAATTGTTTTAGGTCCTGCGCCTTATCTTAAACCATTGATTGAGCAATTCCAATTTGCATATGAATTCCATTTACTTGTCTTAAATCAAGAACAAGCACGTTTGTTTAAACTTGGAATGAGCTCACTGAAAGAAATCAAAGATAAACCATGGCCAATAAGTTTAACGCAAGCTTTAGGTGAGGAAATCGTTGGTGGAGAATTAAACCACAGTAGCTTTGGTGGCCAAGGTGGAAATGGACAACACAGTTTCCATGGACATAATGATACAAGTAGTGAAAAAGAAATTGACCGTAATAATTTCTTCCGCTTTGTGGATAAATCTTTAATTGATTATTTTGGTCAAGAAGAAAATAATCAGACTATCTTATATGCACTTCCAGAAAATCAGGCTGCTTACCGTGCTATTAATAAATATAAGGGATTAATGGATTTCGGCATTGAACAATCAGCAGCCAAAATTTCTGATGAAGATATTGCAAAACAAGGTCAAGCATTTATAACTGACTTAAATACAAATAATTATTCTGATCTTGTCAATCGTTTTAATGAAACAAGCCCAAAAAATAAAGTAGATAATGACTTAGCAGAAATCAAAACGTTAGCATTTGAAAACCGAATCGCTGAGTTATTGATTGTAAAAGATGACCAAGGGAACTATTTGGTGGTCGGAAATGATAATGATAAAGCTATTGACCTACGACTTATTGTAGTAGAAGTGCTAAAATCTTCAGGAAAAATTTATGTCATTACTGAGGATGAAGCTGCAGAAGGCTTGACAATTAGTGCACGCACTCGTTATTAAGTCTGATATTTTGAAGCATTAATCAGGCCAATCTTTAGAGTATACCAAGTCTAAGCTTAGACTTGGTATACTCCTTTTTTTATGTAAGTAATGATAAATTTCGTAAACAATTTTTTATATTATTCCGTGTAAATGTCTTGATTTTTTTCTCAAAGTAGGTATAATAGTAAGGTATGCTATAAGCATATCTGTGGGAGGTAAAAATCTTAGTTACCGCCAAAACCACAACAGGAGGATTTTTAAAAATGGCTAAAAAAGTCGAAAAACTTGTAAAACTTCAAATCCCTGCCGGTAAAGCTACACCAGCTCCACCAGTTGGACCAGCTCTTGGTCAAGCAGGTATTAACATCATGGGATTCACTAAAGAATTTAATGCTCGTACAGCTGACCAAGCTGGCATGATCATCCCAGTTGTTATCTCAGTTTATGAAGATAAATCATTTGATTTCATCACTAAAACACCACCAGCTGCTATTCTTTTGAAAAAAGCTGCAGGTGTTGAAAAAGGATCAGGTACACCTAACTCAACTAAAGTTGCAACAGTAACTCGTGCACAAGTACAAGAAATTGCTGAAACTAAGATGCCAGATTTAAACGCTGCAAACATCGAGTCTGCAATGCGTATGATCGAAGGTACTGCTCGTTCTATGGGATTCACAATCGCTGAATAATCAGTAACTGTCCCTATTACCCGCACGACTTCATCATAATTTGATGAGTGACGTGGGAGATTTTAAATCAAATCGATATGACCACATTACAAGGAGAATTTTAAAATGGCTAAAAAAAGCAAACAAATGCGTGCAGCACTTGAAAAAGTTGACAGCACAAAAGCATACAGCGTAGAAGAAGCTGTAGCATTAATTAAAGAAACTAACTTCGCTAAATTTGATGCATCTGTAGAAGTTGCATATAACTTGAACATTGATGTTCGTAAAGCTGACCAACAAATCCGTGGTGCAATGGTATTGCCAAACGGAACTGGTAAAACTCAACGTGTACTTGTTTTTGCACGTGGTGCCAAAGCTGAAGAAGCAAAAGCTGCTGGAGCAGACTTCGTTGGTGAAGATGACCTAGTTGCTAAAATCAATGGTGGATGGCTTGATTTTGATGTTGTTATTGCAACACCAGATATGATGGCTATCGTTGGACGTCTTGGACGTGTCCTTGGACCTCGTAACTTGATGCCAAACCCTAAAACTGGTACTGTAACTATGGATGTTACTAAAGCAGTTGAAGAATCAAAAGGTGGTAAAATTACTTACCGTGCTGACAAAGCTGGTAACGTACAAGCTATCATCGGTAAAGTATCATTTGACGCTGATAAATTAGTTGAAAACTTTAAAGCATTTAACGATATTATGGTTAAATCTAAACCATCAACAGCTAAAGGTACTTACATGACAAATCTTGCTATCACATCTACTCAAGGTGTTGGTATCAAAGTTGACCCATCAACAATGTAATAAAACAAGCTATCTTCGGATAGCTTTTTTTAGTCTAGTAAATTTAGAAATTTAGTCAAGTAATTTTGTTATATCGGACTGAGATTGAACTGTCAAAAACTAAATAATTATGGTAGAATAGTAAGGACAAAATAAGGAGATAAGTAAATTGGAACCAAAATATCAACGTATTTTAATAAAGCTTTCAGGGGAAGCTCTTGCAGGTGATAAAGGTGTTGGAATTGATATCTCAACTGTTCAACTTATTGCTAAAGAAATTGCAGAAGTTCATTCATCAGGAGTCGAAATTGCTTTAGTTATTGGCGGAGGTAACCTCTGGAGAGGTGAGCCTGCAGCAGAAGCGGGAATGGATCGCGTTCAAGCAGACTACACAGGTATGTTAGGAACAGTAATGAATGCCTTAGTTATGGCAGACAGTTTACAACATTTTAGTGTTGATACTCGTGTTCAAACTGCTATTCCAATGCAAAATGTTGCGGAGCCTTATATTAGAGGCCGTGCACTTAGACACTTGGAAAAAGGGCGCATTGTAGTATTTGGTGCTGGAATAGGTTCACCATATTTCTCAACAGATACGACAGCAGCTCTTCGTGCAGCTGAAATAGAAGCGGATGCAATTCTAATGGCCAAAAATGGTGTTGATGGGGTTTATAATGCTGACCCAAGAAAAGATGCTAATGCCGTTAAATTTGATGAATTGACCCATGGTGAAGTTATCAAACGTGGCTTAAAAATTATGGATGCAACAGCATCAACATTATCAATGGATAATGATATTGATTTAGTTGTCTTTAATATGAATGAAGCAGGAAATATTAAACGTGTTGTCTTTGGTGAACATATAGGTACAACAGTTTCAAATAAATCAGCAGAATAAGAAGAGTTTAGAAATATATAAGGAGTTTTAAAAATGGCAAACGCTATAATTGAGAAAGCAAATGAACGCTTTCAACAATCACATCAATCATTATCTCGTGAATATGCAAGTATCCGTGCAGGTCGTGCTAATGCAAGTCTTTTAGACCGTATCCAAGTTGAGTATTATGGAGCACCTACACCATTAAATCAACTAGCATCAATTACTGTTCCAGAAGCACGAGTTTTAATGATATCACCATTTGATAAATCATCAATCAAAGATATTGAGCGTGCAATTAATGCATCAGATTTAGGAATTACACCTGCTAATGATGGTTCTATCATTCGTCTTGTTATCCCTGCTTTAACTGAAGAAACACGTAAAGAGTTAGCTAAAGAAGTGAAAAAAGTCGGTGAAAGTTCAAAAATTGCTATCCGTAATATCCGTCGTGATGCAATGGATGATGCTAAGAAACAAGAAAAAGCTAAAGAAATAACTGAAGATGAATTGAAATCATTAGAAAAAGATATTCAAAAAGCAACAGATGATGCTATCAAGCACATTGATCAAATGACAGCTAATAAAGAAAAAGAACTATTAGAAGTCTAAGTTTAAATAAAGATATGGAGGTAGGTAACAATTTCAGAAGCAGTTGTTTTTGACTTGTGCCTACTTTTTTAAAGGTATAAATTATGAATGAATTATTAGCAACACAAATTACGGGCTTGGTAAGAGAAGAAAATGATAACTCTTATTTCATCCAAAAAGATGGCTTTATCTTCTCTTTGTCAAAAGAAGAGGGTGAACATCAGATTGGGGAAATGGTAACTGGGTTTGCATACACAGATATGAAACAAAAACTTCGCTTAACTACTAAAGATATCCAATCTCGTAAGGATTCATATGGATGGGGTGAAGTAACTGATGTCCGCCGTGACCTAGGAGTCTTTGTCGATACAGGTATTCCCAATAAAGAAATTGCTGTTTCCTTAGACCTTTTGCCAGACATGAAAGAATTGTGGCCTAAAAAAGGGGATAAGCTCTACATTACGGTGACCGTTGATAACAAAGATCGTCTCTGGGGTGTCCCTGCTCAACCAGAAGTCTTCCAAGAAATGGCAGATCCAGCCTTCGATAATATGCAAAATCAAAGTTGGCCAGCTATTGTCTACAGACTAAAACTTTCTGGAACATTTGTTTACTTACCAGAAAACAATATGTTAGGTTTTATCCACCCAAATGAACGTTATTCTGAACCACGGTTAGGTCAGGTATTAGATACACGTGTTATTGGCTTTAGAGAAGTTGACCGCACGCTAAATTTATCAGTTAAACCACGTTCATTTGAAATGTTAGAAAATGATGCTCAAATGATTGTTACTTACTTGGAATCAAATGGTGGATTTATGACATTAAATGATAAATCAGCACCTGAAGATATTCAAGCTACTTTTGGTATTTCCAAAGGTCAGTTTAAAAAAGCTCTTGGTGGTTTGATGAAAGCAAAACGAATCAAACAAGATGCAACAGGAACAGAACTAATTTAAGAAAAAAGCTTTGCCTCTGGCAAGCTTTTTTGTTACAATAAGAACAATAAAATTTGAGGAAGTAAACTATGGAAGAAAAATTAGAGCGTGCCATCTTCGCAGGCGGATGCTTTTGGTGTATGGTTGAACCTTTTGAAGAGATGTCTGGTATAAAATCAGTAATCAGTGGGTACACTGGAGGCCACATGCCTAATCCAACTTATGAAGATGTCTGTCAGGGACAGACTGGACATACAGAAGCAGTTGAAGTTATTTTCGATGACAATCAAATCAGCTACCCAGACCTACTAGATATATATTGGGCTCAAACTGATCCGACTGATGCTATGGGCCAGTTCCAAGACCGAGGAGATAATTATCGGCCCGTCATTTTTTATACGTCAGAGACGCAAAAGGAAATGGCAGAGCAATCTAAGGAAAAACTAGCTCAATCAGGACGTTTTGATCAGCCTATCGTAACGACAATTGAAAAGGCCCAACCTTTTTACCCAGCCGAGGAATACCATCAGGCCTTTTACAGAAAGAACCCAGGACGCTATGCTTTAAGTGCACAGATTCGACATGACTTTTTAGAAGAAAATTGGAATTAGGACAATAAGGAGAGAATTGTTTGAGAAAATCATTTTATACCTGGTTAATGACCCAGAGAAATCCTAAATCAAATGCACCAGTAGCTATTTTAGCGGACTTAGCTTTTGAGGATACGACTTTTCCAAAGCACACAGATGATTTTGATTTGATTAGTCGTTATTTAGAGGATCAAGCAACTTTCACCTTTAATTTAGGTCAATTTGATAGTATTTGGGATGACTATCTAGCGCATTAAAATACACTTTTTATTAGAAGTGTATTTTTTTTTCGGACATTTTTTCAAAATAGTCTAAAATAATTCCATTTTTTATTAGCATCTCTTATTTTAATAAGAGTAATGTGTAGGTAATTAAAGCAATATGATTATTCTCGAGAAGGGGACTACGGATGTATTATAGTAGTGGTAATTTTGAAGCATTTGCACGACCATGAAAACCTGAGGGTGTTGATGATAAATCAGCTTATTTTGTTGATTCAGGCCTTGTTGGACTTGTAGCAGCTGAGATGGTCAAATGGCTGGCAAACAGATTCATATTTTAGAAGAACTGCCTTAGGATGGTGGTTCTTTTGATGGGACTGATTAGTCTGATATTGGTTTTGTGACCCGTGGAGGGCGTGGAATGGAAAACTATTTTGAATGTATGTGGGATATGAATTGTTCGATTCCGTCATTAAAATTCCAGGGGCTTCCTATCTGGATGAATTCTACTGGTTAGATATAGATAATCCAAATTCATCAACAAGGGACTCGACTCTCTGATGATATATGTATACCTTGGAAAACACTCTAAAGAGATTGTAAGAATGATAATGAAAACTGAAGAATCCCTTGGCAATCAAACAATCGACGGATTTTTTGACAGTAATTTCTGGGCTTATTGGGCTACTATGTTTGCCAATGAGAAATGGCATTCAGTTGCGTATATGCGTCGCTATGCAATGCGTTTTATCTACCACATTGATGGACTACCAGACTTCACGGCCTTGAAATTTAATAAATATAACCAATATGACTCAATGGTTAAACCAATCATTGCCTATCTAGAGGATCATGGTGTGGATGTCAATTTGATACTGCAGTTCACAATATCAAAATGGATATAAAAGGTAATAAAAAGTTGCCAAGAAATTACTATTAACGGTTTCAGGAGAAAGTAAATCTCTAGATTTGGCAGAAAATGATTTGGTCTTAGTGACAAATGGCTCAATTACTGAAAGTACAAGTTATGGTAGCCATGATCAAATTGTTAAATCTAATAAAAATCTAGGTGGATCATGGGATTTCTGGGAGAATCTAGCTGCTCAATCTGATGATTTTGGTCATCCCAAAATTTTCTATAAAGATTTACCAGCTGAATCAGGGTTTGTTTCTGCGAGAGCTACGATATCAAATTTATTAGTAGAGCCATACATCGAACACCTTACCAAACGAAGCATGCATAACGGTAAAGTCAATATTGTTAGGATTATCACTGTTGTTGATTCTAACTGGCTCATGAGCTTTGCAATTCACCGCTAGCCACACTTCAAGAAACAAAAAAACAAAAAGAAAACGAAACAACTGTTTGGCTTTATGCCCTTTATTCTAAAAAAGAGGGTGACTACGTTTATAAAAAGATTGAAGATTGTACCGGTCAGGAAATCACAAAGGAATGATTTTATCATTTAGGAGTTCCAGTTGATTGGATTGCTGAGCTAGCGTAAAAAGAATCGATTAATACCGTGCCAGTTTATGTGCCTTATATTGCAAGTTACTTCATGCCGCGTCTTGAAAATGATCGGCCAAAAGTTATCCCAAATGGGTCTGTAAACTAAGCTTTTATTGGTAACTTTGCAGAGTCTCCATCACTTGTCACCGACTTTACCACTGAATATTCAATTCGGACAGTCATGGAAGCAGTTTAGATGTTCTTGAATGTTGAACGAGGCATTCTGAAGTCTTTAATTCTATCTGCGACATCCGATCCGAGAACTCCTAAAATCACTTTATTACCTAGGAGATAAGAAACCATTGACCGACCAAGATTTACCAATAGTAAAATTAATTGAAAAAATCAGTCGTAAAAAAATCAAAGATACTTTTGTTGAAGACTTATTAAAAGAAGCACATTTGATATAAGCTAAAAAAGTTAAGGATTTCCTTGCCTTTTTAACTTAGATTATAGGGGTAAATTTGACAAGTATCTCTAATAATCTGATATAATAAAGTTACATATATGAAGAAAAGGAAGTCTAATTTGCAAGAATATTCTACTGAAATCACCCTTAATCATCCGGATGATTTATTAGCGCTGTTTGGATCTAATGAGCGTCATTTAAAACGGATTGAAGATTACTTTAACGTCATCATTCATGCACGCACGGAACGTGTTCAGATTGTTGCAGATAGTCAAGCTAATTTAGACCTTGCCCAGATAACTATACAAGCCCTGATGGTTCTTGTTGGTCGCGGTATGCTTATTAACACTTCTGATGTAGTAACAGCAATGTCGATGGCTGAGAATGCGACGATTGATAAGTTTGTAGCCCTCTATGAAGAAGAAATTATTAAAGATAACAATGGTAAGCCGATTCGGGTTAAAACCTTAGGACAAAAAGTCTATGTTGATAGTGTCAAAAAACATGATGTCGTCTTTGGAATAGGTCCTGCAGGTACTGGTAAAACCTTCCTTGCCGTGACTCTTGCTGTAACAGCACTTAAAAGAGGACTAGTGAAACGGATTATTTTAACCAGACCGGCTGTTGAAGCTGGTGAAAGCTTAGGTTTCTTACCTGGTGACTTAAAAGAAAAGGTTGATCCCTATTTAAGACCTGTCTATGATGCTCTCTACCAAATTCTTGGCAAAGAGCAAACAAGTCGCCTAATGGAAAGAGAAACCATTGAGATTGCCCCCTTAGCTTACATGCGTGGTCGTACCTTGGATGATGCCTTTGTCATACTTGATGAAGCGCAAAATACAACCATCATGCAGATGAAAATGTTCTTAACACGTCTTGGATTTAACTCTAAGATGATCGTTAATGGCGATATTAGTCAGATTGATTTGCCTCGAAATGTTAAGTCAGGTTTGATAGATGCCAGTCAAAAGTTAGGTCATATTAAAGCCATCGATTTTGTTCATTTCACTGCTAAAGATGTCGTTCGTCACCCAGTTGTTGCCGATATCATTAAGGCTTATGAAACTGATCGCGCAAGCGATTCACCAAAAGAAGAAGAAAAAATAGAGAAGAAGTCCGGTCTTACCTCTTATGATGTAATTGGACAAGTAGCCTCAGATAAAGATGAAAAGTAAAGGTTTGGCCCATCGAAACAGGACTGTTTTAAGCCGGCCTTTTTTGCTAGGAGGATCTATGGATAAAATTTTTAAAGAAATTATGGATGATGAGGAGAATAAAACCTATACAGACAAGGGGATTGAGCCTTTATATGCAGCTCCCAAAACAGCCAAAATTGTCATTGTCGGACAGGCTCCAGGAATCATTGCTCAAGAAACGAAAATTTACTGGAATGACCGAAGTGGTATTCGTCTCCGTGAGTGGCTGGATGTTGATAATGACACCTTTTATAACTCCGGTCTTTTCGGTATTATTCCTATGGATTTCTATTATCCGGGTAAGGGCAAGTCGGGCGATCTTCCACCGCGGAATGGCTTCGCTGATAAGTGGCATCAAAAAATCCTAAAAACTATGCCAAATGTGGAATTAATCATTTTAGTTGGGCAGTATGCTCAAAAACATTATTTAGGTAAAGAATCCAAGAAAACACTGACAGAAACAGTTAGGTCATTTGAGGAATACCTACCAAACTATTTTCCTCTGGTTCATCCGTCACCTCGTAATCAAATTTGGATAAAGAAGAACTCTTGGTTTCAAGATCAGGTTATTCCGACATTACAAAAACGAGTAGCTGAAATTCTTAAAAACTAGGAAAAACAGTCTTTGAAATCGTTTTAATTCGTCGAACTGATGGAGAAGACACAAAAAAATTGGCTTCTATGATATAATAATATAATTAGTAGAATTAAAAGCTATTGAAAGGGTAAGGATTTTCTTTATTCATATTTATATGAAAGTAGTAGAAAACCTTGATAACAAAGATATGTATATTGAGATGATTGATAAAACCGGCCAAGTTTCTCAAGAGATTATGAAGCAAACAAAAGATTTGCTTAACTTTGCAGCAACCAAAACTGGAAAAGACCAAAAAGAAATGTCAGTCACTTTTGTGACAAATGAGCGAAGTCATGAATTGAATTTAGAATATCGTGATACAGATCGTCCGACTGATGTCATTTCACTTGAATACAAACCTGAAATACCGATTCTTTTTGATCAAGGTGATATGGAAGCTGACCCAGATTTAGCAGAAATGATGGCAGAATTTGATGCTTATATTGGCGAATTATTTATTTCAATTGATAAAGCTAAGGAACAAGCCGAAGAATATGGACATTCATTTGAACGAGAAATGGGCTTTTTAGCTGTTCATGGCTTCTTACATATCAATGGTTATGATCATTACACCCCTGCAGAAGAAAAAGAAATGTTTACATTACAGGAAGAGATATTGACTGCTTATGGCCTCACACGACAATAAATCCCAGCGAAAATGGAAAAACAGAACAGTAACATCCAGTCTGGAATTTGCCTTCACAGGTATCTTAACAGCACTGAGTGAAGAAAGAAACCTGAAAAGTCATCTTGTATCAGCTTTCTTAGCAATCGTTGCTGGACTAATTTTTAATATTTCTGCGACAGAGTGGTTATTTTTAACCCTATCTATTTTTTTAGTAATCGCATTTGAAATTGTCAATTCAGCAATTGAAAACGTTGTAGATTTGGCAAGTGACTATCACTTTTATATGTTAGCCAAAAAAGCTAAAGATATGGCTGCTGGAGCAGTTCTCGTTATTTCAATATATGCTGTCATTAGTGGCTTAATTATTTTTCTTCCAAAAATCTGGCATTTAATTTTTGGAAACTAGACAAAGGAGAAACATGGCTTTTAAATCAGGCTTCGTGGCGATTTTAGGTCGTCCAAATGTTGGTAAATCAACATTCTTAAATTATGTAATGGGGCAAAAAATTGCCATCATGAGTGATAAAGCTCAAACTACTCGTAACAAAATTATGGGTATCTATACAACTGAAACAGAACAAATCGTTTTCATTGATACACCTGGGATTCATAAACCTAAAACAGCCTTAGGTGACTTTATGGTTGAATCAGCTTACAGTACCCTTCGTGAAGTTGAAACAGTTATCTTCATGGTTCCTGCTGACGAAAAACGTGGTAAAGGTGATGATATGATAATTGAGCGCCTTAAAAATGCAAAAATCCCTGTTATCTTAGTTATCAACAAAATTGATAAGGTTCATCCTGATCAACTCCTTGAACAAATTGATGACTTCAGAAATCAAATGGACTTTAAAGAAGTCGTTCCAATCTCAGCTTTACAAGGTAATAATGTTAACCCATTGATGGAAATTCTCAAGGATAATTTGGAAGAAGGCTTTCAATATTTCCCAGAAGACCAAATTACAGACCACCCAGAACGCTTCTTAGTGTCAGAAATGATTCGTGAAAAAGTCTTACACTTAACACAACAAGAAATTCCTCACTCAGTTGCAGTCGTGATAGAATCAATGAAACGTGATGAAGAAACTGACAAAGTTCACATCCGTGCGACAATCATGGTTGAACGTGATAGCCAAAAAGGAATCATCATAGGTAAACAAGGAGCAATGCTGAAAAAAATCGGTAAAATGGCTAGACGCGACATCGAAGTCATGTTAGGTGATAAAGTTTACTTAGAAACATGGGTCAAAGTTAAAAAGAATTGGCGCGACAAAAAACTAGACCTCGCCGACTTTGGATATAACCAGAAAGAGTACTAAAACAGTCTGGGAATAGACTGTTTTAGGTCCGAGCTCAGAAACAGGAAAGCGTGGAAAGGTCCGGGGGATGTTTTTAAACCGAGCCTAAACTTTGTTTTGTCCTACTCAGACCAAAAATTCAAAATAAAATAAAAAATTGAAAAGCTGAGTAAATACTCGGTTTTTCTGCATTAAGGAGATAAAAATGAAAGAAGATTATATTTCATATATCCGTTCAAAAGTCGGTCATGGTAAGATCATTTTAAATTTTGCAGGTGGCATAATGACTGATAATCAAAACCGTGTACTCTTACAATTACGAGCTGATAAAGAAACATGGGCGATACCAGGTGGGACAGTAGAACTTGGAGAAAGTACTCTCGATACCTGTCTTCGGGAGTTTTATGAAGAAACAGGTATTGAAGTCAGTGCAAAACGCTTCCTCAATCTCTATAGTAACTTTGATGAATCTTATCCAAATGGTGATCAGGTGCAAACCATAGTTGCCATGTATGAAGTTGAAGCTATCAATGAGTTTACCATAGTAAACTTTCATAATGAGGAAACCAAGCGTCTTCAATTCTTTTCAGAGAAGGAAATTCAAGCCCTTGGGTCAGTTTCTAAAAAGCACTGCTTAATGCTAAATGAATTTTTTACTAACAGCTTTGCAATAGGACACTAAAAGAACTGGCAACAGTTCTTTTTTCGTGTCATCCATGACATTCTAAAAATAAAAATAAAATGATAAAATATGTAACACTTAGACTAACGAAGCTGTTTTACGAATAAATAAATAGGAATAATGAAACAATAGAAATGAGGTTTTATGAAAAAATGTCAAATTAGTATGTTGGTTTTAATAATTAGTTTATTTACATCTTCAATTAGCGTATTTGCAGGGGCTAGACAGATTGAACAATTATCGAATTTTCGAATTACGCCATCCTATACAGCGACAGGTTATTTGCAGAAAATGAATGATAGTTATTATGTTGTCAATTTGGATGCCAAAAATCCACAAATTAAGGTCAAACATTATTTAGCAAATTCTAATGGTGCTAAAAGAAGTGATATTGATATGATTTGGACAGGTCAAAGGGGTATTTATACTAATGATGCTAAGAGAAATCACATCTACAACTTAAATCTAGCAAGAGAAAATTTTTGGGATGGTGGCTTCTTCATCGATGGTAGTTGGTCGCCAGATTCTAAATAATAAATCCTAGCTTAAAATAAATTTTGTTTGTTATTCCCGTTATTTAAAGGAGAGGAAATGATTCCATTAAAAATTATACCTTATAAAAAATGGTACCTTTTTGCTGTCTTAATTTTTTTATTGTCAATATATCACCAAGCGATTTTTCATGTTTTATTCTTCGATGCTCAGGCTAGTGATTTAGAAGGATTAAACGGGGAAGTCATCAAGTTTAAATATCTAAAAGGCATACTTTCCTTAAATAATAGTCTCTTCGAGTTTAATTTTTTTCAAGCATTTTTTATTCCGCTATTTATTATGTTTTTAGGATATATTTATTATTATTTAAAGAATAGATATTGTCGCTATTACTTAGGACGAACCAACTTATATTACAAGACTATCAAAAAGCTTAAACTGCAATTATCGGCAATATATATATTTACTTTTATTATATTATTAGTAATTATCATTATTACTGCAATTCTAGTTGGTAGATTTGAATTTGATGGATTAGAATTTTGTTTTAGTTCAACTCAATTTTTAATTATTTTTCAACTAGCCTATGGCATTACGTGCAATATTATGTTCTAGTTAAATCGGTTGCCATTTGGACTGAGACCGCTTTATTTTTTTATCTGATCGATTATTTTAATCATTTTTCAAAGTCTGCTTTTGCTTATATTTTATACCTTTGGGGAACAGCGCCGATTTTATATTGTTTCTTGCCTTTTTATCTGGTGCCGATGACTCATATTATGATTACTTCTTATGGGGATATTTCCTTATGGCAAATTCTAGCATCAAACTTATCATCTTTTGCTTTTCTTATTATCTTGAAAGTAAGACATTTACATGAAATTATCTAAAATATTATACAACATATCTAAGTTAATCCTTTCCTGGACAATATGTTTTATTTTACTGACATATTACAATGAATTCAATATTTTAGACCTTAAGGAGCTTGTTACTAATCAATTAATTAGTCCATTTCCCTCGGAAAATGAGCAGCAGTTAAGTTTTATTAAATTGATTATGATTCTTGGTTTTTCATTTGTTAGTTTCTTATCGACTTATAAAATGATGGCTGAAATATCTGTGGACATGAAAATGATGATTAAAAGTCATTGTAAAAATGAAAGATGTTATCAGATTTCAATAATGAAAATAATTATTAACATTTTCGTTAAAGAATTTTTGTGGCAAGCATTATTTATCTTATATTTTTTATCTATAAAATACCAGAGTATAGTGGTGGTAGTTGATGTCCTTTGCCTTTTATTTGTTTGGTTTTTAGTAGATTCTATAACTTATTTTTTAATCACATATTTCTGTTCTGATAGTGTACTTACCATTGTTTTAATCAGTATTGAAATAATTTTTAGAATCTTTTTCATAAATCATATTACTTATCTTTTGATGATTTTTTGCTTATTTTATTGTTTCGTTGCTATTAGGAGGTTAAAATGTGATAGAAATAAAAAATGGATACATAACTAAAAATAGGAGAATATTATTAAATCAGATTAATTTAAAGTTTTTAAACCAGCATATTTATGGCTTAGTGGGAATAAACGGTTCCGGTAAAACCATGATTTTACGAACTTTGGCTGGCTTTTCTAAATTGACTAAAGGTAATGTTCTCCAAGAGGGTCAAATCATTGGGCTAGGTGATAAAACAATTACAAATGCTGGATTAGTACTTGGAGACCAAGAATTTATTTCTTTTTTAACTCTAGAAGAAAACTTAAGGTTAATAAAAAACATCTGTCGGAACAAAGAGAAAATTGATTTAAATTATTGGATAAACCTATATCATCTTTCAGATTTTAAGGATATTTTGTTTAAAAACTTATCCTTGGGAACAAAGAAAAAAATGGTTTTGATTCAAGCTTTTATGGATTATCCTGAGATATTACTATTAGACGAGCCAATGAATGGGCTGGATGAAAAAAGTGTTAATATTACCAAACAATTGATAATGAAACACAAACAAAATGGTCTTGTTATTATGATATCGCATAATAAAAATGATATTGAGGATTTATGCGATTATATTTTTCACGTTAAGGAAGGAACAATAGTATCAGAAAAGTATTAATTTAATGTAGAAGTCGAAAAAGTTAATAATGGAAGGAAAAATTTGTAATGTGATTATTTTTACATTCTTATGTAGATAGTTGGGTACATAACTCAACTTTTTTTTGTTAATCAACGATTATAATTAATTGAAAAAGTTGAACAAAACTTTATTGTAACAATCTCCCAAAAGCATTCATTTTATATTAAACTAGTAAATTATAAGATAAATATTCTCATTTACTTTAACTTTATAAATAGCCTTTCGAATAAATAAATATAGCAGTACTTTGTCAGAAAGGAAATCAATGAATATATTCGTATTAGAAGATGTCATTCGTCAGCAGTTACATATGGAGACAGTAATCGAAAAAGTTCTCAATCAAAATAATTGGTTTTGTAACCAATTAGAATTTTTTGGACGAGGTGAGCAACTATTAGATCATGTCAATGAAAAAGGTAGTCATCAATTATTTTTTCTTGACATTGAAATTCATCAAAACAAGATAAAAGGTCTCGAGATTGCTAAATCAATTAGGGAGAATGATCCTTACGCAACAATTGTTTTTGTTTCAAATCATGTCGAATTGATACCTCTTGTTTTTAAATATCAAATCAAAGCATTAGATTTGATTAATAAAAAGTTGGCTTATGAGGAATTTGAAGAGCGAATTTATGCAACAATTAAACATGTTCAGAATAATAACAATTGTGACTTATCCGATGAATGTTTCATTTTTGATTCAAAACAAGCTCATATACATATTCCTTATTATCAGCTGTTATTTGTTGATACTTCAGGAGCATCCCATAATCTTATTTTACATTCTTTATATGGACAAATTGAGATCAAAGGAACCTTATTACAGGTATTAGAAAGTGAACCAAGATTATTTCGGTGTCATAGATCATTTGTAATTAATTTAAGTAATGTGGTAAGTATTGATAAACAAAATAGAATTATCACATTCAAAAATGGTAGCAAATGTGATATTTCTAGAGACAAAGTTAAAGAAGTCATAAAAGGAAGAACGTATTATTCTTGTTTTTTTCAAGGAAAAGATTATTGAAAGTAACAATATAGATAAAGAAATTTTAGAATTAGCAGATCTGTTAAGGCAGTTAGCTGTAAAAAACCTTTCAAGAAGAGAAGTGATGAGTGAAGAAATGAATCTTTTTTATAAAAAAATTTCAGATATCAAAGAAAAAGAACTCAATATAGTGAGAGGAATAGGTTCATTTGGTGTAGTAAGGTAAACCTACATAAGTTAGATGAACGAAGAAAAATTTTTTTTGATAAAATTTAGAGTTAAAAAACATTAACAACTCACAAACAATTTGGAATTTTTATTTCGATAGAACTTAAGGACCAGATAGAAAACTGGGCCTGAAATTCTTTTAGGAGTAAAAGATAGTATAGTTAGAGTGAATAATAATTTAGAAATTATTATGTCCATATGATAAAAATTTAGAAAAAATAGAGGTCGATATGAAATGGTTTGCAGGTGGTTCGGAGCGTTCTGTGAAAGCTTTAGAACTTATTCAAAATTTACAAAATTCAATTGAAGGGAATAGTGAGCAGAAAGAAATAAGTCAGCTTTTTCAACGGTATCAGAGTGAATTAGAATCTAATGCGTCATCAGTACCTTTTATTCTGAGTCGTATGAATGTTGAACTATTTGAAGTGCTAACAAAACATAAAATCAATCTATCGAGTGAGCAATTGGGGTTGTTAAAAGAACTTCAGAAACTTTCTCAAATCAGATATGGGTATTAATGCTAGGAAATATTAAGTAAGATGAATATATATTTGCTTGCAATGCTTTATGCCACAATGATTGGAATTACATATCGCTTTTGTAATAAAAATACTTTCAAAGCTATTAACATCATCCTAATTGTAAATTTCTTGATAAAACTGTATCATTTTCTTTTGAACTAACCTAGAGATATGTTATAGCTATTGAAGCTTTGAAATCAAAAGAAATCTTAGAATCATGGTATAATAATCATACATTTATGTCGCTTATAAAAACATATTTTGCTTGTCTAAATATGATTGTTGAATGATTTCATAGAAAGGTTAGAGGTCACAAACTCGAAATGAAGTTTGCCCTTGAATGGTAAGATTGATGCCAGAATTGCCAGAAGTTGAAACTGTCCGTCGTGGTTTAGAGCAGCTGGTCCGTGGGAAAGTTATTAGTCAAGTTACTGTCAAAGTACCAAATATGGTTAAGTATGATTGTCTTGCTTTCGAACTTGCTTTAAAAGGTCAAACGATAGAAGCTGTTTCACGGCGAGGTAAATATTTAATATTTGATTTAGGCCAATTAGTAATGATTTCTCATCTACGGATGGAAGGTAAATACTTACTCTTTAATGATTTTGTTCCCGTAAATAAACATTTTCATGTCTTCTTTACTTTTACTGATGGGTCTACCTTAGTCTACCAAGATGTGCGGAAGTTTGGTACATTTAATTTAATTGAGAAAAGTCAATTGGACCGATTCTTCTTAGAGAAAAAGATTGGTCCGGAACCAACTAAAAGTGACTTTAAGCTAAAGCCTTTTGAAAGAGCTCTGCTATCCTCCCAAAAGATTATTAAACCATGGCTTTTGGATCAAAGTTTAGTAGCTGGACTAGGGAATATCTATGTCGATGAAGTTTTGTGGGCTGCTAAAGTGCATCCTATGAAGCTTAGTAATAGTCTTAAGAAGGCCGAAATTAAAAGAATTCATGATCAAGCAATTGCTATTTTAGCTTTAGGGGTTGAAATGGGTGGGTCGACCGTTCGTACCTACCAAAATACTTTAGGCATGAACGGGTCGATGCAGGATTATCTCATGGTTTATGGGCAAAAGGATAAACCATGTCCTAGGTGTGGAACAGCTATTCAGAAAATAAAAGTTGCAGGAAGAGGGACGCATTTCTGTCCACGGTGCCAAAAATATGACTAAGATTATCGGTTTAACAGGAGGGATTGCCTCAGGTAAGTCAACAGTTGTCAAGGAAATTAGACAAGCTGGCTATGAGGTTATCGATGCTGATCAGGTAGTTCATGAATTACAAAGAAAAGGTGGTCGACTTTATCAAGCTTTGCTGAATTTTTTTGGTCCCTCTATTTTACAAGAAGATGGTGAGATTGACCGGCCAAAATTGTCAAAAATGATTTTTTCTAGTCTGGAAAATAGAGATCATTCTTCTAGGTTGCAAAATCAGATTATTCAAGAAGAATTGATGTCTCGGAAAGAGAAACTTGAAGCCAAGGGGAAGCCCTTTTTTATGGACATTCCTTTACTTATTGAATTAGATATGAGACACTGGTTTAATGAGATTTGGTTAGTTTATGTTGATCAAGACACGCAAAAACAACGGCTAATGAATCGCAATCACTATAGTGAGCAAGAGGCGCGTGACCGAATTGCTTCACAAATGCCATTACAAGAAAAGTTGAAATTTGCTGATATAGTGATTGATAATAATGGAAGCTTGCAAGAATTGACTGATCAGATAGGACAAATTCTTAGTAAGTTAGATTAGGAGAATCATGACAAAATCAATTATACCGAGAACACCTTGGATGGGAAAAACTTATTGGAGCTTAGAACCGGTTTCGGTTTCCGTGCTAATTTTGGGTTTAGTCTTATTTGGTTTAGGAGAGTCCTGCCTAGTATTAGCTAATCTAGGGTCGGCGCCCTGGACAGTCCTATCACAAGGGGTAAGTCATCTTTCGGGAATTAATATTGGTTGGGTAACATTCTTAGTCAGTTTGACAGTTCTTATCCTCTGGCTACCACTAAAAATTAAGCCGGGTTTGGGAACAATTCTTAATGTCATCATCATTGCTCTAGTTATTGGTTTGATTGTTTCAAATGTGACGCCTCCTACAAGTATCATTGCGAGAATCTTTTTAACCATTTTGGGGGTTGTTTTGGTCGGAATTGCTTCCGCGATTTATCTAACTAGTCATAAAGGAGCAGGTCCACGTGATGGCTTGCTGGTGGGGCTCTGTTTCTTAACAGGCTGGCGAGTGGGGCTAGTTCGTACTATGATAGAAGGAACAGTCTGCCTATTAGGTTGGTTCCTAGGTGGAAGTTTAGGGATTGGAACCTTGCTCTTTGCTTTCGGAGTTGGTTGGGTGATGCAATTTTGCTTAGCATTTTTAGAAAAGCTTTACGGTCCGCTTGAAGTTCACAAAAAATGATAGAATCAAAGGGAGTTGATTATCAAATCAGGTCTCTTTTGTGTTATAATTGGGATAATTAGAGACCAATAAATAAGAATAATTCATTTAGGAAATTTATAGATGGAGAAAGAGGATTATATGGGCACAGTTACAATTGCTAAAGGGACAAACCCCGTTGAATTACAATTAAATATGCTCAACCGTCATGGTTTGATTGCAGGAGCCACTGGTACGGGGAAAACAGTGACTTTAAAAGTGTTAGCAGAACAATTAAGTTTGTCAGGTATTCCTGTATTCTTAGCAGATATCAAAGGTGATCTTGTCAACTTGGCTAAACCTGGACAGGTGACTGAAAAATTATCAGCCCGTCTAGACAAATTAAGTATTACAGACTACAGCCCACAATCATTTCCTGTGCGCCTCTGGGATGTTTTTGCAGAAAATGGTCAAGCTGTTAGAACAACAATTTCTGAAATGGGTCCATTAATGTTAGCCCGTCTCCTTAATTTAAATGATACTCAGACTGGGGTTTTGAACATTGTTTTTAAAATCGCAGATGAAAATGGTTGGCTATTAATTGATCTTAAAGACTTACAAGCTATTCTAAAAGAAGTAGCTGATCATGCTACTGATTATTCAGGTCAATATGGAAACATTGCGAAGCAGTCAGTTGGAGCTATTCAAAGGGACTTATTAACTTTGGAACAAGAAGGAGCAGAACTCTTCTTTGGAGAGCCGGCACTTGATATTACGGATTTTATGCAATTGGATACGGCAACCGGTTTGGGAGCAATTAACGTTTTAAATGCAACGAAACTCTTTAATTCTCCAACACTTTATACAACTTTTCTTCTGTGGATGTTGTCTGAATTATATGAATCACTTCCAGAAGTGGGAGATCTTGAAAAACCAAAGATGGTCTTCTTCTTTGATGAAGCACATTTATTATTCAATGATGCACCAAAAGTCTTTTTAGATAAAGTTGAGCAGATTGTCCGCCTCATTCGCTCAAAAGGGGTAGGAATCTTCTTCATCACTCAAAATCCGCTAGACTTGCCTGAATCAGTTTTGGCACAGTTGGGGAATCGTATTCAACATGCCCTACGTGCTTACACACCAAAAGAGCAAAAAGCAGTTCGCGTTGCTGCGGATACTTTTAGACAGAATCCAGACATTGACGTTGCGACAGCTATTACGGAGCTTGAAGTCGGCGAAGCTCTTATTTCCGTTCTTAACGAAAAAGGACAACCATCAATCGTGGAGCGTGCTTATGTTATGCCTCCTAAGTCTTCTTTTGACCAAATGGCTCCCGCTGAAATTCAAGCTATCGTTCAATCATCGCCGTTTGCGAGTAAATATGACCAAGCTATTGACCGTGAATCAGCTTATGAATTATTAGCAAAAAAAGTTATTGGAGAAGAAGCGGCCACTAAAGCTGCACAGGAAGAAAAAGACAAAGCTTTTGCTGACAAAGAAGCGGCAAAAGAAGCTGAGCGTGTTCAAAGACAAGCTAATCGTTCTGCTGGCAGACCTCGTAAAACAGTTGTTGAGAAAGCAACAGATGCTTTCATTAGTACGGCTGTAAGAACAATTGGTCGCGAATTAGTTCGTGGTTTAATGGGCTCATTACGTAAACGCTAAAACGTTTACTGGGACTTTCAATTAAATCTTTCTTGAATTTATGTTATAATGTAGGATATCGATTTTGGAAAGAAGATGATGACTTATTGATCAACAAGCAATTTCAACTGTAAATTGGCAACAAAATTTAAAAGTAGCTTGGCTTGGTAACTTTTATACTGGGGCAAGCTTTTCACTTGTCATGCCTTTTATGGCGCTCTATGTCGAGGATTTAGGAGCACCAAAAAATAAGGTAGAGTGGTACGCTGGCTTAGCCGTAGCCATTTCAGCTTTAGCTTCTGCGGTATTTGCTCCTGTCTGGGGTAGACTAGCAGATCGCTATGGGCGTAAACCAATGATGGTTAGGGCTAGTTTTGTGATGACCTTTACAATGGGGGGATTAGCCTTCATTCCCAATGTTCATTGGCTACTCTTTTTGAGACTTTTAAATGGTATTTTTGCTGGCTATGTGCCAAATTCTACAGCTTTAATTGCTAGTCAGGCACCGAATGACAAATCAGGTTATGCACTTGGAACTCTAGCAACAGGGGTTACGGCAGGTATGCTGATTGGTCCTTTAATTGGTGGAGTTCTAGCAGAGATGACTGGTATTAGAATGGTCTTCTTGCTTGTTGGACTCATCTTATTTGTCTCAACGATTATGACCGTCTTCTTTGTCAAAGAGGACTTCGAACCGGTAAATCGAGCTCAAGTAGTGCCAACAAAAATTATTATTAAGAGGGTTAAAAGCAAACAAATCATGCTTGGCCTTTTTGTCACTAGTATGATTATCCAGATATCTGCTCAATCGGTAGCTCCTATATTATCCTTATATATCAGACATTTAGGACAAAAGGAGAACTTACTCTTTGTATCAGGTTTAATTGTCTCTTCAATGGGCTTTTCCAGTTTAATGAGTAGTTCGACTCTGGGGAAAATTGGTGACCGAATAGGTAATCATCGATTATTACTAATGGCATTATTTTATAGTTTTGTCATGTATTTTTTCAGTGCATTAGCACAAACCAGTCTCCAATTAGGATTATTACGTTTTGCTTATGGTTTTGGTGTTGGTGCATTAATGCCAAGTATTAATTCATTATTGACAAGAATAACACCACGTGAAGGAATATCTCGGATATTCGCTTTCAATCAAATGTTTACAAATCTCGGCCAAGTTATTGGACCTTTCATTGGTTCTAATGTAGCAATTATTCTTGGCTATCGATCTGTATTTTATGTAACCAGTTTAATTGTCCTAATTAATTTTCTGTGGAGTTTAATTAATTTTAGGAAATATCTAAAAATTAAGGATATTGTGTGAGAATAAAGATAAATTTAAAATGTAGTGAGTGTGGCAGTAAGAATTACTTAACTAGTAAAAATAAGACCACACATCCGGATAAGATTAAGGTTCCTAAGTATTGTCCTAAAGAGAGAAAAGTAACCTTGCATGTTGAATCATAAGGTTATTTGTGTTAAAATTATTTAGACTATAGTGGAGGAAAGAAGATGTACAACTTACTACTTACAGCATTGCTTGTCTTGTCAGTGATTCTTGTGATTGCCATTTTTATGCAACCGCAAAAAAATCCTAGCAGCAATGTATTTGACAATAGTGGTTCAGAAGCTTTGTTTGAAAGAACAAAAGCGCGTGGATTTGAAGCGTTTATGCAACGTTTTACAGCGGTTCTAGTATTTTTCTGGCTAGCAATTGCACTTGTGCTTGCTGTTTTATCAAGTAAATAAGATGTGAGCTTGACAGAGTTAGTCTAGCTCATTTTTTATTAGAAAAATGTACAGCTTATTACAGGAATAGAAATTAGGTAACATGAAAGAATTAATATTAAACTATCTAAAAGAACATGGGAAATCCAATATCAATGATATTGCTGCTGCTTTGGATATGGTCGGAGCACAAAAGTTTCCAAACTTAATCAAAGAAATCTCAAAAATGGAAAGTAAGCGACTTTTACGTTTCTCAAATGATGGGACGATTTCGCTTCGTAAACCGAGAGAAGAAAAAGAAATCATTACTGTTGAAGGAGTCTTTAGAGCTAATAAGGCAGGCTTTGGTTTCCTATTTGTTGATGAAAATGAAGATGATATGTTCATTGGACGTAATGATGTTGGTTATGCTATTGATGGTGACAAGGTTGCAGTAACTATCAAAAAACCTGCAGATCGTATAAAAGGGACAGCTGCTGAAGCAAAAGTTGTCAAAGTGGTTGAACATGCCCTAACAACTGTTGTAGGTAAATTTGTTTTAGATGATGATAAGCCAAAATATGCTGGTTATATTAAATCCAAAAATCAAAAAATTCAACAACCAATTTATATCAAAAAAGAGCCAGTTGTTTTGGACGGATCAGAAATTATTAAAGTTGAGATTGAAAAATACCCAACAAGAGGACATGATTATTTTGTGGGAAATGTCCGTGATATTGTTGGTCATCAAGGGGATGTTGGGATTGATGTTTTAGAAGTTTTGGAATCAATGGATATTGTTTCAGAGTTTCCAGATGATGTCTTAGCTGAAGCAAATGCTATACCAGATGCACCAAGTGATAAGGATTTAATGGGACGTGTTGATTTACGCAAAGAAATTACCATTACCATTGATGGGGCTGATGCCAAGGACTTAGATGATGCCATTCATATCAAAAAGCTTGAAAATGGGAACTTCGAACTAGGTGTCCACATTGCTGACGTGTCATACTATGTAACTGAAGGTTCTGCCTTAAATCGTGAAGCTGCTGAACGTGGAACATCTGTTTATGTAACTGACCGCGTTGTTCCAATGTTACCAGAACGTCTTTCTAATGGCATTTGTTCATTGAATCCAAACGTGGACCGTCTGACACAGTCAGCCATTATGGAAATCGATATGCAAGGTAAAGTTGTTGATTATCAAATCTGTCAATCTGTCATTAATACTACTTTGAGAATGACTTATAGCCGTGTAAATGATATGATTGCTGGCGATGAAGAGGCCCTTGATGAATTTGCACCTATTGTTGAGGCAGTCCAAGATATGGCAGTCCTTCATAAAATCCTTGAAACCATGCGTGTCAAACGCGGAGCCCTTAACTTTGACACCTCTGAGGCCCGTATTATTGTCAATGATAAAGGTATGCCGGTTGATATTGTGGTCCGCAGTCGCGGAATCGCAGAGCGGATGATTGAATCTTTCATGTTAGCAGCCAATGAGTGTGTAGCCGAGCATTTTTCAAAAGCTAAGCTGCCATTTATATACCGTGTCCATGAAGAACCAAAATCAGAGAAGTTACAAAAATTCTTGGACTATGCAAGTATTTTTGGTGTTCAAATTAAAGGTACGGCAAATAAAATCTCACAAGAAGCTCTACAAGATTTTATGGCCAAAGTTGAAGGCCAGCCAGGGGCAGAAGTACTGAACATGATGTTACTACGTTCCATGCAACAAGCTCGCTATTCAGAAACTAATCATGGTCACTATGGACTGGCTGCTGAGTATTACACACATTTCACTAGTCCAATCAGACGTTACCCTGACTTGCTTGTTCACCGGATGATTCGTGATTATAGTCATGTGACCGAAGAGAAGAAGGAACATTTTGCACAGGTTATCCCAGAATTAGCTGCATCATCTTCACGCTTAGAACGTCGTGCCATTGACGCAGAACGTTTAGTAGAAGCTATGAAGAAAGCTGAATACATGGAAGAACACATTGGTGAAGAATTTGATGCCATTGTTGCCAGCGTAGTTAAATTTGGAATGTTCATTGAATTACCAAATACCATTGAAGGTTTAATCCATGTTACCAGTCTTCCAGAATTCTATAATTACAATGAACGTAATATGACCTTACAAGGTGAAAAGTCAGGAATAGTCTTTAAAGTCGGTCAGCCAATTCATGTTAAATTGGTCAAAGCAAATAAAGAAACTGGAGATATTGACTTTGAATATCTTCCAAGTGAATTTGATGTGAAAGAAAAAGTCGAAAAACCTGACAGACAAAATAATCGTCGCAGAAATAACGATTCTAAGAAGGGCGACCGATTCCCAAAAAACAAATCAAATGATCAAAACAAAGAGGAAGCACCTAAGAAAAAGGGAAGAAAACCTTTCTATAAAGACGCTGCCAAAAAGAATAGTAAGAAAAGGAGTCGTTAATGGCTAAAGGCGAAGGTAATCTACTTGCACAAAATAAAAAGGCTAGGCATGACTATCATATCGTCGAAACCATTGAAGCTGGGATTGTTTTAACTGGTACAGAAATTAAAAGTGTCCGCGCAGCTCGTATCCAATTAAAAGATGGTTTTGCACAGATAAAAAATAATGAAGTTTGGCTAGTGAATGTCCATATTGCACCATTTGAACAAGGAAATATATGGAATTCTGATCCAGAGCGTACGCGTAAGCTCTTGATGAAAAAACGAGAAATTCAGCATCTAGCAAATGAACTTAAAGGAACTGGGATGACCTTGATTCCCTTAAAGATTTATTTGAAAGATGGCTTTGCTAAGGTCTTGATTGGTCTGGCAAAAGGGAAACATGATTTTGATAAACGTGAATCATTGAAACGTCGTGAACAAGATCGTGATATCAAACGTGTTATGAAAAGCGTGAATTCACGTTAAAAAGAAAGAAGCTAGGGAAATCTGTCCCAGCTTCTTTCTTTTTATTTCTTCAAATCAATGACTTCAATTTTATACCCATCTGGGTCTTGAATGAAGTAGTAGCGTGCTGATGTTTTTGACAAGCCTTTGATATCAGTCACTGGGAAGCCAGCTTTTTTATGTTTGTCATAATCATTGTCAAAGTCTTCTGTGCCTACAGCAATATGGCCATAGCCATCACCTAAATTATAGGCTGCATGGTCATAATTATAGGTTAATTCAAGTTCATAGTCTTCACCTTCAAGGGCTAAATAGACTAAGGTAAACTTATTTTCTGGGAAATCACGACGGCGTGTTTCTTTGAAAGGAAAAGCTGTGGTGTAGAAATCAATAGATTTATCTAAATCTTTAACGCGAATACAAGTATGTAATGCTTTCATATCAGTCTCCTATTTATAAAATGAAATGACTTCATCTCTATTTTTACGGTTTTGCGGATGTCTTGGGTCTCTTAGTCGGTAACCTAAGGACATCATACTAGCAATGCCTTCTTTTTCTGGATCGATGATATTGTGTTTTGCCAAAATTTCATCAACTTTTGCATATTCAAATCCTTCAATTGGGCATGAGTCGATACCTAATAAGGCTGCTGACATCATCATATTGCCAAGAGCAATATAAGTTTGTTTTGCCGTCCAGTCAAAAAGTGCGCGTGGGTTATCAGCCATATCCATATCCCGTTTTTGGAAATCTTCATAGGTTTTTAGGCGACTGATCATGCCTTCACCATCTTTAATACCACGACGGACAAGGCTTTCCCGCATTGATGGACCATCATAGCGGGCATTTTTTTCAGCAATTAACAGAATAAAATGACTAGCTGTTTCTAGTTGATATTGAGCCCCCCAGGCAAATTCTTTTAGCTCTGCTTTGACGTCTTCGTTTTCCAAGACGACAAAACGCCAGCCTTCTAGGCCCACTGATGATGGGCTCCGCCATGCCGCATCCAAAATAATATTAAGATCCTCATCGGGAATTTTATTATCGTTGTACACGCGAACAGCTGTTCTAAAATAAAAACTTTCTTTTACTTTTTCACGCATTGTATCCATGATTTTCCTCCTTTTTGTATAGTGTTATGATAGCATAAAGCTTTTCTGATGACAAAAATTCATGATTGTTTGCTGCTTTCCTTTTCTATAAGGAAATTTTTCAAATATTAAATCATGTAACCGTTTGCTACAATGATAGTATGAAATAACAGGAGGATTAGAACATGTCGAAATTACCAGATAGCTTTTTATGGGGTGGGGCAGTTGCTGCTCACCAACTCGAAGGAGGGTGGCAAGAAGGTGGTAAAGGACCTAGTGTAGCGGATGTGATGACTTCTGGTCGCCATGGTGTTCCTCGTGAAATTACTGCCGGAGTTTTAGATGGCAAGTATTATCCAAACCATGATGCTATTGATTTTTATCATCGCTATAAAGAGGATGTTAAACTTTTTGCTGAAATGGGCTTTAAATGTTTCCGTACTTCAATTGCTTGGACTCGTATTTTCCCAAATGGAGATGAATTGGAGCCAAATGAAGAAGGACTTCAATTTTATGATGATTTATTTGATGAATGTTTAAAATATGGCATTGAACCTGTTATTACACTTTCCCATTTTGAATTGCCTTATCATTTAGTTACTGAGTATGGTGGCTTCACTAACCGTAAAGTGATTGACTTCTTTGTTCGTTTTGCAGAAACAGTATTTACTCGTTACAAAGACAAAGTTAAATATTGGATGACTTTTAATGAAATCAATAATCAAGCCAACTACATGGAGGATTTTGCACCATTTACTAACTCAGGAATTGTGTACAAAGAAGGAGATGACCGTGAAGCAATTATGTATCAGGCAGCTCATTATGAGCTTGTAGCTGCGGCGCGTGCGACAAAAATCGGTCACGAAATCAATCCTGATTTTGAAATTGGTTGTATGATTGCCATGTGTCCAATCTATCCAGCGACTTGTAAACCAGCCGATATCTTAATGGCTCAGAAAGCAATGCAAAAACGCTATTACTTTACTGATGTCCATGTCCATGGCTATTACCCAAATCACATTTTGAATTATTGGGAACGTAAAGGGATTTCGGTTGACTTCACTGAAGAAGACAAAAAGGATCTTATGGCAGGAACTGTTGACTATATTGGATTCTCTTACTACATGTCATTTGCTATTGACTCTCATCGTCCAAATAATCCACATTATGACTATATGGAAACAGAAGATTTAGTTAAAAATGATTATGTAAAAGCTTCGGACTGGGGTTGGCAAATTGACCCAGAAGGGCTCCGCTATTCATTAAACTGGTTTACAGACATGTATCACCTTCCTTTATTTATTGTTGAGAATGGCTTTGGCGCAATAGATCAATTGGAACCTGATGGCATGGTTCATGATGACTATCGGATTGATTACTTAGGTGCCCATATTAAAGAAATGATTAAAGCTGTTGATGAAGATGGCGTTGATTTAATGGGGTACACACCTTGGGGCTGTATTGACCTGGTTTCAGCTAGTACTGGTGAAATGCGTAAACGTTATGGATTTATCTATGTAGATAAAGATGATCAAGGAAACGGTACTTATGATCGTTCACCTAAATTATCATTTAATTGGTATAAAAAAGTGATTGCAAGTAACGGCGAAAGTTTGTAACTTTTAATTTACAGGCAAGGAAGTTAAATTATTTTTAAATTAATGAGATTGAGCTTCTTTTGTTAATAATTTCAATCATCAAACAACTTTAAAAGTTTATGAAATTCCATCTGATTTGCAGTCTCAGATGGAATTTTTTGTTAAAATTTTGACAACGCTTTCAAAAGAAGGTATAATTCTCTTGGAAATAATCTGAATAAGGAGATTCTTATGTTAGAAGTATCGTTGATTATTACTTCTTTTATATTATTTATTCTGTTAGTTATCATTATTGTAAAAAACCAAATCCTATTTAGTAGACGAATTGGGTATAATTATTTAATTCGTTTTGAAGAGGTCTCAACTCCAATTGACTTAGGAAAAAATCATAAGATTTTGGAAAAAGTAAAAATTATTAGTGATGATAAAGATAAAGGGATTTATTCAGTACAATCTCAATTAAGTGATATCAAATTAAAAGAGTTTCTTATGTTAGAGTATCATTTGACCTTATCTCAAGTTATCGTTTCATCTATCCAATTATCAGGACCAATAGGCGCAATCTAACAATAATCTCTGATTATTGTTTTATTTTTGGAAAAAATTTTTTTTGCCTTATTCTTTTCCGTAGTGATACGGAAATTGTAGCTATGGTCATTGAAAGCGTATACACATATAATTAAGATACAAAATAACAAAACTTTACAGGAGGCAGTCAAATGACTAAAGCGTTAATTATCTGTGCCGGAGGCATGTCATCATCACTAATTGCTAAAAAAACTCAAACTCTACTTGCTGAACAAGGAGTTGAAGTGGAAATGAATGCTGTTGGTGTTCCTGAAGGTGGGAAATTAATTTCATCATCTGCTTATGACTTATACCTAGTAAGTCCACAAACAAAAATGCACTTCAAACAATTTGCTGATGCTGGTGCTAAAGTTAACAAACCAGTTGTTCAAATTCCACCACAAGCTTACATTCCAATTCCAATGGGAATTGAAAAAATGGCAACTCTTGTAAAGGAAAATATCTAATTTCTAATATTCTGAAATTTTAGTATACTAGAGATAGTACATTTTCTAAAGGAGATAACAGATGTTAGGTCAAAAGGAAAAGCTTATCTTACAATACTTATACCAAAATCGAGGAGAGTATGTTACCAGTAAAGTGCTAGCTGAACACTTGAAATGCTCAGATCGAACTGTAAGAACATATATCAAATCTTTATTGTCTTTTGTTACTGAGGAAGAAAATATTAATATTATCTCTAAACAAGGATACGGTTATAAGTTAGACCTGACTGAAGAATCCGCTTATCTAAATTTAGTTTCTGATAATAATATTCAAGTTGGTACGGATAACATTGATATCAACGATCGTCATAATTTCATCATCAATAAATTAATTTTCGAACAAGAGGATGTTTTCTTTGAAGATTTAATGGATCAGTTATACGTTAGTCGATCGACTTTATCATCAGATTTTAAAAAAATAAGAAATGAATTCGCTCGTTATCAATTAACAATTGAAAGTCGAGCAAATAAAGGTGTCTATGTTAGTGGCGCTGAGCATAATAAGCGCCACTTTATTATGGACTATTTTTACAGTGGGCATTTCTTAAAGAATATTCATCAGTATATTGGTGATGACTTCTTTAAACTACCAATTAGTTTTGAAGAATTAACCATTATTGTACTTGACCAATGTCGGAGCAAATATTTAAAATTGTCTGATTTTGTAATCCAGAATCTGATAGTCCATATTGCTTTAGCCATTTCCAGAGTAAAAGATGGATTCCAAATTTCTGAATTAATTATTGACAATGAAAAATTCAAAAAGGAAATTGGTGTTGCTACAAATATTATTAATCGAATAAATCGAGTGACTGGAACTGATTTTCCAGATGAAGAAATAAATTACATTGCTCTTCATTTAATTTCAGAAAGTATTAATTCATCACATTCAGATGATTTAGAAATAATTAGTTTAAGACAAGATTTGGTAGACGCAGCAAATGATATTGATTTGCACTATGGTTATCAATTTACTCAAGATTTCACCTTCTTAGAAGGTTTATTGAAACACTTAGAAGTCTTATTAGAACGAGTGAGAAACGGGGTTCGTCTGGATAATCCTTTATTAGAAGATATCCAAAAACAATATAAAGAAGCCTTTCTTGTCTCAAGAAGTTTAATGAGTCATCTAAGATATTTTAAAGATTTTTCCTTATCAGATGATGAAATTGCTTACGTTTCTCTCCATATACTAGCGGGAATTGAACGGTTTCATCAAAATAATAAACTAAATGCTCTAGTTATCTGTGCTACCGGATATGGAAGTGCTCAGATGCTTAGAATGCGTTTGGAAAATGAACTTGGTAGACAATTGAACATTGCTAACTTAGTTGGCTATTATGATATTACTGATGAGAATTTAGAAGGTATTGATGTCATAATTTCAACAATTGACTTAACTAATCTGGTGTTCTCTATCCCAGTCTTTACAGTTAGTGTCTTTCTTAAAGATGAAGAAGTGAAGGAATTAAAAAAACACTTTATCAGTATAGAAAGCAAACAGCATGGTCGTGGAGCTGAAAGTAATCAATTAGAAATAAACGAAATTTTTGATCATCATTTTTCTGAAGATGCTTTTATGATTTTGCATGACTGTGACAAAAAAACAGTACTTGAAAAATTAGTAGGAGCAATGGATAGTAAAGATATCGAGAATTATCAAATCTCGATGAGAGAATTAATTGCAAATCGTGAATCGATGAGTACGGTTATTTTCGATCAAGACATAGCTGTTCCACATCCCTTGAAATCATTAGACAGAGAAGCAAAAATTGGAATTGCGGTGATTCCGGAAGGAATTTACTGGGAGGAAGGATTTGAAAAAATCAAATTTGTTTTCTTAGTTTCACCTTCGATTTATAAAAACGATGGTTTAGCAGAAATGACTAAATTAATTGTTAATTTAACGGAAAATCCACAAACTAAACAAGAATTGCTTGAATGTCATGATTTCGACTGCTTTAAGAAAATATTATTAACATTAAAATAGGAGAAAAAAATGACAAACGAAGAAGTGCAAATGGCTGCATTTGAAATTATTTTAAATAGTGGAAATTCTAGAACTACAGTTCATGAAGCTTTTGCAGCTATGCGTGAAGGTGATTATGATAAAGCCTCAGAATTACTAGAAGCTGCTAATGAAGAATTACTATTAGCTCACAAAGCTCAGACTCACCTCTTACAAGAATACGCAGGTGGTACTGAAATCACAATTGAAATCATTATGGTTCATGCACAAGACCATTTGATGACAACAATGACGCTTCGTGAAGTTGCTATTGAGATGTTAGAATTGTACAAACGCATTAAATAATGCAATGAAGGAGTAAGGCAAATGACAAAAAAAGAAATGGAAAGAGTAGAGTCTCTACGTAAAACAAATGCTATAAAAACCATGTATTATACTCGTTATTTCATGGTGAGATATGTAGTGACATTCTTTTTCTTCGTAAACCTCTATTGGGGTGTAACGCTCTATTTATCAAATGCCACTTCGGCAATGTTGTTACCAATTGGTTTGGGAATTTTTGCTGGTCTTGGCATGTGGGAGCAATTTAGAATGTATACCACTGAGCAAAAAGAAGCAAAGAAATCAAAATTATTGTTTAAAGCAACTATTGCGGCTAATAGTTGTTTGGCACTACTAACCTTAGTTGGCCAATCACAACTATTATATCCATTCTTCAATGAAAATCTTTCAACAAGATTATTCATTCTTGGTATTCTAGTTCTTGGTATACTTATTTCCTTCTGGATGTTAGTCAAAATTAGCCGTATCGATACCAATAAAGATAGACAATTCGTTCGAATAAATCGTTATTTGGCATCACTTAACCTTAGCAAACATTATTAATGTAAATAAATTAGGAGGTAAGATTAATGTTTGAAATTTTAGAGAAGTACCTCATGGGGCCAATGGGGAAAGTATCAACTTGGCGTCCTGTACGTGCGATTGTAGCTGCTGGGATGGCAAGTATCCCACTTACTATCGTCGGTTCAGCATTCTTGGTTTTGGGAGTACTCCCACAAGCCTTTCCGTTTTTAGCAGGTATTTGGGCAGGCTCATTTGATAAATTTGCAGCTTTAACATTACTAGCTTATAAATGTTCAATGGGGATTTTAACCCTTTACTTCGCATTAGTTATTGGTTATGAATATACTAAGATTTATGCTGAAGAAGATGGGGTTAACTTAAACCCACTTAATGGTGGTATTCTTTCTGTATTTGCTTTCTTCATGACTATTCCTGAATTAACTTTCACAAAAGGAAATATGACTTTAGTTGCAACAGAAACAACTATCAATGGTTGGACTGTAGGAGGCGACAGCTTAGCTCGTTTGTCAACATCAGGTCTATTTACTGGTATCTTGATGGCAATCCTTGCTGTTCAATTATACCGTCTCTGTGTTGTTAAAAACTGGGTTGTTAAAATGCCAGAAGCTGTTCCAGAAGGTGTTGCTCGTTCATTTACAGCCTTGATTCCTGCATTTGTAGTTGCAATTACAGTTATCTTCATCAATGGTGCTTTCATCATGATGGGTACAGATATCTATAAAGTTATCGCTATCCCATTTGGTTTCGTTAAAAATATTACCAATTCAATTGGTGGTATCATCGTAATCTACTTCCTAGTTCACGCATTGTGGTTAGTTGGTATCCACGGTGCAAACATCGTTATGGGCCTTGTTAACCCAATTCTTCTTGCTAACATGGCTGAAAACGTAAATGGTGCACACTTTGCCTTTGCTGGTGAGTTCACTAATGCCTATGTTACAATTGGTGGTTCAGGGGCAACTCTTGGTGTGTGTATCTTCATGGCACTACTTGCTAAATCTGAACAATTGAAAATGCTTGGTCGTGCGGCTATCGGTTCATCTATCTTCAACATTAATGAACCACTTATCTTTGGTCTTCCAATCGTTTATAACCCAATCTTAGCTATTCCATTTATCTGTGCTCCAGTAGTTACAGCGGTTCTAGCTTATGTTGTTGTTAACTTAAACATTGTTAAAGAAGCAATCGTTCAAACTCCATGGCCAACACCTGGTGGATTCGGTGCCTTCATCGGTTCTGGTGGTGACATTAAAGCTGCTATTCTTTCTATAGTATGTATTGCTGTTGCTTTCTTAATCTGGTTACCATTCATCAAATATTATGACAATAAGCTTGTTGCTGAAGAACAAGCAGTAGCTGCAGAAGCTGCTACAGTAGCATAATTCACTAAAATATCTCAGCTCACTTAGTGACTTGAGGTATTTTATTTTTTAATAACCAAGGAGTATATTATGGGACAATTAGGAATTTCTGTTTACCCGTCCAAATCAAGTATGGTTGAGATGAAGAGTTATATTGACTTGGCGCGCAAATATGGTTACACACGTTTATTTACGTCAATGCTTGAAGTAGCAGATAATGCCCAAGAAACAGTTGAAACCTTTAAAGAAATCATCCATTATGGAAATGAAAATGGGCTTAAAACTTCATTGGATGTAAATCCAAGACTCTTTAAAGCTCTTGATATTGCCTACAACCAATTAGAAATCTTTAATGAAATGGAGATAGATGCGCTCCGTCTTGACGAAGGATTTACTGGTTATGAGGAAGCTATGCTAACACATAATCCATTTGGCATTAAAATTGAATTGAACATTTCAAGAGGTCAACATTACATCGACATGGTTAATGACTTCGGACCCAACCGTCAACTCTTAATTGGCTCGCATAACTTTTATCCTCAAGCATATACAGGTCTATCCTTTGATTATTTTGTAGAAACCGCAAAGCAATACAAAAACTACAATCTAGAAACTGCAGCCTTTATTGATAGTCCCGACGGCAAAATTGGTCCATGGCCACTTTCTGATCGGATGGTTTCAGCAGAAATTCAAAGAGACATGTCATTGGCTGCTCAAGTTTCTTTATTGAAGATGACTGGTTACATTGATGATATTTTGATCTCATCATCACTCCTCACGGAAGAGGATTTGAAAACAGTAGCTGAAAGCTTCAAAGCAAGTCTGCCAATTCTACCAGTGCAACTTGTGGAAGAATTAACTGACCTTGAAAAGGAAATCCTCTTAAACAATCAACACCTCTATCGTGGTGATAAATCGGATTATATGATTAGATCAAGTCAACCAAGGGTGACCTATAAAGCACATGCTATTGCCCCTAAACATATCGTCGATATTAAACGTGGTATGGTGACAATTGGTAATGATTTGGCTGGTCAATATAAGGGTGAGTTGCAAATTGCTTTGCAAGATCGGCCTAATAATGGACGACAAAATGTTGTTGCAAGTCTCCCTCAGGAGAATTTAGCACTTTTAGATTTATTACAGGTTTGGTATAGTTTTAATTTTAAAGAAACTTAGACTCCAAGACTTGTTTAAGCTCTAGTTTAGCTTGACAAGTCTTTTTTTAATGGCTATAATTAAATAACGGTTGTTATATATTATAAGGAGGCAGGATGAGAGGACCAAAACAGAAATATAGTAAGCAGTTACTTCTAGAAAAAGGGTTGGCGTATGTAAACGAATTTGGGATGTCAAATTTGAGTTTCAGGAAATTTGCGACCTATATTGGCTGCTCTACTCAGCCAATTATCTCATCATTTGGAAATCTGGAAACATTGATATTGGAACTAGGAATTGCTATTGAAAGATTCTATGATGACTATACCTCACAATTCGTTAAAGAAGAAAAGGATAGTTTTCTAACTGTAGGGTTGGCATATATCTCTTTTGCCAATGAGTATTCCAATTATTTTCATTCTTTGTTTTTAATGGACTATTTTAAAAAGGAAAGTTTTAGTGCATTTTTTACGGATGAAGAGAGTCAATCATTCGTTAGAGATTTAGCTCATACCTTAAATCTATCAGAAACTGTAGCTCTAAAATTACTACGTAATATGTGGTTAACGACACATGGAATTGCAACATTTGCATATACTAACCAAGTAGATCTTGATCATTCAGAAATTGAAGAAATACTTCAACAAAATTTTCAAGGCTTGCTTTCAGTTCTGAAATAAGAGGATAAATCATGAAACAAATTTTTAAGAGTATTGGCTTCGCCCTATTGATGGTAATATTTCCAACAATTGCAGGTGTTCTAATTCAACTCAAACATATTACTGACCCAACTAAAGTTTATATGGTAGAAGCTTTTTGTTTTTTCATCGCAGTAGTTGTAGGCTATTTAATCTACCGTAAGATAAAAAAGCATTATTTTTTTGCTAGCTCACCGAAAATTAAATTATATTACTTACCTATCATTTTAATTGAAATCTGTACATTAATTGCGATACCCAAGTTTGACCATCCCGCAACTTATTTTTTAGTCCTATTAGCTTTTACTATTTTTGTTGGAATCAGTGAGGAACTCTTTTTTAGAGCAATTATCCTACGGCTACTATCAACTAAAAGTATTACTTTTGGAATAATGGGTTCCAGTCTTTTATTTGGACTACTCCACATGGCTAATTTAGCAGGTGGGAGCAGTATCATTTATGTTTGTTTTCAGATTGTCTTTGCCTTCTTATTTGGACTTGTAGCAGCCTATATTGTTGTTATTGAAAAGAGTCTACTGACGGTAATTATCTGGCATGCTATTCATGATTACTTTGGCATTATCACAGGAAACGAGATTGATACACTAGCAATTATTATTGTTATTATACAGTGTCTAATTTTACTTGCTTATGCCATCTATTTACATCGAATTAGTTATGAGATATT
>CAACWJ010000007.1_pt1 | contig 50640 bp, 46 predicted proteins | sample 2275621 | NCBI WGS metagenome assembly CAACWJ01 (sample SAMEA5312456, study PRJEB27640) | indoor metagenome | biome: indoor environment; feature: uncontrolled; material: polymer tiles stone | place: Germany | collected 2014-07-07
ATAATCTAGATTATTTTCAATTTTCTCACGAACTTTGTGTGAAAGAATAACAACTTGATCGTCACTGATTTTTTCTGGTTGAACCATGATTCGAATTTCTCGGCCTGCTTGTAAAGCGAAGCTAGTTTGAACTCCATCAAAGCCATTGGCAATCTCTTCTAAATCACGAAGGCGTTGAATATAATTTTCCATAGATTCATTACGTGCACCAGGTCTCGCCGAACTCAAAGCATCCGCAGCAGCGACAACTACTGCAATGACAGATTCTGGTTCAACATCACCATGGTGACTTGCAATAGTATTTACAACTACTGGATGTTCTTTATATTTACGAGCAAATTCTGTCCCAATTTCAACGTGACTACCTTCAACCTCACGGTCAATTGCTTTCCCCATATCATGTAAGAAACCAGCACGTCGAGCTAGTGCTACATTTTCACCAAGTTCACCAGCTAAAATTCCAGCTAACTTACCAACTTCAACTGAATGTCGAAGGACATTTTGCCCATAAGATGTTCTAAATTGAAGACGGCCCATAATTTTAATTAAATCAGGATGAAGATTTGGTGCTCCAATTTCATAAGCTGCTGCTTCACCATATTCACGAATCCGGTTATCCATTTCCAAACGGTTTTTCTCAACCAATTCTTCAATCCGAGCTGGATGAATGCGACCATCTGCAATCAATGAATCCAAAGTCATTCGAGCAATCTCACGACGAATCGGATCAAAGCCTGAAAGGACAACAACTTCCGGTGTATCATCAATAATAACATCAATACCTGTGAGGCTTTCAAGTGTACGAATATTGCGTCCTTCACGACCAATAATACGACCTTTCATGTTATCATCTGGCAAATGAACACTTGTTATCGTTTGTTCAGTGACATACTCTCCTGCCATCCGTTGCATAGCTTGTGCTAGCAAATCTTTAGCTGTCTTATCAGTTCTATCTTTGATTTCACGTTCTGCATCACGAATACGTGTTACAATTTCCTGAGATAATTTATTCTCAGTTTCCATCAAGATTACTTCGCGAGCTTCAGCAATTGTCATCGCAGCTACACGTTGTAGTTCTTCTTTTTTCTCTTCTTCAAGTTTTTCAACTTGTGTTTGACGCTCATCAATATGTTTAGATTTATCGGTCAGACTTTGTTCTTTACTATCAAGAACCTTCTCTTTAGTTGACAAATTTTCATCTTTTCGGTCAAGAGAAAAGGCACGTTCGGTTAAACGTGTTTCTAACTGTTTAAGCTCTTGTCTTTCAGATTTAAATTCTTGTTCAATTTCTTCACGATATTTTCTTGATTCTTCTTTTGCTTCCAAAAGCATTTCTTTACGACTCGCTTTTGTTTCACGTTCTGCTGTTTTCTTAATTGTAGAAGCTTCTTCTTCTGCTTTGCTTCGGATATTTACAGCTTCTTGTTCTGCATTTAAAAGAGTCAAGTCTGCATTTTCTTTCGCTGATTTTAACTTAAGCGAAATAATTACATAACCTAGTATCAAACCAATGAGGGTACAAACAATTAATAAAATAATATTAACCATCATATATACCTCAATTTTTATTAGTTTCCTCATGGAAAACTATAATTAAGTTTACCACAAAATGACCTTTAAAACAATTCCAACACTTAAAAGCGTTAACAAAAATGATACCTAATTTAATTATTAATATCGTTATTTAGAAAAGATTGAAGATGACTATCCATTATACAAGCTTCTATTTTACTATACCTAACTTTTCGTAGTCATGTTAATTGAACCTACCAAATTCTCGTTTGTTTCATTCTGATACAGTCGATATCACTTGAAGTATATTTATAAGTAATCTATCTCGGAAAATTGAGCAATACATTATGATTATTATCAGAAACATTCTTTAGATGTTGATGAAGTCTCACAAACATCTGATTGTATTCAATAAGTCCGCTTTTGCCATCCTTAAATTAATTTTGTCCATTATAAGTTAACCCAACTATTCTTCCTTTTCTCTTTTAAAGAAATTTAAACCCTCGCACTTTTCAAAATCAGTAATTACAATACTTAAGGTAGATTTGGAAATAAAAAGTAGTTCTGCAACTACAAAAGCTTTATATTACAGCCATTTATGGAAAGAAAGTACCTAATTTGATTAATACCCAATTAAACCTTCCTTTTATTTTATTCTTGTTTTTTATTACATATTAAGACACGTTTTTAAGTTTTGAACAATTGAATGCCTATCAAAAATTTTTATAGGACTATAGAAAAACAATACTGCCTATTTACCATAAAAATTAACATATTAGTCTTACAGAAATCTCACTAAAGAATTAACATGTCGAATAAGACAAAAGAACTCCAAAAATTTTTACAAATTAAACTTAGGAATATATTAAAATTCCCTTTTTTTAAGCCGAATTTCTATCGTCATTTACTAAAAATATTTATAAAATATCGACTTACGGATGAAAACGTAACAAAAGAAATGGCAATTCAAGAAACTATATCTCATATAAAAGAGGGCGATACGATAAATAGTTGGTGGATTTATGATAAATGAAAGCCCGTGAAAGATAAATGGTGCTCTAATCGAAAGAAGAATAATGGATATAACTTTTATTTGTAATGACACCGGTTTTCCACATAATAAAAGAAAAATTTCGATCGAATTGTTAATATGGTTACAATTTATGTGTGGTTGACTTTACTGACAAAGTAGCCTAATATTCTGCAAAATATTGTATCAAATACCTTTAAAGGAACTATTATTACAGTTTCTGTAAGTACGTTTTTAGCCGAACTTGTCATCATAGCTACTAGCTACTTATAATTTGCTCTGCATTTTCCAAAAGTGAAATGCTCAATACTCAATAATGACCTATTTTATGGTATGATAGTATCAAAAAATGAAGAGGAGTCTTTGCATGGTAAAAGAAGTTATTGTAGAAAGTTTTGAATTAGATCATACAATTGTCACAGCACCGTATATTCGATTAATTTCGGAGGATAAAGGACCTAAAGGTGACATCATTACTAATTTTGATATACGTTTAGTCCAACCAAATCATAATTCTATTGAAACTGCAGGACTGCATACAATTGAACATTTGTTAGCCAAACTGATTCGTCAAAGGATAGACGGAATGATTGATTGTTCACCCTTTGGTTGTCGTACAGGCTTTCATTTGATTATGTGGGGACAACACTCTGCATCGGAAATTGCCAATGTGATTAAATCTTGTTTAGAAGAAATTGCTGATGAAATTACTTGGGAAGATGTACCTGGAACAACAATTGAGTCTTGTGGAAATTATAAGGATCACAGCCTCTTTTCTGCCAAAGAATGGGCAAAATTGATTCTCTCACAAGGTATCTCGGATGATGCTTTTAATCGTCATTTTATCTAAAAAAGATAGAGAATTTTCTCTATCTTTTTTCTGTCTTGACTTGATAATGTTTAGCAAAATAGTAGCACTGATAATCTAATGATTTATTGCATCAAAGCAGTCTCCAATATAGGCATTTTGATACATATGATAGCCCGCAAAGCCACCACCAGCAGTATAACCAATCAAACCATTTTTTGTATTTGTAGAAGCATCTGGGTCAAGCCCAACCATAAAATTACGAACATAATTATCAATCCATTGGAAATAATTTCTTTCAAAAGCCGCTGGAACCCGCTTTAGTTGTGCTCCCTCTTTTGAAATTTGCCAAACTTTAACAAGTTTATTCTTATAAAATACTTCCTTAAAAACCTCCGAAGAATATGTTGGGTAATCAAACGAAGTGTATCATTTACTGCCTGATTATGAACGATTCATCCTAAACGGTTAATATACGACCTAAACTGTCATAAAATAAAAAAGAGAAGTTTCCTTCTCTCTTTTTTAATAATCTAAACCGTCTGAATGTCCTTTGGCGTTACCCACAAAGAATCCAGTTTTGCAGTTGATAGAGAACAAATAAGTTCCGTCAGCTTTAAACATATTGTAGTAACCATTACCATTTACAATGTTTACTGGTTCTAAGATATAATTATTTCCTGAAATATAACCACGAGCTTGAGCTGTTGCAACAATTTTTTCTAGAATACCTGGGCTAAATAGCCAAGCAGGATTAGTTGTATCTGCGATCACAGCGCTATTATAAGGGACACGAGATAAATCTCGTTGAAGACCTGAATAGTTACCTGAAGGAATTTGTGTACTTGGAGCTGCATTATTGGTATTTGCAGATGAACCATTGTTAGTGGTTGAACCTGCAGCTTGATTAGCACTTGCAGCAGCGTTTGCTTGACCTTGTTGTTCTGCAGCATCAGCAGCTTTCTTATCTTCTTCAGCTTTTTTGCTTGCAGCCGCCTTTTCTGCCTCAGCTTTTTTACTCAATTGATCACGACCGTCTTTAATTGCCGATTGAATTAAGAGATCTAAACTTGGATTACCAGTATTAACTAAATCATCTTTCAAATCATCAAACTTGGCATTTGACTTAACGGTAGCGCTAATTTTCTTACCATCTTTAATGGCCTCAGTAGAGAATTTACCATTAACGGCCTCGATAGCTGTGACTTGCTTTTTCAAAGCATCAAATTTTTCTTTAGCTTTGTCGTAATATGCAGTACCTTTTAAATCTTTAAGAGCTGTTTCCAAATCGCCTAATTTTGCAAAAGATTCATTTTTCAACTTATCTTTTTTCTCATCAGTAAAGAAACCGGCATAAACATCTGTAAATGCTTTATTTTTCTTTTTGGCTATTGCTGCGCTTGACGATTTTTCTTTTTTACTAGTAGTTTGTTTTGTTGAAGGATCTGTCTTTGTACTTGTGGATGACCCTTTTAGATAATCCATTCCAAAGAAGATAGCTAAGATTAATAGAATTAACGCGAGCAAACTTGCTAGAATTTTTTTCATCTTGCCAGAAGATTTTCTAGGCTTTTCATTATCAGCAAGAATACTTTGTCTTGACTCAGTTGATTCTGACACTGCTTCATTTTTATCTTCAGCAACTACTGGATCAGAAGCGAGAGTTGATGCACCAATTCCAGCACCAGCGCCAGCGATTGCTGCGCCAGCAGCACCTGAATCTTCTTCAGTTTGATTTGGCTCTTCTGAAATTATTTCTTCTTGTTCAGATTTCGACAGTTCTTCTCGTTGTTTTTTAATAAAGTTATCAAGTGTTTCTGTATCAAGCGTTTCTAAGTCAGAATATTTGGTATCAAATTTTTGTGATGCCACTTCTTCTCTATGCTGTTTAATATACTTATCAAGGATATTATCATTTTCAGTCACGCCTGCTTTGATTTCTGAATCCTTACGAACTGCTTCACCAACAGTCATATTTTTAGCTTGATCTATATCAAGGGACTGACCTTCTTGGTTAATTTCAAGATCTTTATTTTCTTCTGACACGATATTACCTCTCTGCAAGATTTCTCTTCACACGCTCACCATAAAATTGATATAAATCTACTTTTAAGGTGCCGTTATAAAGTTTACGTTTTTTATCCGCTTTTCTTCCAAATTTCTTTTCAAAATTTTCATCACTAGTTAATATGAATTGGCTCCATGTTTTTAGTGGTGCAAAGGATTGACCCATTTCATTATACAAAATGTCAACAGCTTTGTCATCCAGTAATCGTTCACCATATGGTGGATTAGAAATCAGTACACCATTAACTTTATCAGTTTTCAAGTCTTGTAAACGCATCTGTTTAAAGGTAATGACATCTGCTAAACCTGCCTCAACAGCATTTTCTTTAGCAATCTCAATTAGACGGGCATCGATATCAAAGCCTGAAATATCTAATTTAACATCGTAATTAGCTTGTTCGTCTGCTTCATTTCTGACTTTTTCAACTAAGACTTTATCTACCCAATTCCACTCTTCACAAGCAAATGAGCGATTAAATCCTGGTGCAATATTCATCCCAATTAAAGCTGCTTCAATACAAAATGTACCAGAACCACAAGTTGGATCAATCAAGGGCTTATCAGGGTACCAATTTGTTAAAGCTAAGATGGCCGCTGCCATATTTTCTTTAATTGGTGCGCCACCTTTTTGACTACGGTACCCGCGCTTAAATAAACTTGTACCAGTTGTATCAATCATAATTGTCGCCACATCTTTAAGAATGGAAACTTCTAATTTGAACTCTGCACCAATCTCTTGTAGAGGGACACCCTCGGGACGATGGTAATGTTTCTGAAGTTTTTTAACAACAGCTTTTTTGGTAATAGCTTGAACACTCGGTTCGTTATGCAATTTAGATTTAACACATTTCGCTTTAGCAATTGGAAACTTAGCTCCCAGTGGAATATAGTCTTCCCAATCTAAATTGGTTACCCCTTGAAAGAGTTCTTCAAAAGTACGGGCTGGAAACTGACCAACGATAATTTTAATTCTATCGGCAGCACGTAACCATAAATTGGTTTTAATGATAGCTTCTACATCACCATCAAAAAAGACCTTACCATTTTCAACTTTACAATCAAAACCAAGGTTTTTGATTTCTTTTCCAACTACAGATTCAAGACCTGCGGCAACTGTTGCAACCAGTTTAAAATTTTGTTTCATTTCAAATTTCTTTCTCTTAATTAAATAAAAGCTAGCAATAGCTAGCTTAACCTATTATGCAATTTTCTATAAGCCATGTTTTGTTCCAGAGATGACTAGGTATCATCTCCTTCGATAATCATCTGTCTACCGTATAACAGTCAGAATAGCTCGTTCTTGTTTCCAATCTATTCCATGCCCCGACCAAAGTTTGGGTTGCTAGCTTGAGGGGTTTACCGCGTTCCATTTCCTACGTTTCCATAGAAACTGCGTCACTGTGGCACTTTCAGAAATACTAAAACATATCCGAAGACTTAGCTCGTTCTTTCGCCGTAATGCATTTCTGCATCCCTAGGCTTATTTTTTCGCCTAGCACAAACACTACCGGCATCACAGCCGGTGCTAGCATGGACTTTCCTCATAGTATTGAAATACTACGCGATTATCCAAAAATTGCACATTAGCTTATTACTCTACAATTTGTTTGCCAAAAACTTCTTTTTCAAGTCGGCTAATGCGTTTTAATATATCAAAATTAGTGGCTGTTTGAGTCACTCTAGTTGGTTGAACAGGAGCAGGACGTTCTTCTTGAATGTTACTTCGAGCTTGATTTCCTTGGCGTTTCAACTGTTCAATTTCAGATTTCAATCCTTCAATTTCAGCAATATATGTTTCATAATCTTTGATAACATTGTCTAAAAATTCATCAACTTCTTTTTTATCAAAGCCCCGCATACTTGTTTTAAATTCTTGTTCAAAAATGTCCTTTGGACTATAAATAATACTTGTCATTCTATACTCTCCGACCGGTCTTTCTTCTCTGATGTCAGAATTCTGATATCACTATTAATCATACAGAAAAACAAACTAAAAAGCAAGTATTAAAATAGTTATTACTATTAAAATAAGATTACTGATCTTCTACTATTTCATTAAGTCGTTCAAAGGTTAACGAATCAACTAAATAGCCTGGTTGTGCTTTTAAAAATTTAACTAGATACTTCAAATTTGTGACATTTTCTTCATCATAAAAGATGTAAGCTTTATCTGTATTATCCGCTAAAAACTGATTGTATTGTTTAAACTGGCCTGGATTTTCATATGACGGAAAACAATATTTAACAAAATCAACTTGACGAAAGACACGTAACTTATTCTGGTTACTCTCGTTCCAATTCTCACCGTGATTTTCAAAGATAAATATTGTTGCCAAATTAATAGGGTAATCATTTTTTAATTCTTGACAAACCTCAAGAGCCCAATATTCAAATCCTAAGTTACCAGTAAAGATAAACCATTCAATTCCTTCTTCTATATATGCAATAATATCTTTCTTTATAGCTATTTTGATATATGGAATTCGCTTATCTTTATCTTGAAATATTCCTAAATCGGAACTCCTATAGCCACTGATTAGAATTGCAGTCATTTTATGTAAACCTTTCAGAAATTATGATATAATAATAATGCTTAAATTTCTCATTAAGTCAATGAAGATAGGAGAACAATGGTTAACTACCCTCATCATCTTAAACGGAAAAATGCAAGCCCTGTTCAAACAAAGAAAAAAGAGTCAAAAGTTGATTTTGCAAATCGTGGGATGTCATTTGAAGCAGCAATTAATGCCACAAATGATTATTACCTCTCTCGACATCTTGCTGTTATCCATAAAAAACCTACACCAATACAAATTGTCAAAGTTGACTATCCACATCGAAGTCGAGCCAAAATTGTCGAAGCTTATTTCAGACAAGCTTCCACTACTGACTATTCCGGTGTATATAAAGGGTACTATATAGATTTCGAAGCCAAGGAAACACGGCAAAAAACGGCCATGCCCATGAAGAATTTCCATGCACATCAGATAGAGCATATGGCTTCGGTTTTAGAACAAAAGGGAATTTGCTTTGTCCTTTTACACTTTTCAACTCTAAAAGAAACATATTATCTTCCAGCTGAAAAATTGATAGCTTTTTATCAAATTGATAAGGGCAACAAGTCAATGCCACTTGATTATATCAAAAAAAACAGTTTCCCGATAATTATTGGAGCCTTTCCTCAGGTTCCTTACTTAGATATTATAGAAGAAAATTTTATAGGCGGTGATTAAAATCAAAAATCCAACAGTTAGAAAAATACTAAAATATGCAATCGCAGGTATCCTTAGTTTTATCATTATTTCAATTCTTTTCGGCGGACTTTTATTCGCATTTTATGTAAGTTCAGTTCCAAAACTTTCAGAAACATCACTTAAGTCAACTAATTCCAGCTTGGTTTATGATGCAAACAATAAATTAATTGCTGACCTCGGGTCTGAAAAACGAGAAAACGTTACAGCTGACAGCATTCCGTTAAATTTGGTTAATGCCATCACTTCAATAGAAGATAAACGTTTCTTCAATCATCGAGGAGTGGACTTATATCGTATCCTGGGAGCAGCTTTCCATAACTTAACCAGCTCTAGTACTCAAGGTGGTTCAACTTTAGACCAACAGCTTATCAAGTTAGCTTATTTCTCTACTAAGGAATCTGACCAAACATTGAAACGTAAAGCTCAAGAAGTTTGGCTATCACTTAAAATGGAGAGAAAATATACTAAGCAAGAAATCCTAACTTTCTATATCAATAAAGTTTATATGGGAAATGGGAACTATGGTATGTTAACAGCTTCTAAAGCATATTATGGGAAAGACTTAAAAGATTTATCTTTTGCTCAACTAGCTTTACTTGCTGGGATACCACAAGCACCTAATCAGTACGATCCATATGCAAATCCTCAAGCCGCAACTACTCGCCGTAATGTGGTACTGCAACAAATGTATCACGATAAAAATTTAACTAAATCAGAATATGATGAAGCAATTAACACACCTGTCAATGATGGATTAAAACCCTTAAAACAGACTTCAAGTTATCCTAAATATATGGATAATTATTTGAAGCAAGCAATTGCACAAGTTAAATCCGAAACTAATAAAGATATTTTTACATCAGGTCTTAAAGTTTATACAAATTTAGTTCCTGATGCCCAACAACGTCTTTATGATATTTATAACACTGAGGATTATGTTTACTACCCTGATGATAAATTCCAAGTAGCTTCAACAATTGTAGATGTAACAAATGGACATGTAATTGCTCAGTTAGGTGGTAGAAATCAAGATTCAAATGTTTCATTTGGAACAAACCAAGCTGTTCTGACTGACCGAGATTGGGGTTCAACTATGAAACCAATTTCTGCTTATGCTCCAGCAATTGAATCTGGAACATATAATTCAACATCACAATCAACAAATGACTCCATCTACTACTGGCCTGGAACACAAACACAACTATATGACTGGGATCGTAAGTACAATGGTTGGATGACCATTCAAACTGCTATCCAACAATCACGTAATGTTCCAGCAGTTAGAGCACTTGAAGCTGCAGGTTTAGAAACAGCTAAATCATTCCTGAATGGTTTAGGTATTGACTATCCTGAAATGAATTATTCAAATGCTATCTCAAGTAATAACAGTGGTACTGGAGACAAGTATGGTGCAAGCAGTGAAAAAATGGCTATGGCCTATGCTGCATTTGCAAACGGTGGTACATATTACAAACCTCAATACGTCAACAAAATTGAATTTAGTGATGGTACAAAAAAAGTCTTTGAAAATAAAGGCTCCCGTGCTATGAAAGAAACAACGGCCTACATGATGACAGATATGATGAAAACCGTTTTAACTTATGGTACAGGGGTTGATGCACAGATTCCTGGCGTTGTTCAAGCTGGTAAAACAGGAACTTCAAACTATACCGATGATGAGCTTGCAAAAATTTCGGCAGAAACTGGACTATATCCTGATTATGTTGGAACAATGGCTCCAGACGAGAACTTTGTCGGATTTACTAATAAATATGCCATGGCAGTTTGGACTGGTTATAAAAGCCGTCTAACTCCAGTGTATGGAGAAGGCTTGAAGGTAGCAACAAGTGTATACCGCAATATGATGGCTTATGTCACTGAAGGATATAGTGAAGACTGGTTAATGCCAACTGGTTTATATCGCAGTGGTGGCTTCCTCTATTTAAGTGGAACATACACCACTAATAATTATGGTAGTTCAGTTTACAATAACATCTATGGTAATTCAAGTAGCTCACAAGCTTCATCAGATTCAAATTCAAGTAATGCTAGTGCTTCTACACCTGAAAGTTCTGATTCATCGACTGCATCTGAAACAGATCCCAGTACTACGCCTCCTACGAGTGACACTACTCCTAGCGTAAGACCAGGAAATGGTAACGGTAATGGTAATGGAACAGCTGGTCAATAAATAAAAAAATCGGAGGAATCTCCGATTTTTTTATTTTGCTAAAGCTCCCATTGGGTCCCAAGGTGCTAATACCTGAGCTTCTCCTTCAAAAGCAGCTAATTCATTTTCTGCTAAAAATTCTTTTCGAACAACAATTTGATAAGTGTACTCATCCATCCAGGCATCTGAAGCAACAAAGTAGCCCTTTTCACCAACCTTATCTCCCCAAGAATTTTCTACCTTCCATTTAATTGGAGTACCATATTGATCTAAATCAACTCCTGTTAAAACCATAGCGTGTGTCATTAAACTTTCACTATAGTCTAGTCGACCAGCTTTATCTTGACTCAAAACAATATCCATACTTGATGTAAAATCATAAGTATTTGTTGCTAAGATTCCCTTTTGTCTATCCGATACTTGACCAACATCTGAACCAAACCAAACAGTTTCGCCACTTTCCATTTGTTTAATAGCTAATTCTTTGAATCTGTTCATCTCAACATTTAAGTAACGAACTTCTGGACCACCTACAACATTTCCAAGCATTTCAACCGTATATGCCTTTCCATATGGTTTATCAGCTGTTGGCGCATTAATAATAGAAACATAGTCAGATAGCTTTAATCCCACATATTTTTCATAGAATGCTTTAGGTGTAATTGCTTTTTCTGCTTGATAATTATTATCTTTATCACGGAATGCAAAGTCAAATTGACGAGGAGGTAATCCGAGGTTGATAGCTAAGAAATTGAATATTTCTGTTAGTAGTTCTTCTTTCTTATTCTGAATAGTCTCCTCTTTTTGACCAGACGAAATTAGCTCACGCAAAATTTGAGCATCTTGTCTCAATAACTTATTGAGATATTGATTCAATTCTCGACTATTACTTGATGAAATAGATTCTGGATAAACTGATTTTGGAACAACTCCATATTTGTCAAATAAAGCTACTACCATATCCCATTGACCACCGTCTTGTTGAGGTACATCTAAAAGAAATTTAACTTTACGACTAGTTAACTCTTGGTCTGCTGTTGCAATAACTTGTTCCATAAACCAATTTGATTTTTCATATTTATCCCAGAAGAATGTATGAGCTTGAGAAAGCTCAAAGTTCTCTAATTGGAAATCTATGATTAATTTGTGACGGAATGTATTTAATGCGGCAAACATCCAGCATCTTCCGGATGCTTTTTGATTTGATACTTCATCCTTGGTTAAATCAATTGAAAAAGCAAAATTATTGTCAATTTCACTTTGTCTAGTTTCTAGTGATTTTAACAAGCCATTATGAGTAACTGCATTTTCTACTGCTGAAAATTTAGCATTTGTCTCATATTGATTGAACAATTTTTCTGTGAAGTTTTTTGTAAGTTCTGTCATAGTGTCCTCCATTTTTATTTACTCTTCTATTATATTCCTTATTTAAATTTCTTCAATACAAAAAAGTTAGGTTTCCCTAACTTTTTACTTTTTATTTCCAGAAATCATCAAAAATTGTAATTGGTAAATGCCGTTTATGTTTGCCTTTATTCCACCAAGATTCAATTTTATTCTGAGCATCTTTGCTAATTTGCTTACCTTCTAAATAATCATCAATATCATTGTAGGTTACCCCCAATGCTACCTCGTCAGCAATACCTGGTTTATTTTCTTCCAGATCCGCAGTCGGTACTTTTTCATAAAGTGATTTATCAGCGTCCAGCTCTTTCAATAAGGCTCTTCCCTGACGCTTGTTCAATCTAAACAATGGTAAGATATCTGCACCGCCATCACCAAACTTAGTAAAGAAAGCAGTAATATTTTCAGCTGCATGATCTGTTCCAATCACTGCCCCACTGGTTTGTCCTGCTATAGCATATTGGGTAATCATCCGTTGACGTGCCTTGATGTTTCCTTTGTTGAAATCAGAAACCACAACTCCTGCTTGTTCTAAAGCTTCAACTTGTGCATCAACTGCCTCTTTAATATTAACAGTTAATGATTGGTCAGGCATGATAAATGATAATGCTTTTTGAGCATCCGATTCATCCGCTTGAACACCATATGGTAAACGAACTGCGATGAATTGGTAACTACTGTCATTTTGTTCTGCTCTTAATTCAGCAATTGCAATTTGAGCTAATCGGCCCGCAAGGGTTGAATCTTGTCCACCAGAAATCCCTAAAACAAGTGTCTTTAAAAAGCTATGTTTAAGCATGTATGCCTTTAAAAAGTCCACAGATTTTCTAATTTCCTCAAGTGGTTCAATTGTCGGTTTAACACCTAGTTGTTTGATGATTTCCTCTTGTAATGTCATGTTAAGTCACCTGCTCCCAATGCTTCTTTACGAATTTTGTCAATGAGTGCCATTTTATTTTCCCAAACATCACGCGCTAAGTCAACTGGATAATCTTGCGGATTTAAAATACGTTTATACTCATCCCAAAGGTTATCAAATGCTCTGCGTGCATAATCTTGAATTTCTTTCAAACTTGGTAAATCATAGATTCGTTTACCATCCACAAAGATGTCAACCAAAAGCGGAACTGCATCGAAATCTTTTACGGTTTTATTGATATAAGTATAGGTCGGATGGAACATTTCAATTTCTGTTAAATGATTAACATCAATATCTGTAAAGGTTAGATAATCACCTTCTGATTTCCCTTTAGCACGACTTGTAATCCGCCATACTTGTTTTTTACCTGGAGTAGAGACTTTTTCAGCATTGTTGGAAAGTTTAATAGTATCACGCATGTTTCCATTATCATCTTCAATAGAAACAATTTTATAAACAGCACCTAAAGCAGGTTGATCGTATGCAGTGATAAGTTTTGTCCCAACACCCCAAACATCAATTTTTGCTTTTTGCATTTTTAAACTCAAAATCGTTTCTTCATCTAAATCATTTGAAGCATAAATTTTTGCATCTGGAAAACCAGCCTCATCCAATTGTTGGCGTACTTTTTTTGACAGATAAGCCAAATCTCCTGAATCTAAACGAACACCTAGGAAATTAATCTTATCGCCCATTTCCTTGGCAACTTTTATTGCATTAGGTACACCCACACGAAGCGTATCATAAGTATCCACAAGGAAGACACAGTCCTTATGACTTTGAGCATAAGCTTTAAAAGCTTGGTAATCATTGCCGTAAGTTTGAACTAATGCATGAGCATGAGTTCCTGAAACAGGGATATCAAAGAGCTTACCAGCACGTACATTACTAGTCGCATTTGCACCACCAATAACAGCTGCGCGGGTGCCCCAGATAGCAGCATCTAATTCTTGTGCACGTCTAGTACCAAATTCAAGTAAAGGTTCGTCTTCTATTACGGAACGAATACGCGCTGCTTTTGTAGCAATCAAGGTTTGAAAATTAACAATGTTCAATAAGGCTGTTTCGACAAGTTGACACTGCCCAAGAGGTCCTTCGATTTGAACAATTGGTTCATTGGCAAAAACTAAATCTCCCTCTTTAGCAGAGCGAACAGTCAATTCCAATTTCATATTTGACAAATAATCAAGAAAAGCCTGATTATAACCTAAGTCCATTAAGTAAGCCAAATCTGTTTCTGAAAATGATAAATTTTCCAGATAGTTTACGACTCTTTCTAAACCAGCAAAAACAGCATAGCCATTTTCAAATGGTTCCTTCCGAAAATAGACTTCAAAAACCGCATTTTTATTATGGATGCCTTGCTCAAAATAAACTTGCATCATATTTAACTGATATAAATCAGTATGAAGTGTTAAACTGTCATCTTTATACATTGAGGTGACTCCTTTAAATTATTGTTAATATTATAACATAATTTTGACAAGTCTTTAGTTCACTTGGTTTATATATTAAAGTTTTTATAAAATAAAAAAAGATGATAATTATCATCTTTTTATTTATTAAATCGTCTATTACAGTAGATCCCAAATGCGACAATCCAGACTGTGGCACCAATTGCTCCAATATATGTTGAACTTTGAAGGAACAATGAGATAAATACTAAGGCAAAGAAAACAAGTGTAATTGGAGTTGTAATTTTTTTTGCTGGCATTATGAAACCATCTGGCATAAAGTCAGCAGACTGACGATATTTCCAATGAGCAATCATGGTAAGAGCATAGATAGCAATATATACACCTGATGATGATGCTGCAATTAAGGCAAAAGCATCAGAGATTCCAGGAATGATAGTAAAAATTGCTGATATACCAACAACAATTGCTGAAAAGATAATAGCACGACTTGGAACACCTTGTTTTGATAAGGTATTTAGTTTTAAATCTTTAGTTAATTTATTTGGATTTTCATTAGCTAATTGATACATATGACGTCCAGTTGAGTATAATACTGAGTTTAATGCAGATGCTGAAGACGTTAATACAACAAAGTTGATTAAAGCAGCAGCCCACTTGATACCAAGTAAACGAAAGACCATAACAAATGGTGACTGATTAACTGGTAAATCAGTCCAAGGAACAATTGCCATAATTGAAATTAGTGACCCAACATAGAAGATAACAATACGAACAGGAATATCTTTAATAGCTTTAGGTAAAACTTTTCTTGGATTAGCAGTTTCTGATGTTGTGATACCAACAAATTCAATGGCTTGGTAAGCAAAGAAAACCATTTGGAAGCCCATCAAGAATTTTAAGATACCATTCGGAAACACTGAGAAATGATTGCTAATATTAGCTAAACTAGCATGCCCTTCAGGTGTTTTAAATCCTGTCATGACCATAAAAATACCAGTTGCAATTAAAGATAAAATAGCCACGATTTTAATCATCGCGAACCAAAATTCTGTTTCCCCAAATAATCGAACCGCAATCAAATTGACTGATGCTAATATTGCAAGGAAAACTAACTGAATAAGCCAAGCATGCCAATGAGGGAACCAATACTGGACATAGGTACCAACGGCAGTAAGATCGGCCATACCGATACAAACTAATGAAACCCAATAAGAAAGACCGGAGAAATGTCCCCAACCTGGTCCAATATATTTTGTGATAAAGTTGATAAATGTGTGCTGATCTGGATCATAATACAACATCTCCCCAATAGCACGCATCATGAGGTACATGAAGACGCCTGTAAGGATATAAATCAATATAATTGAAGGTCCTGTTAAAGCAATTGAGCGACCCGCCCCCATAAATAAACCTGTTCCAATAGTACCTGCAATAGCAATTAATTGGACATGTCGATTCTGTAAACCACGAACCATCCCATTCTCAAGTTCATTATCTTCTGACTGTTTTTCTTTTGACATTCTTAACTCCGTTCAATAAAATATGATTATTATACTATATTTTCAGAAAATTGACAACATTAGCTAATCAAAAAGTATTGGTAAAGACCAATCACTTCTTCAATGACTGGTCTTTACTCTTACTTCTCTACTGGTAAATTTTCGATATAATGGTAAACACCTTGTCCTGCAATAGCACCATCACCCACTGCAGTTGTGATTTGTCTTAAATCTTTTTGTCGTACGTCACCGATTGCAAAGATTCCTGGCGTTTTAGTGCGCATATGGTCATCTGTTTCAATCCAACCTTCTGCATTACAGATACCCAAATCTTTAACCATGCTTGTCACTGGTATCATCCCAACATAGATGAAGACACCACCAAATTCAAGTTCAGTGACTTGCCCTGTTTTGACATTTTTTATAGCTACTGATGAAACTTTGATATCACTACCTTTTATTTCTTCAACAACTGAGTCCCAAATAAAGCTTACTTTTTCATTAGCAAAAGCACGGTCTTGCAAAATTTTCTGAGCACGTAATTGGTCTCTACGATGCACGACAGTGACAGACTTTGCAAATTGCGTCAAATAGATAGCTTCTTCAACTGCTGAATCTCCACCACCAACAACTAGTAGGTCTTGATTTCTGAAGAATGCACCATCACAGACTGCACAATAAGATACACCACGACTAGTATAAGTTTCCTCACCAGGTACACCTAAGAGCTTATATTTTGCCCCTGTGGCCACGATGACTGTCTTTGCATCATAATGTTCATCGTCTGCCCAAACACGTTTTACATTTCCTAAATCTTCGACCTTCTCAACAATCCCATAGATATGTTCGACATGGAATTTCTCAAGTGGTTCAAACATTTTCATTGATAACTCAGGCCCAGTAATATTGTCATAACCAGGATAATTTTCAATTTCTGAGGTATTATTCATTTGTCCACCTGGGGCACCTTGTTCAATAATACCAACTTTGAGATTACTTCTCGCTGCATATAAAGCTGCTGTCATCCCAGCAGGGCCAGAGCCAATTATTAGCGTATCATACATCTGTTTTTCTCCTTGTTTGTTTCTTTCATCATTTTATCAGTGTCTACATGCTAATGCAAAAATTATGATTTTAAGACTATCAAGATACTCATAAATGCAAAAGATACTATTGGTATCAGTAGGATGGCAATGGTGATCATTTCATAAAGAAAAGCTTGTTTTTCAGAAGCTGTTTTATCTTTCTTACTTCTAGCTCTTATCAACATCCAAAGGGAGCAAATAATGAGGACCGTAATTGATGATAAGAAAAGTCCTTGCACATAAAGACCAAATAATTCTTGTAACATAGCTTCCTTCTCCCACTTAACACTTTTTCTTTTTCCCGTCCTCTGACAAGAAAAAGCCCAGGTAAACCTAGACTTTACTATTATATCAAATTATTTGTAAAAAAAATAAATTATAAAATGGAATTTGAATATTTCATAAAAAATGCTTTGGTCCGTTCTTCTTTTGGTGAATTAAAAATTTCCTCAGGTGAGCCAGATTCAATCACTTTCCCTTGATCTAAAAATAGTACTTTGTCAGCTACTTGATAAACAAAATCCATATCATGACTTACTAAAATCATTGTCTGTCCTGATTGGGCGGCTAAGGCAATGGCCTTCTCTACTTCACCTACTAATTCAGGGTCTAGTGCTGAAGTTGGTTCATCTAATAATAAAACGTCTGGTTTCATGGCTAACGCACGCGCCAGGGCCACACGCTGTTTTTGTCCACCCGACAAATGTCTTGGGTAATGATTTTGACGATCAGAAAGACCAACTTTTGCCAGTTCTTCCTGAGCAATCGCTGTCGCCTCTTTATCCGACATTTTTTTAACAACAGTTAAACCCTCTTTGACATTTGCTAGTGCTGTTCTGCGTTCAAATAAATTAAACTGCTGAAAAACCATAGCCAATTTACGTCTTAATAAGAGAATATCATCACCTGAAATTTTTTCTAAGTCAAATGTATTGTCGCCGATTGTTAGTAGACCTGAATCCGGTTTTTCCAAAAAATTTAAGCTCCTTAAAAATGTTGATTTACCAGCTCCAGATGAGCCAACTAAGGCAATAACTTGTCCTTTCTCAATGGTCAACGAAATATCGTCCAAAACTTTTTGTCCTGAAAAGCTCTTGCTTAAATGTGAGATGTTAATCATTAGCGTAGTTCTCCAATCATTTTATCACTGACTTGTTTCGGAGCCGGAATGGCCATTCGTCGCTCAATGTATGCGCCTAGCTGTTCGACAAAGAAACTAATTAACCAATAAACTAAAGCTACCGAAATATAGCGCTCAAAATAACGGTAATCCGACCCACCGAGAATTTGGGCTTGCGCAAACATTTCAACAATACCTGCATTAAAGGCTAAAGATGTACCCTTGGTCAAGCCAATCAAGCCATTGATTAATGTGGGTGTCGCAACTACTGCCGCATTGGGAACGATAACCCTTTGATAGACTTGTTTATTGGACATACCCAGACTTTTAGCAGCCTCAATTTCTCCATCATCGACAGAAAGAATTGCTGCGCGAATAGTCTCACTCATATAAGCTGCCTCGTTAAAGGCAAAAGCTGTAATCGCAAAGAATGACGCAGGAATTGCATTTATATTCCAATTAAGCCCATATGTAAGGTTCAAATATTTTAGAAATAAAGGTATCCCATAATAGGTTAACATTAATTGAACAAGAATTGGTGTGCCTCTAAGAAAACTAACAAAGACCGCTTGAATCGGGTAGAGTACTTTTACACGGTTAATTTTTACAATAGCAAAAAGCAGTGCTAAAAGTAAGCCAATAATTGCACCAATGATTGTGAGCAACAAAGTAATTGGTAAGCGATTAATAATATCTGGAATAGCATCAAAGACAGCTCGCCAACTAAATAATTTTCCTTCTGGTATTTTTGCTGTTAACTGATGAAACCAATCCCATGAACTGGCTAAATATAAATGTGACATAGCAACTCCTTTTAATAATAGTACCCTATAGTCTATCATTGCCTCTTAAATCTGTAAAATATGAATATACTATGACCTTAATAGAAAAACCTTATCACCAACCAGTGACAAGGTTTTTAGTTATTTAATTGAGGAAACAAAGTCATCTTCAAAGAATTGGAGACTCAATTTTTTTAGTTGTCCAGATTTTTTTAGTTTCTTTAGTCTCTTATTGACGTAAATTTGTAGTTCTTTTCCTTTATCATCTTGAGAAAAGATAAAATACTCTAAGCCATCCTTTTCATCTCCTACTTGCCCTTTCAAGTTGGTTACTTTCAAATCAAATCCTTGATCCTTAATTGCCGTTTTTAAAGAAATGGCATCATACAAAAGGAAATCTAATTGCCCATCTTCAAGCATTTGTAAACGTTGTGTATATGGTGTAGACGAACCAGCATACGTTAAACCAATCGGTTTTTTGTCTGGATTTTGTTTATTCCATTTTTCCATAATTTGCATATAGTTTGCTCCAGAAATTCCCTGCGTTTTCTTACCAGACAGGTCTTTCAAGTGTGATATATCTGTTTTGCCTTTAGTTGCTATTGCAAAATTAGATTTAGAAATTGGACTTGAAAAGAGATATTTTGCTTCTCTTTCTTTACTGAAGGCAAAGTCATTGGCAGCAATTTGGTAACGTCCCGCATCAATTCCTGTTAAGATTGATGGAAAAGCTACTGTTTGCACAGATAACTTATACTTTTTTGAGTCTTTGAAGACTGCTTTTAGTACCTCAATATCATATCCTGTGTCCTTTTTACCTTCTTTATATGTAAATGGTTTTGTCGCACTATCAGTGGCTACAATAACTTCTTCCTTAGTATCAGCCTTCACAGTTGAAATACCAATTGCCATTAGTAATAAAAGTATGCCCATAAATCCTGTTATCAATTTTTTCATTCTCGTAACCCCTTTTTTCTTATGTCACTATAGTAGCAAAAATTGAATTGTCTATCTAATACAGCTTTTCTATCAAGGCAATAATAAATTTTTATCACAAAAAAAGAGAGCCCTTTTGGACTATCTTTTTATTCAGATTAGAAACTTTGTTTCTTTGATTTACGTTCAGCACGACCCTTAGCACGGCCTTCCGCACGACGTTCTTTACGACGCTTTTCATCAACAACCCATTGAATTTTTTTCTTATAGGCTGGCTTAACTTTTTTCTTTTTCTTTTTAACAAGACCAATCATCTCAGTATCAAGCTTCTTATATGATTTTTCTCTTGATTGACGACGATCACGATCATAAGTATCTTCAAATTGCCCATTTTTCAACACTTTTGGTACAAACTGAATTCCTAATTTTTCAAGTTCTTTAATATCAGAATCATCACTAGGCTTATAAAGGGTGATAGCTGTTCCCGACATACCATTACGACCAGTACGACCAACACGGTGCACAAAGAATGATAAATCTTGGGGAATTGCATCATTGATTATGTGACTCACACCCTCAATGTCGATTCCTCGCGCAGCTAGGTCTGTCGCTACGATATACTGAAAGTCAAGCTTTTTAACTTGGTTCATAATCCGTTTACGTTCTCTTGGCGGAACACCACCATGAATTTTAGCTACTTTAAGTCCATTAGCAACAAGGAAAGAATGAAGTTCATCTGCTCTTTCTTTTGTATTAACAAATAGCATAGCTAAATAGGGATTCATGTTTTGGAGAATGGACAGAATCTGACTATTATTATCTCTACCTTTAGTTGACACTAACCAATTTTCGATGGTATCCGCAATCACTGTTTGAGTTTTAATTTGTTCAATAACTGGATTAGTTAGATATTTTTTCAAAAATGGTTGTAATTTTTGTGGGATAGTAGCTGAAAAGACTAAAATTTGTACCGCTTTGGGAAGAGCTGACGCAATTTTATCAACAGTGTCTAGGAATCCCATATCCATTGTCATATCAGCTTCATCAACAACAAATGTTGTTGCTTTATGAATTTCTAAATCACCTGATTTAACTAAATCATAAATCCGTCCTGGTGTCCCCACAACAATATGAGGTTGAGAAACTTTCAATTTTTCAATTTGACGGAGTTTATCTGTTCCACCAACATAGTTAACTAAACGAATTTCTTTATCTGAATGGCTTGCAATTTGTTTTGCTGCATCAAAAATTTGAGTAGCTAATTCACGACTTGGTGCCGTGATTAAAACTTGAACTTGTGCTAAATCTTCGTCCAATTTCTCAAAAATTGGCAACAAGAAAGTATGAGTCTTACCAGACCCAGTTTTTGATTCACCTACTAAATCACGACCAGAATTAACGATTGGAATAAGTTTTTTCTGAACATCAGTTGGTTCAGTAAACTTGATTGCATCCAGGGCATCCTGAATGTATTGTTTAAAATTATAATCTTTAAATGACATATTAACCTCTTTTTCTCTCATATTATAACATTAAAGCTAAAGACAAGCAAAATGCAGTGCATCATCTGCACTGCAAATCACTTTATAAATATAAAATTGCTAAAACAATTGAACTTGCAACTAAGCCAACTGACCATAAGAAGGCATCAACCTTCCATTCAGACCAACGGTCAGATTTGCCAGTTAGTCCACCTAATTCCAAGTGATGGTGGAAAGGAGTCATCCTAAAGATACGACGACCTTCACCAAATTTTTTCTTTGTATATTTGAAATAAGAAACTTGCATCATTACTGATGTTGTTTCGAAAACATAGACAATACCAATAATAAGTAATGTCCATTCTTGGCGTAAAGCAATTGAGATTGCTGCTAATAAAGCACCAAGCGCCAAACTACCAACATCGCCCATAAACACTTTAGCAGGTTTATGATTGAATAGGAAGAAACCAAGTAATGCACCAGTCATAACACCAATTAATAATAGGACATCAAACTGATTTTGGAAAAAAGCAATAAAACCATAGGCAATGAGCGAAATAACAACTGAGATTGAAGCTAAACCATCAATACCATCTGTTAAATTGACTGCGTTAGAAAAACCAACAACCCAAAAGAGTACAAATAAAACGTAGAAGATCCCTAATGGTAAGTGATAACCAAAGATATTTATTGCATCAATGCCGTTTGGTAAGACATGAAGGAAATAGAAAATTAAGCCTCCAATAATCTGTAATGCAAACTTTTGTCGAGCCGTTAAACCTTCATTTTTTTGTTTAAATATTTTCAAGAAATCATCAAAGAAGCCGATAAATCCGTAGATAACAACTACTGATAGAATCCCTGAAATCAGTCCAAAACTATTGCTTTGGCGATAAAATAGTAAAGCAAAAATAAATGATATTAGGGTCGCAACAAGGAGAAAGACTGTCCCACCCATCGTTGGTGTCCCAGCTTTTGCTAAATGTTGTTTAACATCTTCATGCATTTGTTGGCCACCAATTTTTTTCAATTGATAGTACTTTATAAAAAATGGCATGACAAGAGCAGTCAATACTAAAGATATGATTGCTGCTATGATAGTTAAAAACATGTTAATCTCCTAGTGTTATTGTTATTTTTTTAATTTTATGAAGTGCTTTACCAACTTCAATATTTTGTTTAATTACAGTTCCAGAATTCGAACCCTTATATTTTACTTCAATTCCTGTCCATTTGGCAAATTTTTTGACGTTTGATTTTGTCCAACCATACATATCTGGTAAAGTTGTAAATTTGTCAGTCAAAACCAGGATTTGTTTATTTTCAGTTAATTTCGTTCCTTTTGACTTAGAAACCTTAACAATTTTCTTACCTGTTCCCAAAACAACTGGTTGAATTAAATTACGCCGTAATTCATCAGCTGTATTTCCAGGATTTTGACCTATGAAATCAGGCAGCTTATATTCAGAACCACTAGTGGCATCTGGAACTGGTTCAGTTAGAGTTTCTTGCATCAGATATGCTTCTTCTAGGACTGGATTAACCACATCTTGCCAAAACATCCCACTCCAGTGTTCTGGTTGTTGAATTGTTACATACATGACAAAATCAGGGTTATCAGATGGGACCATTGCAACAACTGAATAAACATAGTTGGTTAGACCGCCATCAAGATAACCACTTCCATTTTCTGCAGCAATTTGGGCCGTACCAGATTTAACAGCTACAGGTAAATCTCCAACTTTAATAATAGGTCCAGTGGATTTTGAATAAAGTGTCCCAAATACAGGATCTGTTCCTACAGTGACCATATAATCTCTAGTTTCACTAGCAGCCCTTTTCGATACTGGTTTTCCGACCACTTCTTTTTGAGAAGTTCGGTAACTGCCATTATTTGGATCATATATCTTGCTAATAAATTTTGGCTCTAGCATAACACCATCATTAGCAATTGCCGAGAAGGCTCTTAACATTTGAATTTCTGTTACAGAAATCCCTTGTCCAAAAGCACTCATTGCCTGTGTAACAATGTTATCACCTGGGAAAATACCAGATTCTTCATCCCCTATACCAAAACGAGTTGGGAATCCAAATTTAAATTTCGAAAGGTAATCAAGCCAAGTCTTTCCACCCATTTTTTGTTCTAACTTTGTCATCCCAACGTTACTTGAAAAGGCAAAACCTTGGGCATAAGTCATATATTGACCAGTTGAAATTCCTTCATTGACATTCCAGTCTTGAATAGTGGCATCGGCAATAGTAAGACCATTTACACTACTATAGACATCATTTGGCTCAAAAACACCATCATCAATTGAAGAGGCTAAAGTCATAACTTTCATTGTTGAACCAGGTTCAAAATTATTCTGATACAAGGCACTTTTCCAATTATAGTCTTTATTATTTAACCCTTCCAAAGTATCCGCATTATAACTTGGTCTTTGAGAGGTGGCTAAAATTTCCCCTGTCTTTGCATTTACCAAGGTAGCACTTGATAAGACCCCTTTAGTTTCTTTTTGGAAGACATCCATTTGGGCTTCTAAGAAAGTTTGAATTGGTTCTGAAATAGTTGTATAAACATCTTTCCCGTCAACTGCTTTCTTTACTGTTTTTCCTGTTCCAAGCAAAGTATTCCCATTCTTATCTTTTTCATAAGTAATAGTTCCATCTCGACCTGACAGTATATCATTCATGGAAGATTCTAAACCAGTTTTACCAACTAAACTTTTACTACCATCTTTGTTTTCATTTAGCGAAGCTAGTCCAATTAATTCAGAAGCAAATGTCCCATTAGGATACATTCTACCCGGACTAGTTGTAAAGGCAACACCTTTTATCTTAGCTTTTTCCATCTCACGACGAATGGTAGTCATCTTACTATAAGAAATACCCGAACCAGTTGTTCCAAAAGAAACTTGGAATAGGCCTTTTTGTTTTAGTTGCTTGATAACATCAGTCTTCTTCATTTTCAATTGCTTGTTTAAAATTGAAGCAACAGTGTCAAATTGTGATGGTTGAACATATAACTTTTCACCAGTTGCTGAAACAAACGATTTGTCTAAAACAGCATAAATACTATATGTCGTTGAGTCAATAGCTATTGCTATCCCATTTCGGTCATAGATTGTTCCACGTTTAGCTTGAACTGTTACCGTTTCTTGATAAACACTCTTCGCCCCTTCAGAAAGGTTAACACCAAATTTTTTATCAGTTCCAATAATAATCACAAAGTTAATGATAAAGACAAAAAAGAGAAAGATACTTAATATCATCATGTTTTGTCCAACATGTTCTCTGTTTTTCACAGGTGTTTTCCGATCACGTACGGCGTAATCAATAAAACCTTTAATAAACTTATTCATCTACTATTTGACCTTCTTAATATTATCATTCTGGATACTCAAACCACCTTTACCAGCAATATCAATAATACGATCACGTCGTGATAATTCATTAACTTCTTGTCGTGCATTATTGAGTTCTGTTTTTTTATCATCGATTTTTCTATTTAAAGCGGTAATATCTTGTTGCAGTTGCAATTTTCGACTCTGTAAAAAAATAATACTTACTGACATGGTAATAGCTGTCAAAATTAATGCAGTATAAAAAGCTTTCTCAACTCGAGAGAAAGTTCTTATTCTCTTTTGTAAGGCAGAAGTAACTTCTTGACTTCTTTTTTCATTATTCATAGTTTATACCCGAATTTTTCTTGCGACACGCAATTTTGCCGAGTGGGCGCGGTTGTTTGCTTCTAATTCCTCAAGACTAGGCAGAATCGGTTTTCTTGAAACCAATTCAAATTTTGGTTGCAGATGTTCTGGAATAATTGGAATATTCTTTGGAACATCGACTGTACTTGCTTCTTTAAATAATTGTTTGGTTAATCGATCTTCAAGGGAATGGAAGGTAATGACAGAAATTCTTCCATCCAAAGCTAGGATATCCATTGCTTGTTGGATAGATTCTTCTGCCGCACCTAATTCATCATTAACCTCAATCCGGATTGCTTGAAAGATTTGTTTTGCAGGATGCCCTTTTTTCTTCAATTCCTTGGCTGGTTTAGCTGATTTGATAAGCTCCGCTAATTCAGCTGTCGTTTCAATCGGTTTAATTTCTCTGGCTTGTTCAATTTTTCTTGCGATCTGTTTAGAAAATTTATCCTCACCGTATCGGAAGAAAATACGCACCAAATCATTAAAGGCATAATGATTAACAACCTGATAAGCAGTCAATTCAGCTTCTGTGTCCATTCTCATATCAAGAGGTGCATCTTGACGGTATGAAAAACCACGTTCTCGTTCATCAAGTTGCGGACTAGAAACACCTAAATCATACAGAATACCATCGATTTCAGTAACACCTAAACTAGCTAATCTTGACTTAAGATTCCTAAAGTTATCTTTTATAAAAGTTACTTGTCCTTTATCAATAAAGGGTTTCAAAAAGACCTGTGCATTATCGATTGCTTTTTGATCTTGGTCAAAACAATACAAATGCCCATTTTCATTTAATTGAGATAATAAATATGCTGAGTGACCAGCACCACCTAGAGTAGCATCAACATAGATACCATCAGGCTTTACATTTAACATATCGACGGTCTCGTTAAGAAGAACTGTAATATGGTGGAATTCTTTTGTCATAACTTTAATTTTAACACATTTTAGTTATTAAGAAAACAAAAAGAAAAACTGTAAGCGCTAGACTATACAGTTCTATTTTTTATTCTCTGGTTTGACCATTGCCATTAATATAATACTTACTACTTGTCAGTGCTTCAAGACCCATGGGACCTCTGGCATGCATTTTTTGGGTAGATATTCCAATTTCAGCCCCTAAGCCAAATACAAAACCGTCAGTAAAGCGAGTCGATGCATTGACATAGACAACTGCAGCATCAACGAATTCTTGGAACTGCTCGGCTGATTCCAAATCCTTAGTAATAATTGACTCAGAATGATGACTACTGTAATGATTAATCCAGTCAATAGCTTCATCTAAAGATGAAACGATTTTAACTGACATAATATAATCTAGAAATTCACTAGCATAGTCTTCCTCTTTAGCCAGTTTAGCATTTTTAAATAAGGAGAGGGCTTTTTGATCGACACGAAACTCAACAGAATGGACCTTAACAATTTCTGTTTCTAATTGCGCGATAAATTTTTCAGCTATGGACTCATGAATGACTAATCCTTCAGCTGCATTACAAACACTAGGTCTTTGCGTCTTAGCATTTATAACAATTTCTGTCGCCATATCAAGATCCGCAGATTGATCGATATATATATGGACATTCCCAACCCCAGTTTCTATGACTGGAACTTTTGCCTTGTCCTTAACTGTCTGTATTAACCGTGCACCACCACGCGGAATTAACACATCGATATAGTCAGTTGCTTTCATTAATTCCTCTGCTAAAGCATGTGAAGGGTCTTCAAGTAATTGAATGGCATGTTCAGGAAGACCGGATGATTTTAGTGCTTTTTTAACCACACTAACTAAAGCCATATTAGAATTTAGAGCATCCCTGCCACCCCTTAAAATAATAGCATTGTTAGTTTTAAAAGCTAAACTGAAAGCATCAATAGTAACATTTGGACGACTCTCAAAAATCATAGCAATAACGCCAAGTGGAATACGTTTTTGAACAATCTTCAGACCATCAGCATTTGTATAACCTTTAATCACTTGCCCAATGGGATCAGTTAGATCAGCAACTTGTTGTAGCCCTTGACACATGGCCAAAAGTCGGTCTTCTGTGAGTAAAAGTCGGTCGAGCATTATTTCGGAAATGCCATGCTCTTTCGCTTGTTCCATATCCATTTTATTTGCTTCAAGTATTGATGTGCTTTCATCTTCTATCGAAGTTGCTAGTTCAAGTAAAAAATGATTCTTTGTTTGACTTGAAACTCTTAATAGTTGTTTACTTGCTTCTTTAGCTTGTTTGCCAAGTGTTTCAATAAGTGTCATACATTACTCCTAACTTTTAATAAACCAAGTTCCAATCAATTGACCTTCTAAGGCATTTAATATATCTCTTGGATTTGCACCATTCATTAGTACCATTTGACCATTATTTTCGAAAATAATTTGAGCTGATTGAATTTTGCTCAACATACCCCCAGTTCCGAACTTGCTACCAGCCCCACCAGCTTGAGAAATAATTTCTTCTGTAATCTCATTAACTTGACTTCGAAGAATGGCATCATCGAAAATAGTAGGATTTTTATCAAACAAGCCATCAATATCCGACAACATGATTAGTAAATCAGCATTTGTAATTTTTGCAACAATTGCTGATAGTCGATCATTATCACCAAATTTTGTGGCATGGTCCATTTCATCCACACTAACAGCATCATTCTCGTTGACAATTGGTACAATTCCCATTGATATTAATGATTCAAAAGCATTAGTTACATTTAATAAACTTTCAGGAAAGACTACCACATCTTGCGTTAATAATATTTGCGAGACGTTAGTTTGATAGTGTGAAAAAATTTGAGAATATAAACTCATCATCGCCACTTGTCCAACACTTGATACTGCCTGTTGTTGTGCTAAATCGCTAGGACGCTTGTCCATCTTTAAGATATCGAGTCCAAAACCCATTGCTCCGGATGAGACTAAGATAACTTCTTTTCCTTTATTAACCAAACTTGAAATAACAAAGGCTAATTGATCAATTTTTTCTAAATTTATTTTTCCACTACTTTGGACTAGGGAACTTGTCCCGATTTTAATAACAATCCGTTTTACAGATTCAAAATTTCGTTTCTTCATAATTTGATTATAACAAAAAATCAGTCTTTGAGACTGATTTTCTGATTATATTCTCTTATTCTTTAATAGTATATAACTTATCCCAAAATTTCACCTTGATAATAAATTGACTAATACTCAAGATACTGACAGAAATGATAAAGAAAGTCAAATTGATTATCAAAGCTTGTTTTAAATAGAAAGATAGGAAAATCATTAAACCAATTAATGCACTACCAAAAATCATTGCACCCATCATTATTCCCATCATTAACCATTGACTGTTACCTCTGGTGAATAGTTGAGAGATGTCTTGCCAGTGTAAATTCAGATTATCGTAGTCTCTCTTAAACATGAACTGACCTTGAATCCAAGCTTGAATCATATAGCCAAGAGCAAACATTAGAGTAATAAAAATATTCAATTTTAGAACAAATAAGCTTAATATCAAATAGAAAAGAATCGGTACACTTACTTGTGCCAAATATAAGACAGTGAATTTTTGCAGTATAAAATTTTTCATATTAAATGGCAAAGCCTTGATGAAAGTAAAGTTTTCCTTTTCTAATGAAATTCCTACTCCTAAAAAGGTGGCTGGTCCTGTACCCATAACGGCTAGCATAAGACCTGCAATAAAAGCAAGACCAAAATAAGAAGGACTTAAGAAATGGCTGAGATTTGTACCACTACGTAATAAGGGTACGGCCAATGAAACAATAAATATAAAGGGCATAATGTAAGTTTGTGTAATCAGAACTGCATTTTGTATAGAGCCAAGATGATGCCTAATCATCACTTGTTTCAAACTTTCACCTGAATAATTTCTTTTTACAACTTTCTTCTTAGTAGAATCATTTACTTTAGGCGCACTATACAAGGCTTCTTGGAAATAACGTGGCATAATATTTTTCACAATTCCAATAGTCATTATGACGAAAATTAGAAGGGGAAGCCAAAAATTAAGTAAAGCTTGGCTAGAAAATGGTGATGAAATCACATGATAATAGCCTGAGAAAAATGGAATCTGACTTCTATCTAACAACTTATTCTGATTTATTCTATTATTATTTGTGATATTCAAAAAAATAATCAAGCCAATTGATCCTACAGCAGACAATGACATTAGGATAGTCGAAATTAATTTCCGCTTTGAAGATCTAAGGATAATTTTACCAACCCAAGAATTAATGTAGAGAGATAAGACTATTGAACTAATTAGCATAATCAGAAAAACAATCAGTGCTATTGGAATAGCCAAAGCATTTCCTAAAATTTGCCAATAAGCAATTATAAAGAGGGATAAGAGAGGCATTAAAAACATAGAGCCCATCCCGAGTGAAGAAATAGTCTTTGCCATATATATTTCTGATGATTTGATAGGCATGTGCACATACAGTTTCAAATCATTACTCTCATAGAAAATCGTATAGAGAGCTGTAAAGGAGGTAATGGTTGCCATAATGAAAAAGAGGGCAATATAGAAAGAAAAGTATCCAGGATACTTATTAAAATCTATCCCCAGAAACATGAAAATATAAACAAATAAAAACATTAGAACCATCATTGCTTGTTGCTTTAGTGTTTCTTTATAAGCAACATAATGGCGTTGTGGATTTTTTTCTTGTTTCTTTTTAATGGCAGCTATTGTTTGCGGACTGGAATAAAGTATATTGATTTTAACTAACTCCCAGATTGTAGACCAATTCATAATCAGTCCTCCCCTTTAGCATGACGTCCTGCTAACTCAAGATAAATTGTCTCTAAGTTCTTATCCGGATAGTTTTCTTTTAGCTGATCCATAGTACCTAGGAAAATCATTTTCCCCTGTTTCAAGATAGCTATTCGATCACAAAGTTGCTCTGCCACAGATAAAACATGAGTTGAAAACAGGACTATATTGCCAGAATCAGCATGTTCCCTCATCATCGCCTTTAAATCAAAAGCAGCCTGCGGATCAAGACCAGTCAATGGTTCATCTAAAACCCAAATTGCTGGATTCGAAATTAGTGCTCCGATAACAATTGTCTTTTGTCGCATCCCATGGGAAAAACTATCTATTGTGTTATTAAGTTCCTTTTGCATATCAAATAATTGACTTAATTGGTCAATTCGCATCTCAGTATTCTGTGGGGTAACGCCATAAATTTTAGCTAAGAAATGCCAATATTCACTTGCAGTTAAATTTAAGAAAACATCCGGTGAATCAGGAACATAGCCAATCTGTTTTTTAATAACATCACGATTTTCATTTAGCACTTGTCCATTAACTAAAACTTCACCATAAGATGCTTCAATAATAGAAGTTAGAATACTTAAAGTTGTTGTCTTACCAGCTCCATTATGGCCAATTAAACCAAATATTTCGCCATTATTAATGGTTAAGTTCAAATCACTTAATGCTTCCTTCTGATCATAAATCTTGGATACATGTTTAAATTCAATCATCTTTACTTTTCACTCTCTATATCTTTCTTTTCAATTAAAGATTGTTAATCACTAAACCTACTTAATAGTTTTTTCAATGCTACAAAGGAATCTGGTAATTGCAAATCATTCAAAGCTAAATAATGGTCAACTTGATAATTTAATTGTTGAGCAACTAAAATGGGATTTTTATTTTTAATCAACTCATTAGAGGCTGCAAGTAAGTAACTTGAAAGTTGAGAATTATTTCTAGTATCTGGGTTATTAAATGCTAAAGTAATTTGTTTGTAGATATCCTGTCTTGCTTTTTCCATAACATCTCCATTTTTGTATCTTTAACTTAATACAACTCTATAAACTCATCATATGCTTTTTTCTATCTTTTGTCAATAATTCTTAATAGTTGGAAGCAACCAAAAAAGACTGGTTTTCCAGCCTTTTTATTTATTAATTGCTTGATTATAGAGATTTATACAAGTTAAGAGCATTATCAACAGTGAATCCATATTCTTCAAAGATACGATCTCCTGGTGCTGATGCGCCCCAAGTATCAATTGTTAATAATGTACCTTGTAATCCAACATACTTAGCCCAACCAAAGCTTGATGCAGCTTCAATAGCTAAACGCTTTGTGATATTTGAAGGAAGCACTTCTTCTTTATATTCGGCAGATTGCTCGTCAAAGATATTTTGTGATGGCATTGAGACAACACGAACATAAATATCTTCTTTAGCTAATGCTTCTTGAGTATCAAGAGCTAACTTCACTTCAGAACCAGTCGCAATAATGATACCATCAATTTCGTCTTTAGCTTCTGATAAGATATAAGCACCTTTGTTTAATCCTTCTTCTGCTAATTCTTTTGTCCCTTCCAAAACTGGTAAGTTTTGACGAGTAAGTACTAACATAGTTGGTTTTTCAGTTTCTGCTAAAGCACGTTTCCATGCGGCATTTGTTTCGTTACCATCTGCAGGACGGATAACGTTCAAGTTTGGCATAGAACGCACACTTGCCAATTGTTCGATTGGTTCATGTGTAGGTCCGTCTTCACCAACTGCAATTGAATCATGTGTCATCACATACATTGTAGGTAGACTTTGTAACGCTGCCATACGGACTGCTGGTAAGAGATAGTTTGAGAAGACAAAGAATGTTCCACCGTAAACACGTGTTCCACCATGAAGGGCAATCCCATTCATGGCTGCTGCCATGGCAAATTCACGAACACCAAACCAGATGTTACGTCCTTCAAATTGACCAGGTTGGAAGTCTGTTTCAACTTTAACCATTGTGTTATTTGAAGCAGAAAGGTCAGCTGAACCGCCCCAGAATGATGCGACTTGTTCAGAAATTTGTTGGATAGCTTCTTGGCTTGACACACGACTCGCTTTTGAAGTTCCCATTTCATGCGCAGCTAATTCTACAGAAACCGCTTCTTTAGAAAAGGCTTCTTTGTATGCTTTAGCAAATTCTGGATATTCAGCTTCATATTTAGTGAATAGTTCATTCCAAGCATTCTCAGCTTTTTCACCACGGATTTGTAAGCCTTCCGCAAAACGTGCTTTAACTTCTTCTGGTACAAAGAAGTCTTCGTAAGTCCATTTATAAGCATTTTTAGTAAATTTAATGCCTTCTGCGCCAAGTGGTGCACCATGGACTGCAGATGTGCCTTGTTTTTCTGAGCCAAAACCAATGATTGTTTTAACTTCAATGATTGTTGGTTTTTCTGTTTCCGCTTTTGCTTCTGTGATGGCTTGCTCGATAGCTTCTAAATCATTACCATCTTTGACAAGGATATGTTGCCATCCGTATGCTTCAAAACGGCCTTTGACATCTTCAGTAAAGGCTTTTGATGTTGGTCCATCTAGTGAAATGTCATTTGAATCATATAACATAACCAATTTACCAAGTTTCAAATGTCCAGCAAGACTTGCTGCTTCTTGGCTGACACCTTCCATAAGGTCACCATCACCATTTAAGGCAAAAGTATAATGATCAACAATATCAAATCCTGGTTTGTTATATTTTGCTGCTAGATGTGCTTCAGCCATTGCCATCCCAACTGCGTTAGCAATCCCTTGTCCTAGAGGACCAGTTGTTGCTTCCACGCCATCTGTGTGGTTTACCTCAGGGTGACCTGGTGTTTTAGAGCCCCATTGGCGGAAGCTTTTTAAATCATCAATAGTTAGATTGTAGCCTGCAAGATGCAATAAGCTGTATAGCATTGCTGATCCATGACCAGCAGATAGAATAAAGCGGTCTCTGTTTGTCCAGTTACGACTTGTTTTTGGGTTTACGTTCATAAAATTGTTCCAAAGAACATAGGCCATTGGTGCTGCACCCATTGGTAATCCGGGGTGGCCTGAGTTTGCTTTTTGAATCGCATCCATTGAAAGTGTGCGGACAGTATTTACTGCCAACTGGTCAACTGCATCGAATGTCATAATCTTAAAAAACCTTTCTGTTTTGCATCAAATAGTTTAATTTCCCTCAACTATTGTATCATATTTCATTTAAGTTTTCGTCATAAATCAGGATTGTGTCCGATATTATTTAGAAATTTAGTAATTTCTTGGTAATAACTTGAAACCTAGCCAATCTATGACTGCTAGGTTTCTAAGAATTATTTTTTGAAGGATTCCCAGTCTTTCATAAATTGAGCAATACCATTTGTTGTCAAAGGATGTTTGGTCATCTTTTCAAAAATGTTTTCTGGTATAGTGGCAATATGTGCACCTAACTTAGCTACTGACTCAACATGTGCGGCATTTCTAATACTTGCTGCAATAATTTCTGTATCGAAACCATATAGATCAATAATTTCTCTTAATTCTTCAATCAATTGATATGGGTCTGATCCAATATCTTCCAAGCGACCAACAAATGGGCTAATATAGGTCGCACCTGCTTTCATAGCCATTAAACCTTGTGAGACAGTGAAGACTAAAGTAACATTAGTTTTGATTCCTTCTTTAGAAAGAATATTAGTTGCTTTCAAACCTTCTGTTGTCATTGGTATTTTGACAACGACATTTTTATGCCATTTTGCAAGAACACGAGCTTCTTCAACCATTTCCTTTGCTTTTAAACCAGTGACTTCAGCTGAAATTGGGCCATCGACAATCTCACAGATTTCTTTAATAACTGTTTCAAAATCTCTTCCTTCTTTTGAGATGATGGTTGGATTAGTTGTTACACCATCTACAAGACCAAGTTCATTAATAGCTTTGATTGCTTCAACATTTGCTGTATCTAAGAAAAATTTCATCATTTCCTCCAATTTTTGATTATGTACTTTTTCTATTTTTATTATATAACTGTTATCTAATACAGTAAAAGTCCAAGTCTTACACCATTCTGTGTTCAACTTTAGACTTTTTTGTTAAAGATAACTTTCCAGTTCATTTTTTTCTTTTAATTTACTTGATAAAAATTCCTCCATCTTTTTTAATTCGTGACGTGAAGTATATGACTTCAGGTGAAAATAGGAAGATAATCTACTTGTTTTATGATTCCCATAAGAAATAATACAATCATAGGTGTCCTGCCCATCAACTGAATAAAATTGATAATTAAGATTATTGTCTAAGAACTTTTTTAGTGTCAATTTAATAAGCTCAATTTTAACAGGATTTTTTCCAATATCAAGGCCAATTTTTAATGGTTTTTGATGTTTTTCAATTGAAAAAATTAACAATTCAACTAATCCGAATTCCAATTCATTTAATGTTTCAGTATGTAAGCGAGCGTTATAATCAACCAGACCAAAAAGGTGGGGCATGACTAGATCGATTTTCATTCGATCTTCTTGTGAAAGCAATTGTTTTAAAGACTCACTATTTTTTGAATTCGAAACAATTGTCCCCTTTAAAAAATGAAGGTGAGAAAAAAAATGACTTAAGCCATAGATGACTTCTTCTTTTGTTTTTTCACCAATAATTTTGGCTTTCCTTAGTATCCAAAGAGCTTCTGAAATTTTATCTGAAATTGGTCCCCCAAATCCCAAAATGTACTCCATCGAGGGAATTGGTAGGACGGTATGAGTGTGTAAAAATATGATTAAACATTGTGATTCAAAACGATCGAATTCAATTGCAAATCGACTCAGGTAACGAATCATTAATCTTTCTAATCGTAAATAAAATACATTTTCTTGAAAATAATTAGCTAAATCAGTTTTTGCAATCCGTTTCTCTTTTTCAAAAAAGAATCGATGACGGGATATGGCTAACCATAAGGTCAAATCTTCTACCTGGGTAGTATCCAGAGGATGACCAGTCAATTTTTCTGCTAGATTCTTCAAATGACTATGATTAATAACATGCATGAAACTTTTTTTCTCAGACTGGCTCAGGCTTATGCTCAGCAATTTATAGAAAAAATAACGCCATTGCAATTCACTACCTTGTTGTTTGCCTTGTGTAATTGAAATATCAAACTCTACCAATAAGGTATTAATCAATGCTAGTTGTCTATTAAAAGTTGCTTCACTAATCATTAGTTCCTGCGAGAGTTTTATAACCTGAAACGTTTCATGACAACAAAAATATCGCAACATCTGATAGGGAATTGAATCTTCTAACAAGATTGAAATAAGGTCCGACCATGTAAAATGATAGTCTTCTTTTAATTTGATGCAATCATCAGTCAGTAATAAACGACAATTAATAGCTTTATTTTCAAAGAGATCATTGATATGCTCAATATACTTCAGAAGTGTCACTCTGGAAAGATTCATTGCGACTAAGCTATCTTTCAGCTGAATAGCTTCTTCTGAATCATATAACAATTTTAGCAGCTGATACTGAGCATTCCTTTCTTTGTTCATTAACTGTTCAATTTTCATTTTAGGCTCCTTTTTTCAAAAAGAGCCAACATTGCTTGATGTAATGTATAAGCTAATGTCGTTTTACCACTTGAATAGATAAAATCCTGAAAAGCTAATTCCACGTCCTTTAATTTGTGCTGTAGAGCTTGGGAAAGTTGATTTGTTAAAAGAAAATGATTTTCTCTTGAAATAATCTGCGCCCCCATAAGGATACCTGACTCTTTTTGTGCTATTAATTTTATCCAAATAGTAGAATTATCTTGATTTTTTATTTCTGTTTTATAAATAAGACTAACTAGATCATGGTATAAACTGCCTTCTTCTTCTGTTAAACCAACACTTGAAACATAATAACCAAAGTAATAGGAGCCCATAACTTTAGTAATCTCAATTTTGGGAATCCTTATACCTGCTAAATGATAAGCTAATTTTTCACCTGTTTTGATTGCTTCGTTAATTAAAGGATTGTAATAAGGCCCATTGATTGTTGTTAAATTTAATGCAATTAAATCACCTATTGCATAAATATCCTTGATTGGGGTTTGAAACTGGTCATTTACTTTTACAGTTCTATCAAAGTGACATAACTGATGTTCTTCCAATAACTCACTATTAGGTCTAAAATTAACGGCCAATATTACCATATCAGATGTAAATTCTTGATTAGTATCCGTAATGACAGTTAAAGAATCATCCCTTTTTTGAATTTCATTGACTCTCGCATTCGTTTTAATCTTAACTGAACTTTTTTTTATATTTTCAAGTATGGGTACCATCATCTCTTTATCAAGCTGACTAAAATTAATATCATCAGTTGCTTCAAGGATTGTAACATCTTTACCAGCTAAATCTAAACTATAAGCTAATTCCAAGCCAATTATTCCAGCACCAATAATTGTTATACTTTGCTTTTGTTCAATCAATTCTAAACATTGCTTGGAGTCAGTAAATGACTTGGTCGTCATTACGCCTTCTATGTGGCTTCCTTTTATATAATTAGATTTGGCAGTTGCTCCCATTGCACAAACTAAAGTTTGGTAAGTTTCCATCTTTTCTTGGCCATCAGGAGTGCGTAATTGGAGATATTTGTTATCTGTATGGATACGGATAACTTCTGCAGTGATTCTAACTATATTGGGCAAAGTTGTTGAACCATCATCCCATGTAGATTCTGACAGATGTTTTATTTTTTGTTGCAATAGCTCATTCAAGCCATTTGGGATGTACTCTGATTGCTCTTCCTTATCAATGATAACAATAAGATAATTTGGCAATAATGTTGCTAGCTTCCTTGCACATGCCATACCGGCAAATGAAGCACCAATGATATGTATTTTTTTCATATATTTATTATATAATTATTTTTCAAAAAGCACTAAAAGCTCAACCAAAGATTGAGCTTAATAGCTTAGTGATTAACTAATCGCTTGAAAGAGTAATACAGCCAAGACTGCTCCAATAACTGGGCCAACAATTGGAACCCAAGAATATGACCAGTCGGAATTTCCTTTATTTTTTATAGGTAAAATAGCATGTACAAGTCGTGGCCCTAAGTCCCTGGCTGGATTAATCGCATAACCTGTCGTTCCACCAAGTGAAACACCAATCCCAACGATTAAAATACCAACACTTAATGTTCCTAATCCTGGAGGCATTTTATATGTACCAATTGATAATATTCCTAACATTAAAACAAATGTTCCAAAAATTTCACTCAATAGATTAGATGTTGTATCTCTTAAAGCGGGTCCTGTTGCAAATGTTCCCAGAATGTCAGCGGCTTCTTCTGTAATCTCATAATGAGGCTTGAATTGTAAATAAACGAATAATTGACCAACAATTGCACCTAAAATTTGAGCAAGTGTATAAACCATCGCTGTTCCCCATGTAATAGTATGATTGAGTGCAAAACCAATACTTACTGCTGGGTTCAAGTGTGCTGGTGCTATTCTTCCTGAAATGAATGCAGCTACTGCAACTGCAATACCCCAGCCAATCGTAATAACAATCCATCCTGAATTATTATTTTTTGTTTTAGGTAAAACAACACCTGCAACAACACCATTACCTAATAAAATAAGCAATGCCGTTCCTAAAAACTCTCCAAATACATCCATTAAATCAATCTCCTATTTTCCTTTTAGTCCTGACAAGTCATTTGCTGACAATGTCTCACGTAATTCTTTTTCTTGCTCTTCTCTTTCTTGTTCAGTCCATTGGTAATGCTTTGCCATTTCATTAATGACTGGCGAAATAACTGCTTCAAGTTTATCACGCATAAATAGAATGTAATTTGTTCTTCTTAGTAAATAATCAGTTGGCGATAAGGCCATTTCGTAATCCATTGCATAGTGGAGTGAAATTGTTTCAGCTAATGATAACCCTTCCGCAGCTTCAATTTTACGTGTTAAAGCGTATACTTTAGGGGCATTTGAGCCGTAAAGATTTGCGATATAACGTGCTTCTTCCATAGTCAAACCGCTTAGAGTTCCAAATTGAGCATACGCTTCTATCTCAGAATCAACATTTGCAGGATTAATCTCACCACCAGAAACAGGATAAGTGGTAGAATTAATTAGTTTAAACTGACGATTATGTTCAGTTTTGAGCACATCTATTATTGTTTTTAGAGCTCCTTCTGCCATTTTACGATAATCAGTTATTTTACCACCGGCTAACGTAAATAGACCATTATCATCACGTTCAAAGCTTGAGCCCCTTGATACAGCTGAAGGATCTAATTCTTTTTCTGATGAGCTAGTTTCAACTGAATGAATGGCTTTTTCGACAGCTTCACGATTTGTTTTGTGCTCAACATACTCTTGAACTTTCTCAATAAGATTATCAAAGCTATCATCAGTTAGTTTGCCACTATTACCACCATTATAATCAGACGCACTATTACCAGATAATAATGGTCGTAAACCAGCCCATGAGCTTTCGATATCGTCAAGTGAAAGCTGAGCTTCAGGGAATCTTCTGTTGACAATTTCAAGCAAGTAGTCAACATCTTCTTGAGTAACAGTTGGATTTTCTAAATCACCTGTATAGTCAGTATCCGTAGTTCCAAAATAGGTTTTTTCTTCTCTTGGAAGAACAAAGACCATACGTCCGTCATTAAGTCCAGTATCAATATAGACAGGTTGTGATACATCTAATTTTTGACGGTCTACAACTAAATGTACTCCTTTTGTAGGACGCATTTGTTGAATTGGATCTTCAGTTCTTGAAAAGTTTCTTACTGTATCACTCCAAGGACCAGTTGTATTTATCACAACTTTCGCATTAATCTGAATTTCTTCTCCAGAAAGTAAGTCCCGAGCAATAATACCAGTAATTTTACCATTATCATTACTAATGAAATCTTCTGCTTTAACATGGCTAGCAATTAAAGCGCCATCACGATTTGCACGTTTAATATTTTCAATGACAAGTCGAGAGTCATTGTTTCTAAAATCAAGGTAAACACCACCACCCAAAAGATTTTCTGATTGTAAATCAGGTTGGCGTTTCAATACTTCCTCTTTAGACAAGACCTTGTTCGCTTGTGGAGTATTGGTCACACCAGCTAACAAATCATATAGGTCCATAGCCACTTTAAGTCGAAACATACTAAATGTACTACCAGGTTCATCATAGACTGGCAATAACATTGGATCTGGTTTAGGAATATGAGGAGCAATCTGTTGAACAACGGCACGTTCTGATACCGTATCAGACACGACTTCAACATCAAATTGCTTGAGGTATCGTAAACCACCATGAACTAATTTAGTAGATCGACTTGAAGTTCCCTCAGCAAAATCTTGCATTTCAATGAGTCCAGTGTCTAAACCGCTTGCTGCAGCTTGTAAAGCCACACCTGCTCCTGTAATCCCCCCTCCAATGATTAGTAAATCTAAGGAGCGTTCTTGCATCTTTTGAAGTGCTAATTGTCTTGTTTCTCGTGAAAATTCCATTCTTTCCTCCTAATTATTCATCCTCGTCTGTAGCAAATAATTGTGTTGCTTTAACTGCTTTCTTCCATCCCTTGTATAACTTTTCTTTTCTTGATTCATTCATACTTGATTTGAAGAGCTTACCAGTCGCATTTAATTCTTTCAGAGAATCTAAATCTTCCCAATAACCTACCGCCAATCCTGCTAGGAAGGCTGCACCGAGAGCTGTTGTTTCTAAATTTTTTGCTCTAGCAATATCGATTCCGAGAATATCAGCTTGGAACTGCATTAGTAAATCATTCATTGCAGCACCCCCATCAACACGAAGTTGAGGAATATCAATTCCAGATTCATCTTGCATAGTATCAATAACATCACGGACTTGATAGGCAATAGATTGCAGTGTTGCCTTGACAAAGTCCTCTTTTGTGGTACCACGTGTCAAGCCAAAGACCGAACCACGTGCATTGGAATCCCAATATGGTGCACCGAGCCCAGTAAATGCTGGAACTACATAAATCTCATCATCACTTTTTGATAATTTGGCTAATTCTTCTGACTCAGGTGAGGTTTCAATCATACGTAATCCATCACGTAACCATTGAATTGCACTTCCCGCAATAAAGATTGAACCTTCCAATGCATAATAAACTTTACCATTAATACCGTAACCAATTGTTGTTAAGAGATTATTTTCAGATAATTGCATCTCTTCACCGGTATTCATAATAATGAAAGAACCAGTTCCGTATGTGTTTTTAACCATCCCTGGTTCAAATGCTAATTGTCCAAATAAAGCAGCTTGCTGATCCCCAGCCATACCCGAAATTGGTATTTCTCCACCATAAAAATGGAAAGGAGCTGTTTTCCCATATATTTCTGAATTTGATTTAACTTCTGGCAACATTGCTTTAGGAATATTTAAAATAGAAAGAATCTCATCATCCCACGATAAATCTTTGATATTATAAAGCATAGTACGAGCTGCATTAGAATAATCTGTTACATGAACCGCACCGTCAGTTAATTTCCAAACCAACCAAGTGTCAATAGTACCAAATAATAGTTCACCTTTTTCAGCACGTTCTTGCGCCCCGGGTACATGGTCTAGAATCCATCTAATCTTTGTTGCTGAAAAGTACGCATCGATGACCAAACCTGTTTTTTCATGAATTAAGTCAATATGACCATCTTGTTTTAATTGATCTGCGATTGGCGCTGTTTGTCGAGATTGCCAAACAATAGCATTGTAAATCGGAAGTCCTGTTGCCTTGTCCCAAACAACTGTTGTTTCACGTTGATTGGTAATTCCGATTGCTTCAATTTGTCCAGGTTTGATACTTGATTCAATAAAAGCACCTGCAATAACAGATTGAACAGAATTCCAAATTTGGTTAGCATTGTGTTCTACCCATCCTGCTTGTGGAAAGATTTGAGGAAACTCTTTTTGGCTACTAGCAATTTTCTCGCCTTTTTTGTTGAAAATAATAGCTCTTGAGCTAGTAGTTCCCTGGTCGATGGCCATAATGTACTTTTCTTCTGTCATGAAATTTAACCTCCAAAGTAAGCGTTTTCTTTTTGATGATTCTATTATAACTGAATTTTATATAAAAGTATTATCAAAATATTAATAAAGATGGAAAATTCGTGATAAAAAGTTCGAAAATGTTATCAGAATGCTCATTTTGTTGAAATTAGCATATCACAATCAAAAGCAATTTCTTTTGATTATCATATTTGCTAGATATAGTTGTCATTAATAATATTCATTAATCGTCATAATGTTAAACTTCTCTGACTTTTCACAAAACTTAAAATTACCTTGGCTCCAGTCTAGGACAAATTCACCTGATGAAAGTAAATAAGCGAAGACAAGTTACCTTGTCTTCACTTTTTATTTCTGCCTATAAGGATTAATTATTCATTAATAGCTTCTTTTGAATGGTCAATAATCTTGCCTGAATAAATATCAATGCTATAACTGTACTCATCCTTACCATTTTCAAATTCGACTTCATAGACTATTTTATCATCGTCTTTATCTTTTTTGACAGTTACATTTTTTGAGTCTACGTCTTTAACTTTAGCCTCATCAAATGCAATCTTTTTAGCCTTCTTCTCTGAAATTTCTTTTTGACTGGTTTGCTTAGGCTGTTCATTTCCATTAGTACTTTTTGTATTGGTACTTTGACAAGCACCTATACTTAAGAGTGATAAGGAAGTCATTGCTAGGAGTATATATTTTTTTCTCACCATACGATACCTTCGTTCTCTTATTTATTTCAATATACTAAAATATTAATCATTAATCTAAGAAAAGCATTAGAGATTAGGGACTATTAAAAATAAAAAACTAGGATTTAACCTAGTTTCTCTAATGTTATGACTCAGGATTATCTAATGAGCGACCATGGAGTCCTTTCTCCCGTTGAACCTTTTTTAATTTTTCAGGAGTTACATCATTGCCTTCTTCATCAACCACTTTGATACCTTCAATGTGGTGACGGACTGAACGACGGTATCCTTCGATATATTCTTGTCTAAGTTCTGCCTGTTCGACTTTTTCTGGACCAGTTAAGCCTTCTATTTTTTTCTTTCTGGCTAACTCATTGATGCGTTCGATTTTTTTAGGATCCATCAACATTACCTTCCTTCTACTATTTTGTATTGAGTTTATTAAAGCTTGCGACACTCTTGGCTTTCTCAACCAAACTTACTAATAAGGCTAGACGATTGGCTTTAAGTTGAGCATTATCTGACATAACCATTGTGCTATCAAAGAAGTTTACAATATAGTCATTTAAGGCAAACAATTGATTAATTTTCTCACTAGCATTGCCATGTAGATCTAGTGAATTCACGGCTTGATATAATGCTTTTTCTTGATCATTTTCCAATAGCGATGAATCAACGACAACTTGCTCTTCAGCTTTTTCAGCCAGGTTAAAGGCACGAGACAAGTTTTCAACAGCTGATTTATATGTAGAACCCTTAGAAGCTTCAACTAGTGCTTGAGCTGTTTCGAGCATTTGTGGAACTTGGAAGATAGTGCTTGCGAGGACGGCTTCTTTGATGTCTTTTGGAATGGCTGCGCCCATCATCTTTTCAATCCGTGCAGAGATAAAATCCATGACTTGACTTTGATTGTCATAGCTTAAGCTGTCAAATGGAAGATTGTAGCAATTAGCAATTAATTGGTCTAATGGAATATTCCAGTGAAAAGCATCAAGGATACGAACAATCCCTTGTGTCGCACGGCGAAGAGCATATGGGTCGTTTGATCCACTTGGAATAAGTCCAACTGAGAAGAATGATAAAAGTGTATCTAATTTATCAGCTAAGGCAAGGACAGCACCTGCTTTGCTTTCAGGTAGTTCACCTTCAGCTGAATTTGGTAAGTAGTGTTCACGGATAGCTTGCGCAACCTCTGGGTTTTCACCAGCAAGTAGGGCATACTTTTCACCCATTAAACCTTGTAACTCATCAAACTCACCAACCATACCAGTTAATAAGTCAAACTTATAAATTTGACTAGCACGAGCAAGTACTTGACCATCTTGACTTGACAAATCTAATTCTTGGGCAAGGGAGTCTGCAATCACACCTGTCCGCTTCATATGATCTCTCAATGAACCAATTTTTTCATGGAATGTCACTTGATCAAGTTTATTAACCAAATCTTCAATCTGTAATTTTTGGTCCTCACGCCAGAAAAATTCGCCATCTTCTAGACGAGCAACAAGTACTTTTTCATTTCCTTTAATGACATTCTCAATATGTTGGTCATTACCATTTCTGACTGAAATAAAGTTTGGTAATAACTTACCAAATTGATCACGGACTACAAAGTACCGTTGATGGTTTTTCATTGAAGTGACAAGTACTTCTTCTGGAACTTCTAAGTATTTTGAATCGAAGCTTCCCATAAATGCAGTTGGAAACTCAACCAAATTTAGTACTTCATTCAATAAATCTTCATCAATATCAACTTTGACATTAAATTTAATTTCTAATTCATGAATTTGGTGAACAATCATTTCTTGACGTTCTCTAGCATCAGCAATGACATATACACGCGCAAGATCTTGTTCATAAGAATTTGCTGAGGCAATGGTTGTTTCTTCTCCTAAGAAGCGGTGACCACGTGATACACGGCCAGATGAAATATCTAAAAAGTTCATATCAAGAGCTTGATCATCCAATAATACAGTTAATGTATGTACCGGACGAATATACTCAAAACTATTTGAAGCCCAGTGCATTGATACAGGGAATGATAAACTTGCTAGTACTTGCGGAATTCCCTGTAAAACTTCTTCTGTAGCTTTTCCTTCTTCATGCTTTGTCACATATACATATTCTTCGCCCTTAATTTCACGGAACTCAATGTCATCTGTAGTTAGACCTTTTCCACGAACAAACCCTTGGGCAGCTTTTGAATAATCACCTTCAGCATCCAAAGCAATTTTCTTTGAAGGTCCTTTGAAATCTTCTGTCAAGTCTGACTGTTTATCAGCAAGACCGGTTACTCGTACAGCTAATCGTCGAGGAGTAGAAAATATTTGAATATTTTCAAATGTTAATCTGTTTTCTGTTAAGAAAGCAGCCATTTTTTCACCAAATTGTTTTTCACTTGAACTAACAACATACGCTGGCAGTTCTTCTAATCCTAATTCTACTAATAAATTTTTTGTCATTATTCTGCCTCCTCTTTAAGCAAGTCAGCACGACTCGCTTCATCCAATAATGGGAAACCTAATTTCTTACGTTCAGCAACAAATGTTTTAGCAACAATACGAGCTAAGTTCCTGATTCTTGCAATGTAACCTGCACGTTCAGTAACTGAAACGGCACCGCGAGCATCAAGTAAGTTAAAAGTATGAGAACATTTCAACACATAATCATAAGCTGGGTGAACTAGTCCTTCTTCAAGGGCACGTCCTGCTTCTTTTTCAAATTTTTCAAAGTTTTCTAAAAGCATTGCTTGATCAGAAATTTCAAAGGAATATTTTGAGTGTTCATATTCAGGTTGCAAGAAAATTTCGCCATATTTTACACCTGGTGCCCACTCAATATCATAAACTGAATCAACCTCTTGAATATAAGAAGCTAATCTTTCTAAACCATATGTAACTTCTGAAGTCACAGGACTAGTTGCCAATCCACCAACTTGTTGAAAGTAAGTAAATTGTGTAATTTCCATCCCATCTAACCAAACTTCCCAGCCAAGTCCTGCTGAACCGGTTGAAGGATTTTCCCAGTTATCTTCAACAAAACGAATGTCATGTTCAAGAGGATTAATACCAAGTTTTTCAAGTGATTCTAAATAGAGCTCTTGAATGTTTGATGGTGAAGGTTTCATAACAACTTGGAATTGATGATGTTGATAAAGTCTATTTGGGTTTTCACCATAACGACCATCTGCTGGACGCCGACTTGGTTCAACATAGGCAGCATTCCAAGGTTCAGGACCAATTGCACGAAGGAATGTATATGGACTCATTGTCCCAGCCCCTTTTTCATTATCATATGCTTGCATCAGCATACAACCTTTGTCATTCCAATATTGTTGCAAGGTTAAAATAATCTCTTGAAAGGTTAGTTTGTTACTCATTTTTGCCTGCTTTCTAATGTGTCTTACTAACAGATAATACTATATCAACAACTATAGTCTATCTCATTAAAGGAAATTTTGGTATCAGAAAAGGATGCAACCACACCAACTCCTATACCATTACTGATATAGGGGCGTTGATACGCGGTTCCACCCTAGTTTTTCACTTCATTAATTTGTTTAATTGTAATAGAAAGTGCCATCAAATTATCATATTCATCTAGCTTCCACCACCTCTAGACTCGCTTAAGAAACCTTAATAATTTACTTCTTTCTTGTAAATCATTGTAGCATAATTCCGTTTGCTTGTCTATTGCTACTAGAGTCCAGCTGAGAATTATTTGCTAATGTAGCCGTTCGGTTTAATGACTTCGTCAATCAATCTATTTTCTTCGATTATCCTAATTGTTAGAGCAATGGTATAGAATGGAAACAGTAGCATGGCAGTGATTTGGGTATGACAAAGTAAGACAAGCCCAATCAGTTCCGGACAAATATTTAAAAAATAATTTGGATGCTTAATATAACGGAATAACCAGTGATCGACAAATTTGTGATTTGAAACTATCATTAGTTTTACTGTCCAAATACCAGATAAGAGTTGTGTAACCTTGTACAAGACAAATATGGAAAATGTTATTAGGACCATTCCAATTATCCCCTGATTGTCTAGCTTAATCATTTTTAAATAGGCTTCTAAGCTAGCAAAAAAATAAATCATTATATGTAGCAAAGTAATAAATTGTGAATTCTTGATCCCAAATTCTCTTCCACCTGCTGCCTTAATAGCTTTTTCATTAGCAATCGATATTTTCAAAAAATATAATCTGATTACAAATAAGCAAAGAACAATAAACAATACCACTTTTCAAAACTCCTTTAAGTCATCATTACTTTGACGAGTATATTAAAAAGTTAGCAACTAAGTCAAATCAATAATAAAAAGTCCAGTTAAAAAACTGAACTTTTTGATTTAGTCTTACTTAAAAATCTTTTGTATCAGGATCAGGAATTTCAGTCATTCCATCAAGATTTTTAATTGTTTCAGCATCTTCTTCACTTAATTCAATATCAAAGAAATCCATATTTTCTTTAATTCGATCTTCATGAACTGATTTTGGAAGTGGTAAAAATCCTTGGTAAACTGACCATGCAAGAGCTAATTGCGCTACTGTTTTACCATATTTTTCTGCTAAGGCTTGCATTTCCTCATTTGTAAAAATGTCACCTTGTCCTAGTGGACCCCATGCTTCAAGGATAATGTTATGTTCTTTACAATAATCAACTACTTCAGTTTGATAACATCCTGGTGCTAAGCGAATTTGGTTAACAGCGGGGGCAATTTTAGCGGTTTCAGCTAAAGCTTCTAAATGATGAACTAAGAAGTTACTGACGCCTATGGTTTTTACTAAGCCAGCATCAACAGCTTCTTCCATATATGACCATGCTTGGGCATTAGCTTCTTTCCAATTATCACGGTATGCTTTAGGATTAGGCCAGTGAACCAAGTATAAATCGACGTAATCCAGTCCTAGACGTTCAAGTGAAGCAGCTAAGGCTTCTTTAGCTTTATCATAAGAATGTGAGTCATTCCAAAGTTTAGTAGTAACAAATAATTCTTCACGAGGGATACCACTATCTTTAATTGCTTTACCGACACTAACCTCGTTTTTATAAACAGCAGCTGTATCAATATGACGATAGCCAGCTTTGATAGCAGCCAAAGTTGATTGGTAAGCTTCTTCACCATCTGCTGCTTTAAAGGTTCCAAATCCTAATAATGGGATTTCCAAACCATTGTTCATTTTTAAAGTTTTAACCATAGAATAGCCTCCTTATTTTAGAAATATTGTATCATAATTTTAATAATAACTCCTCAAAAAAAACTGAGTCGTCGACTCAGTTTTTATGCTTGATATACCTTTTTTCCATCTAAAAAGGTAGCTTTTAATTCTAATTCTTGATCTAAAACGATAAAGTCAGCCGCATATCCTTCTTTAATCTGACCACAGACATGGTCGATTCCGACGGATTTAGCTGGTACATAAGAAGACATGTGAATAGCTTGTTCCGCATTTGCAATGCCCCATTCAACTACGTTTTTGATACCATCTTTCAATTTAAGAATAGATCCAGCTAAACTGCCATTATCTTTCAAACGAGCTGTTCCGTTTTCAACGATAACTGGAAATTCGCCGAGCATGTAATCTCCATCTGCTGCACCACCTGCTCGCATACAGTCGGTAATCATAGCAACTTTTTCGTAGCCTTTTTGTTGCATTAGAATATCACAGGCAACTGGATTAACATGGTGCCCATCACAAATTAGTTCAGCAAAGGTTCCTTCAATATTATACATCGCTCCAACCATTCCTGGTTCACGATGGTTTAAACCACGCATACCATTATAGGCATGGACCCAGACACTAGCACCTGCCTGAACCGCTGCTTGTGCTTCTTTGTAGGTTGCATTTGAGTGTCCTAGTGCAACTGTGACACCTTCTTTGGTAACTGTTGAAACAAACTCTTCAACTCCTTCACGTTCAGGAGCAAGAGCAATTTTCTTAATTAATCCATTTGCAGCTTCTTGCCATTGTGCAAATTCTTCTAATCTTGGATTTTTCATATAAATTGGGTTTTGTGCCCCTTTATATTCTTCTGTAAAATAAGGTCCTTCAAAGTATATCCCTTGAATCTTAGCACCTTTTACAGAGTCCGCTACAGAAGCAATTGTTTCGGAAACCTTTTTCAACTGTTCGAAATCAGAAGTTAAGGTTGTCGGCAAGAATGATGTCACTCCTGTCGATAATAATCCCTCACTCATTTTATGGATACCTTCGGCAGAATTATCCATCACATCTGCTCCAGCAAAACCATGAATATGGGTATCAACTAACCCTGGAGCAATTTGATATCCTGTATAATCAAGAATTTCTACCGATGAATCAACAGATTCATGCCATTGTCCAAATTTCTCATCTGTAATTTCTAAATAACCTTTATCTTTTCTATGATCTGAGTAGTAAAAACAATCTGCTTTAATATAGCTTGTCATCGTAAGTCCTCCCTTTTTCTACATTATACGCCTATTCTAAAAATTTGTAAATGGTATATACCGATTCAAATATTAATTTTTATTATTAATAAGCATCTTTAATAATTCTTACTTTTCTTGTATAATAGAGCTTGTCAGTATTCAAAGAAGTATTAGGAGATAAGTATGAAACAGGAAAAAACAGAACGACTCTTTCTCGTTCTAAGCGTAATCACCTTGATTCTTGCGGGTGGAATTTATTTTATTTTTGGTGACATGGCTAATGTTAACTCAAGTGAAAATGCAGTGCAGCCTACCCATAAAGTCGTAAGCAAAAATAATAACCTTTCAGAAGCTGTTGACCTCATAGCTAACGCCGAGAAAAATCCAAGTAAGGATGCTATTGAAAAGGCACAGAAGAAACTAGACAAGCTCAAAAACACAGATACAAAAAAACAACTTCAAAAAAAATTAGACCAAATCAAGAGTGTTTTTGAGACCTATGAAAAAGCTCAAAAAGCTGTTGAAGAAACTAAAAATAATCCGACAACTGAAAATAAAGATTTAGCTCAAGCAGCAATTGATAAAGTTAATGATGAAAAGAAAAAAGCTGATTTACAAAGCCAATTAGATGCCATTGTCATTATAGATACTACTGTGATTGAATCTGATTCAAATCCCAGTGTACCTGCTACTGATACAACAAATGGAACAGGTACTGATGGAACAACAGGAACTTCCGGTCAATAGTTAAAAAAAGCTGACTCAATCAATTGAGTCAGCTTTTTTGTTAGGCTTTTTCATATCCAAGGAGAATACCTTCTTCTTCAGCATAGAAACTGCACAAACCAGATGTTTCAGCTACTTCCATTGTTGCTGTAGGGTATTTCTCTTTAAGATTCTCTAAAATTTGTTGACAGATCTTCTCATTTTTACGATGACAAATAAATGTTTTGCCACCTTCATAGCCAGCTTTTTTCATTTCATCAACTATTGATAAAACAGCTTTCTTCTGACCACGGGCTTTCTGTAGTAATTCTAGCCTTCCTTCCTCACTGGCACAACCTACCATGCGGATGTTCATTAAACCAATGACTTTTCCTAAAAGTTTACTAACACGACCATTTTTAACTAGATTATCTACTTTTGCTAAGGCAAAGACTAAGCCCGTCTTGTTTTGATAAGCTGTGATTTCTTCAACCACTTGTTCAAATGAAAGTCCTTGAGAAATTAATCTTTCCAGTTCTAAAACGATTAAATCCATTTCTCCACCAGCAGACAAAGAGTCAATTACGTGGATATTAAGATTTGGATTCTCTTCCAATAACATTTCTTTACCGAGACGAGCACTGTTATTACTTCCTGATAAAGTACCAGTGATGGTAATCGCAATGACATTATCTGCTCCTTTAAAGGCCTGCATAAAAGCATCTGGGCTTGGGCAACTAGATGTAGCGGCTTCGGAAGTAGCATACATCTTAGTCATCATATCATCTACGTCGAGAGCAAAATCATCTGTAAAAACTTCTTGCCCAATTCTAATTGTTAAAGGCACGCGCTCAAATTCTATTTGATTATCACTGTTTTTTAAGGCTAATAAATCACAGCCTGAGTCAGCTACAATTTTCCAAGTCATATTTTTTCCTCTTTCGTTCTGATATGCTTTTAATCTATTGACATTTTAAAGCTTTTCACCTAAAATTATATCATCATTAGCCTATTAATAGCTAGTAAAAATAGTCCGATGTCACAGTTGAAAGGAAAGTGTAATGACCGATAAAGTAATCGCTAAAAATTCCTTAAATAATTTAATGAAATTTAATAAAGAAACTCGGCAATTAACCAGGGAATCCCTAGAAACTGCCCTATTAAATCTTCTCAATCAAAAATCAATTGCTCAGATTTCAATTTCTGAACTTGTATCCAAGGCCGGAGTGTCGAGAAATGCATTTTATCGCAATTTTTCATCGAAAGAAGAAATTTTAGAAAGCTATTTATCTGGTGTATTGCGTCGTATTTTTAAAGGAATTAAGTCATTTGATTTAAATACACAGGCCAGTCAAGCTTGGCTTTACCTTTTTACTGAAGCAAAAAAAGAAGAAACACTTTTTAAAGCTATTTTCAAACAGCATATGCAACAATTGCTAACACAGATGGTTACAAAACGATTAAAAGCCTATCAACGTTGGAAAAAGGCTAAGCAATCCCATTATTCACGACTCTTTTGGAGTAATGCCATTGTCTCTGTTTTATCGACTTGGATAAAAGATGGTATGAAGACGCCAGCTGAAGAAATGGCTAAAATGGGCTTACCTCTTTTACCATAAGAAAACCAGTTCAGAACTGACTCATTATGATGAGTTCTAATTCTGACTGGTCTTTTTTTATTTCAGTAAGGCATACTTATCAATCGCTTCTGCCACCCCTGCTTGGTCACAATGACTGGTAATATGATTTGCTAGGACTTTGATTGATTCACTGGCGTTGCCCATTGCTACGCCTGTACCTGCAAAGGTCAGCATCTCTATATCATTTGGCGCGTCGCCGATGG
>CAACWJ010000027.1_pt1 | contig 45794 bp, 45 predicted proteins | sample 2275621 | NCBI WGS metagenome assembly CAACWJ01 (sample SAMEA5312456, study PRJEB27640) | indoor metagenome | biome: indoor environment; feature: uncontrolled; material: polymer tiles stone | place: Germany | collected 2014-07-07
CATAACGAACTCCAATTCTATAGGTAATTAAATGGATTGGTTGAAGACATACTCGGACGGACGATAATATCCCAACCTGCTTCTTGATTCCATTGTTCAAGTAATTGACTTATTTTCTCAATAAATATGACTTCAATATGATGTCCTGGATCAATTGCTAAAAGTCCATCCGTCAACATTTCTTGAGCCGTATGATAATAGATATCACCAGTTATATAAACATCTGCTCCCTTAACCAAAGCATCTGTATAAAAGTCGTCACCACTACCACCACAAATGGCAACTCTCGAAATCATCGGATTGACTTGACCATATCTTACTAAGCGGACTGTTTCAAGATTAAAAGCTTGCTTAACAGTTTGCGCAAAACTTTCTAATGGTTGTTTATCAACTGAACCAATGCGTCCAATCCCAAATCCATCTCTAGTTTCAGACAAATATTGAGCCTCTTTAATGTCGAGCATTTCACAGAACCAATCATTAAGTCCACCATCCAAAACATCGATATTAGTGTGACTAACATAGACAGAAATGTCATGCTTGACCAAATCCAAAAGAATGTCCCTCTGCGGAGAAGAAATTAAATCCTTAACCCCTTTAAAAATTGGTGCATGCTTAGTAATGATTAAGTCAACATCATTGGCGATAGCTTCCTTAACAGTCTCTTCACGAACATCCAACGTAACCATTACTGCTGAAACATCATTATCTAAACTACCAATTTGTAAACCAACAATATCTCCAGGTATCGACAAATCTTGAGGACAAAATGCTTCATAACGATTAACAATATCTCTAATTTTCATCCTTAATCATCCCCTTAATCAACTCCATTTTTTGGAAAATAGCAGAGCGATCTTCCAGATTGTCCTCTGGAACGCAAGAGTAGGCATAGGCCAACTTCTCGAATTCTCTCAGCCATTTGGCTTTAAAAACAGGCGACTTTTCAGGACCTAAAAGCGGTCCAAAACGCGTTTCCAATTGTGATAATTCACGACGGCCATGCTTGGCCAGAATGATTTCATAAAATTTATCATTCTCTGTCATGATTGTTTCACCAGAAATGACAAATCCATTTTGAGACAGCCAACGTCTTAAATCATCCTCACGATTGTTAGGTTGTAAAACCAAAACATCAACACTGTCTAATTTTTCTTTTCCTGCTTCAAGAATTTCAGCTATTAACCGGCCACCCATTCCACAGATCGAAATTGCAGTAACATGGTCACTTTCATCAAAAGCTCCTAAACCATTAGCCAATCTAACTTCAATTTTATCAGCTAATAAATGTTGACTGACATTCTTTTGGGCTGATTCAAAGGGACCTTTAACCACCTCACCAGCAATAGCTGATGAGATTAAGCCTCTTTCCGCAAGATAAATAGGCAAGTAAGCGTGGTCACTCCCCACATCCAATAATTTACTCCCCTTTGGGATATAATTTGCAACAACGCGCAAACGTTGTGATAAATATTCCATAATTACTCATACTTTCTACTCTTAATACCTATCCATTATAACAAAAATAGCAAAAAAGAATAATAGGATAACTTATTATTCCGAACCAAGTGAATTTATAAAAGCATAAAGATGAAATTATGTAGACCATGGACAGCAATACTAATATCTAATCGTTTAGCTTTTAAGTAAACTAAACCTAAAATCATCCCCATGGAAGAATAGAAGAGTAAAACTAAACTAAGTCGAGGCTCATGCATTAAACCGAAAACTAGTGAACTAATCAGTAAACCTAGAAGGGGTTTGCCTTTAAAAAGATAACCAATTATGCCCACGCGAAAAATTGTCTCTTCGATACATGGGATTAGTAATGAGCCAAAGGCAAATTTTATAATAAAATTAAAATGAGAGAATAAAGCTAGTAATAAATTTCCGTTTTCACTACTTGTAATCTTGTATAATAACAAAATCTGCGCTGAGATTTGAGCAATTATGTACATACTAGCCACTCCTAATAGCACAATTAGAAATTCCTTTGCACTCCAAGGCCAGTGTGCAATAACTGGAAACTCCCATTTTTTTGCTAAGTAAATCATTACTATAACAGTAATTGATAAGAGAATCAATCCAATGATTTGATTAAAGATTGGTAGTGAATTTCCATTACTTATCGGTAAAAACGTTAATGTCAATAAATTCCCATTTACCACAGTAATTAATAGTAAGGTCAACACACGAATCAATTTTTTCCCAAATGACATCATTATTCCTCAATATATTACATTAGAATTTTCAAAAAATCCAATGAAGTTATTATTCTGATTAGAATTATATTAATTATACCATTCGAGAATATTTTTTCAATCTATAAGTGAAAAATAAAAAAAGCTTAATTTTAAGCTTTTTTGTTTTCTTTGTAATAGACACAATAGGATGTCAAGGGACAAATCTCACATTTGGGATTTTTAGCTAGACAATGATAGCGTCCAAAAAAAATTAGACGGTGATGGGTTACAACCCAATCTCTTTTAGGAATCTTAGCCATTAAATCTTTTTCAATCTGTGTCACGTCAGCATCTGAAGCTGAAATATTTAGTCGTTTTGAAACGCGAGCAACATGGGTATCAACTGCAATTGATGGAATACCATAGATTTCACCTAAGACAACATTTGCAGTTTTTCGTCCGACACCAGGTAGAGTTTCTAACTCAAGGTGACTTTTAGGGACCTGTCCATCAAACTTATCTAGGATTTCCTGGGCAGTTTTAATAATATTTCGTGCTTTATTCTTATACAAGCCAATTGTTCGAAGGCAATTTTCAACATCACTCAAATTTGCTGAAGCTAAATCTTCAATTTCAGGATATTTAGCCCACAAAAGTGGTGTTATTTTATTAACTGCTTTATCTGTTGTTTGTGCAGATAAAATGACGGCAACAAGTAATTGGAAGGGTGTCTCCCAATTAAGTTCTCCTTTTGCTTCTGGAAACATCTCCGCAATGATAGCAAGAACTTGTTTTAGTCGTGCTTTACCAATTCTCATTGATCACTCCAAAGGTTCATAGCGGATAAAAAATCTTCTGGAACAACAACATTTGACCCGTTTATATCATCTCTGGCTCTTTTCTTCTCTTCAACTTGATGTAAATTAGTAATACCTTCTTTACGCCAATTACGTAGGATAGCTTGAATGTATTTCCAATTGGTTTTACCATTAAAAACAGCTTCTTTCAAAGCTTCTCTAATTAATGCTGGATCAGTCTGATCTTCATTAACCGATTTTTCTAAATCTTCAAGTTCAAAAGGACTTAAAAAGCGACCCAACTCTCTCTCAAAATCATCAACAAGTAATTTGAATTGATTTGGATTGTTTTTAGTCTGTTCACCAGTCTCTTGGACACTTAGTAATTGATCTAATTTCTCTAAAGCAGGACTTGCATCGAATAAAATCTCAATCTCATCAGCAATCTTAATTGTTTTCATATTTAACAATTCTTGATTGGTTAAATTGGAGATAGATTTGTTAACCTCAGCTACAGTTTTGCCAATAGCATTGGCAATTTGACTAGGAGCTAAATCATCCATTTTAGTCGTATTTTGAAGAAAATAGAACTGCCATACCAAATAATCATTAGTATCTGAAAAAATATCATTAAAATGAAAAAGTAAGGCACTTGGAAGAACCAAGTTACCTGACTTATAATTTTCTAAAAAACTCATAATACCTCTATTATGCTATAGCAATAGCCATAGTTTCTATCAGTTTTTTCAATGGTTAAGTAAATTAACCTGGGAAATTCATCAAGACTTTATAGTCGATATCGCCCAAAGCGTCACGACCGTTTAAGCCATCTAATTCAATTAGGAATGCACAACCTGCAACTACTCCACCTAATTGTTGAATCATGTCGATAGTTGCTTTAACTGTACCTCCAGTCGCTAATAAATCATCTACGATAAGAACACGTTGACCAGGTTTAATAGCATCTGAATGCATTGTTAAAGTATCTAAACCATATTCTTTTTCATAGTCAGAAGAAACAACTTCACGTGGTAATTTACCTGGTTTACGTACTGGAGCAAAACCAATACCTAGTTCAACTGCCACAGGGCAACCGATGATAAAGCCACGCGCTTCAGGTCCGACAATCATATCAATATCTTTATCACACGCATATTGAGCAATCTCACGAATTGCATAGCTATATGCTTTACCATCAGCCATTAAAGGTGAAATGTCACGGAAGGTAATACCTTCTTTAGGATAGTTTTCAATTGATGCAATAAATTTTGTTAATTCCATAATTAATTTTAAATCTTTCTAGTGGTCTTAGCCAACAATAAAATACTCTTTATTATACCATTAAATGGAACTTTCGTAAATTAAAGGAGACAGGAGTTTTTTGTCAATTCAAATCTCAGAAAACCATTGCCTATTTAATCTTCATTAACCAAAAAATCATAAATTTCTTGCGGTGTTCCAAGTGACATTAGCTCTTGATACTTAACTAGTTTTTGTAATTCTTGATAAGTTTTACTATCCGCGATGTCACGTTTTGATGCATCCTTATTAACCGTCATTAAACCATTATCAATTGCAACAAAACCTAATTCATTAAAAATTTGAATCATTTTAACTAAAAGATATTTTTCAATTTTCAAGTAATCACTTAACTGACTTAATTTAAAACGAACATCAAATTCCGGAAATTGGTAAATCGTTTTATATAATCTTGCAAACTGATCCTTACTACCAGAACCGGAAAGATAATAAGGCTTATCAATATTATTTTTGAAGTAAATAGCTTCAAAATGTCTCTTTTGGAATTGCTGGCGCAAAGCCTCCAAATCCTCTGGCAAATCAATAATAGCTACTTCCTGACCATCATTTTCCACCATGATATCTGAAATATCATTCGGCAAAGTCATATTTCTAGCCCTGAAATCAAATAATTGCGGACTTTTGGTAGCCCTGGCATCGACTAACATAAGCTGAAGACTGGTGTTTCCATTCCAAGAATTAACTGTCAAAGTCACGGCCAATTCTAAATCAGCCAGTTGACTATATTCTAAATGATATTGTCCTTGATTAAAGGCAACAACATCAGTTTCAACTGAACCATTTTTTATCCGGAGCTTCAAGTGACTTTGATCAGCACCCATAGTCCGTGCTTGAACAACTGTGAAATCTTTGAGAGCAAAAACAGGTTTTTTATTGTCCATGCCAAATGGAGCTAAGATATTCAATTCTTTCAAGAATTCCAAACTCAAGTGATCAAGATCTAACCAACTATCAATTTTTAAACTATTTTTTTGACTTGTATCAATCTTTTCAGAGACAACGTAATCAGTTATGGAATCTGATAAAGCTTGAATATTTTCAGCTGGTAAGGTCATCCCAGCTGCACCACTGTGACCACCAAAAGCAGTCATCAATTCTCGTTGATGATTTAAGGCATCAAATATATTAATAGCCTCTATTGAACGAGCAGAGCCTTTAGCAACCCCATTTTCAATATTCAAGACGATAACTGTTTGACTGATTTCTTCAAGAATTCTCCCAGCAACAATCCCAAGTACACCAGGATGCCAGCCGGCCTTAGCCAGAACTTGAACTGGTTTACTTAAGTCAACCATCTCAACAGCTTCATTATAAATAGTTTGAACCAAGCTTTTACGCTCTTCGTTTTTTTCATTAATCATGAGGGCAATGTCATGGGCTTCTTCATCATCAAATCCAGTCAAGAGTTCAATTGCTGGATTAGGATCATCTAAGCGACCTAGAGCATTTAATTGCGGGGCAATTTTAAAACCAACAGTATCCTCATCAATAGCGTCTAAATCAACTCCTGAAATAGTCATTAATTCTTGTAAACCTTGCCGTTCACTCATTTTTAGGACTTTCAAGCCATTCTTTACTAAAACGCGATTTTCATCCGTTAAGGAAACCATATCCGCAATAGTACCAATAGCCACTAAATCCAGAAATTCAGTTGGAACTGTTTCTAGCAGGGCGCAGGCCAGTTTAAAAGCAACGCCACAGCCGGCTAATTTTTTAAAAGGATAGTCAGCTTCTGGATGTTCTGGGTGAATAACTGCGTAAGCTTGTGGTAATTGATCAGGTAGAGAGTGATGGTCCGTGACAATCACATCGACACCTGCTGCTTGCGCGTAAGCAATGGCTTCGTGACCCGCAACCCCATTATCAACTGTAATAATTAAACTAACTTGGTTTTGCTCAATGAAATACTTATAGACGCTTTCATTTGGACCATAACCATCTGTAAAACGGTTGGGGAGGTAGATTAAAGCCTCAGCTCCCATCATTTCAAGTGTTTCTTTCATGATGGATGCCGATGTCATCCCATCAGCATCATAATCTCCATAAACTAAAATCTGTTCAAAGTTTTCAATGGCGGTCCGAATTCTGTTCACCGCTTTGTCCATATCATTTAATAAATAGGGATCGTTTAAGTCAGAAAGGTCGGCCCGAAGAAAATGGTCTAATTTTTTTTCATCATCAATTCCTCTATCATAAAGGAGCCGACATATGTCTTGACTAAGACTTTTTTTCTTTGCTAGTTTAAAGAAGCCATCATCTGGCTTCTTTTCATTTATAATCCAATCATATTTGGCTCTTATCATTTAAAATTAAAAACCTTTCTTGCGAGAAAATCTGAAAATCTTGGGAAAAGAGCATACCATTTTGCTGTAAATGCTAATAAGAGAGGCAGATTAATCTCACGTTTATTCGTACCAATACAAGTAACAACTTTATTAGCTACATGGTCTGCTTCCAAAGCAATCTGATCTACAGATTTAAGATAATTTCCATCCGGATCGGCAACTTCGAAGAACTTTGTTCTGATTGGTCCTGGGTTAATACTAGTAACATGGACACCACGGTCAGCTAATTCTAACCGAAGAGCATCTGTAAAACCAATCATGGCAAATTTGGTCGCGGAGTAAACACTCGATTTACTTGTTGAGACTAGACCTGCAATTGAGATGACATTGATAATGTGCCCCTTACCACGCGCAGCCATTTTTTGTCCGAAAAGACGGGCAAAATGCATGGAAGCAAAGGTATTAACCTTAAACATATCCTCTACTTCTTGACTGTTAAACTGATCGTACAATTTAAAGGCGCCATAGCCGGCATTATTAATTAAGACATCAATTTGGCCAAATTCTTGTGTAATGGATTCAACAATGGTTTCAATTTCCTGATGGTGACTAATATTTAAGGCATAACACATCTTGTTACTTCTGTTTTGGTACATTTTCTCAAGTTTAGCTTTATCACGGCCAAGTAAAATCAAAAAATCGTCAGTTGGCAATTGTTTGATAATCGCTTCTGCTAAGCCACCTGATGCACCTGTAATTACTATTTTTCTTCCTGCCATTAAATTGTAACTTCCTCTAAATCTTTGACGATTTTAACATTCTCAAAAATACTTGCCGCATCTTTTTCCATTTGTCGGCAATCTCTACTTAAAAAGCGAGCCGAGACATGGTTTAAGAGTAATTTTTCAACACCAGCATTTTTGGCAACTTGCGCAGCCTGCATGTTGGTTGAATGACCATGATTGCGAGCGATCTTTTCATCACCTTTGCCATAAGTTGACTCATGAACTAAAACATCGGCATTTTTAGCAAGTCTTTCTGAAGCTGGTGTTTTCCGAGTATCACCAATAATGGTAATTATCTTTCCTGGTTTTGGTGCCGAAATATAGTCTTTTGCATAAATAGTTCGGCCATCTTCTAAAACAATATCTTGGCCACTTTTTATTTTACCAAATAGAGGTCCAAAATTGACGCCAGCTGCTTTTAATCTTTCTGCATCTAATGTCCCTTCTAAATCTTTTTGAACGACCCGATACCCCATACAAAAGATAGTATGAGCTAACTTCTCAGCATAGACAATAAATTTATCTGTTTCCAAAATTTTGCCGAGTGATGATTCATCAAACTCATGAAAATTGATTTGATATGGTAGGCGTGATCCTGACAATTTTAAAGATGTTTGAACATAGTTTTTGATGCCAACCGGTCCATAAATATCAATATCTGTTTGTTCATCACTTGCTTGAAATGCTCGGCTTGATAAAAAACCAGGTAAACCGAAAATGTGATCTCCATGTAAGTGAGTAATAAATATTTTTTCTATTTTGCGGGGTTTAATTGTCGTTTCTAAAATTTGTCTTTGTGTTCCTTCACCACAATCAAACATCCATATTTGATTGATTTCATCTAATAACTTTAAAACTAAACTAGAAACATTGCGTTGCTTGGCCGGTTGGCCTGCTCCTGTTCCTAAAAATTGTAATTCCATTCGGTCTATTCTTTCTATTTGTCTAAATGAATAAAAAGCTTAAATTCACGCTCTTTATATTGATAATAGTATTGTCCCTGATAATGTTCAGCAAGAGATAGTACTTCTTCTTGATTATAACCACTAATACTAATCACTTGCTTTGAAAGTTTGAAAACTTTACTGAGCATTACGCCAGCTGGTGTGATATCTTCAATTTCCTTATCACCCCAGTTTAATTTGGCCATATGAATCTGATTAGCCATCACAAATACTTGATAATGGGGGAAAATTTGGGCAATTTCAAATAATAAGTCCGTATTCAATGGGTATTCAGTCTCACCAAATATCAATGATTCTTCATTTTCAGACGTGATATAAGCATAGCCGAATGATTTGCCTGAGAGATTTAAACGAATAAATGGTTTTCGTTCATCAAAACTCGGTTGTTCAGTCATCAAATCTAATGCCTGTGACATTTGAAAGTAATAATCAGTAGCCTCTTGTGGTGATTGTTTCTGGTAAATTTCAGCAAAATAAGCATTAATAACACTCGGTGGGGGTGTAATAAAAGCTAATTTTTCAGTTGCTGGTAAATGTTCTAATACATTTTCTAAATAAGGTTTGTCTAGAGTCGTAAAACCGCCATACATAAGTGCTAATGAAATATAATCAGTCATATAAATCGTCTAATCTCCATTTATTTTTGCTGGCAATAAAGCCCGAAATGTCCTCAACTTCTTGATCAAAAGTGTAATTATCTAAAAGAGCTACTTTATTCAATGCATACAGTTTGTAGGCCTTGTCTTGATGAACTTTTATTGAAAATGGTTCAAAACTATCTCTGATTTGATCGATGATCAAATTTCTTAACATTTGGCGACTACCTTTGTCACGCGCTGATAAGCGAACATTGGGAAAAGCTGTCGCAGTCAATCCATCCGCAATGTCCATCTTATTATAAATGGCCAATCTAGGAATAGATAACATATCCAAATCTTTCAAGATATCTAAGACGACCTTCTCATGCTCAGTATGATCAGGGTCACTAGCATCTATAACATGTAGGAGCAAGTCGACATGTCGACTTTCCTCTAATGTTGATTTGAAAGCAGCAACCAATTCTGTTGGAAGATCTTGAATAAAGCCAACTGTGTCTGTTAAAGTAACTTGAAATTGATTTTGTAAGTAAATTTGTTTTGTTGTGGCATCCAAGGTTGCAAAAAGTTCATTTGCCTCATATTGGCCATCATCGGTCAAAACATTCATAATTGTTGATTTACCAGCATTGGTATAACCAATCAAGCCAATTTTAAAGGTTTCTGAACCAATCCGTTTATCTCTAATGGTTTGACGATTTTTCTCAACAACTGCTAGTTGCTTCTCAATATCTGTAATTTGATTACGGATTGACCTACGATTCAATTCTAATTGACTTTCACCAGGTCCTCGACTGCCAATACCACCGGCTTGGCGACTTAGCATAATTCCTTGTCCCACCAAACGTGGCAACATATATTTGAGTTGAGCTAAATGAACTTGCAATTTCCCTTCATGACTTCTTGCGCGCATGGCAAAGATGTCCAGGATTAATTGCATTCTGTCAATTACTTTAACCTCTAGTTCAGCTTCTAAATTAGAATTCTGACGTGCAGTTAAACGGTTATTCACAATAACTGTGTCGATGTCTTCTGCTTCAACAATCTCTTTCAGCTCGGCCAATTTACCCGAGCCAATAAAAGTCTTACTATCATACTTTTCTCTATTCTGAGTATAAGTATTAACAACTTCGGCACCAGCCGTTTCGGCTAAACTGGCTAGCTCTTTCATCGACATGTCAAAGTTTTCACTGGTTTGTAAAGCTACCCCTAGAAGGATAACCCGTTCTTTTTCTACTTTTGTTTCTGTCATTGCCATAAGCTTAGCCTCCAAATTCCGTAAGCTTTATTATACCATAATTCTGATGTAAATCTCGAAGCTCAGCCTTGTAAAAATCCATTATTTTTCTAGAAATTGTTCAACAAATTTAAAAACATTATTGGGATAATCATGATCACTAATATGGAAAAAAGTGACCTGCATCCGATTCCTAAACCAGGTTAATTGACGTTTAGCAAATCGTCTTGTATTTTGTTTTAATTTTACCAAGCTATCCTCTAACGACATCTCCCCTCGAAAATAAGGAAAAAGTTCTTTATAGCCTATCCCTCGACACGCTTGAACTTCTGGATGATTATCAAATAACCATTTTGCTTCTTCTAATAGACCAAGTTCGACCATTTGATCAACTCGGTGATTAATCCGATCATAAATAATAGAGCGGTCATCATCTAATCCCACCAAGAGAACATCATAGGGAAAGTCTTGGTTTTCCATCTCATCAGCAAATTTTTCTAATTCTAAGGCCCGAATCGCTCTGCGACGATTTAACTGATCAATAATAATTTCCTTTTTTGCAAGTAGCTGATAAAGTTCTTCGTCAGTTAAGAGGTCTAATTCCGCTCTGTAGTTTAATAGATCGGTTTGATTAACTTGTCCACCTAAATGGTAACCTTCAATTAAGCTTTGTATATACAAGCCAGTTCCACCAACAATGATTGGTAATTTTTTCTTGTCCTGAATAGTCACAATTGCTTGTTTTGCATCAGATACAAAATCAAACGCTGAATAAGTCTCGGTGACATCTTTGATATCAGTCAAATGATGTGGAACAGCTGCCATTTCTTCTGGACTAGCTTTAGCAGTTCCTATATCTAGTTGTCGATAGACTTGTTGGCTGTCTCCAGAAATAATTTCGCCATTGTATTTTTGTGCTAATTTAATTCCTAATGCTGTCTTTCCAACAGCTGTTGGACCTAAAACAACAATTATTTTATTCTTCTTTTTCATGTCGTTCTTTCTTTTAAAATTATAGTCAAAGAAACGTCTTTTCCTTGATATTTCTTGTGTTTTCCGTTACCATATATTATAACATAAGAACAGGAACGAAATAGTTATCTGTTTATAGAAATGGAGAATCGCTATGTCTAAAAATTATCAATTTGCTAAAGGTCTAGCAACTGGTGTAGTTGCAACTGCTTTAACTGTTGCTAGCGCTGTATTTGCTGTTAAGAAAACAATTATCGAACCTGAAGAAGAAAAAGAAGCTTTTGTTGAAGAAAATCGTAAAAAAGCTGCTCGTCGTCGTGTAGCTCGTTAATTCTAACAAAAAAGCATATTAAGAAAAGAAGCCGACTTTTAGTCGACTTCTTTTTTGTATAAATAAGCTAAGTAGGTCACCAAGACATAAGAAACTAATAGGGTCGCAATCACAATTTCAGCACTAATTAAGATACTGAGCATCTTTCCCCAATGTAAAAAAATACTGGCCATACGAAGAGATGTAGCACTAATGACATAAGGGAAGGTGAAGGCCGAAAAACCTGGATTAAAGGGACGACGTAAGAGTTTTGGCAATTGCACAAGAACAAAGAAATACATGGCCTGTGAGGTTACCAATAAGAAGATAACCATAGCTTCTTGTGGCGTTTGAAAACTTGATAGATAACCTGCCAACAAAAGGCTAAGTGGTGCACATATGGTTGAAATGTTAGGTTTAACTGCTTCTGGCAAGCCAATTTTATAGGTTTTTATATAGAGGATGGGAAATAGCAAGAAGGTAATGACCAAACAAATCCAAAAGACAATTTTCCCGAATAGAAAAGCCTGGCTTGCTGGTGCTGTAAAAGTCGACATTGCTATCCCAACAAATAAGACTGTCCAAGAAGGATAGACATTCTCCCAAGAAAATTTTATGACAAAGTTGAGGCAGTAATAAGTGATTAAAACCAAATTACCAATAACAAACAACCACCAAAATGGCAGTCCAATCACTTTCAAACCTAATTGAATGGCTAATGATGAAAAGAGCATACCAACCATAAAAAAGGTCGGAAATACTGAGGAAACCAAAGGAGATTGGATTTCCTTTAGAGCTTGCTCTTTATTGGTAATGATCCCCTTTATTAAGAGAAAATATAAGAATAAAGCAAGGGCTGTAAAAGGTAATTTTATGATTGGAAGATAATTGGATAACAGATTGCCTACTGCCATTGTTCCTAAAACTAAACCAGACATAACTAAAGATGGACGATTTTGTTGATGCATTGTTAAACTCTTTTTCTACTTTATTTTGAAAGTGCAATAATTTTTAATGAACCTTTTAAGACGAAGATAAAAATCAAGCAGCCAATTAACAAATCAGGAATAGGCGATTTGGTCCAGCTAACTAAGAAACTGCTGACTATCAAGCCTACATTAATTAAGATATCATTGGATGTAAAAATTTGTGTCGCCTTCATATGAACTTCCTTTTGATCAGCTTTAGAAATTAGATAAAGGGAGACGATATTGGCAGCTAAGGCCATGAAAGCGACGGTCATCATTCCAATCCCATTTGGCAGATATTGGTGATTAATGACTCTAAAAATGACTTGACCAAAACCAATCAAAGCTAAGACCAACTGTAAATAACCAGCAATGGCAGAAACTAATTTCTTCCGAGATACTGATTGGGCAACTGCCATCAAAGCCATAAAATAAACTAAACTGTCAGCTAACATGTCTAAACCATCAGCTGAAAGTCCTAAAGAATGAAAAAAATAGCCTGCGAGTTCTTCAATCACAAAAAATGACAAATTGATAATCAAAACTTGCCCTAAGATAAATCGTTGAACAATTTGGTTTGTTTTCGAATTTATAGGACCTTCTACTATCTCACTACTAATAATCTGTGATTCTAGGCTTAGTTTGTCAATAGCTTGCAGGAGCTGGTCAGGATTTTCCTGATGGATAACTTTTGCCTGTCTTTCTTCAAAATCAACCGAGATATCTGTAATTCCTGAAAAATCAGACAGTGCCATTCTAACCAGTTGCTCTTCACTGGGACAATCCATTTTATTAATCTGAAAAATTGTTTTTGTGTAGGTCATTCATACTCCTCGTTCTTACAAGACAAAATATTCTCTATTATACCATAGCAAAATAAAAAAAATTCGGTTTCCCGAATTTTTTCAAACTGTTTCTAAAGCTGGTAATGTTTCACCAATTGCTTCTAATCGACTAGCCCATTCTTCACGGCTAAGTCCATTTTCAGCAACATAGCGATTTTTTTCATGTGCGCGGCATTCAGCTGAACAGCCACGTACATATTTGGCTTCATTTTCTTCACTGGCAAAAATTTGCTTATTACAAAATGGATTAGCACAATTCACGTAGCGTTCACAGGGTTGTCCATCAAAGTAATCTTTAGCGACCACAGTAGGATTGACATGATTGATTGGCACTGCAATTCGTTCATCAAAGACATACATGGCACCGTCCCACAATTCCCCTTGAACCTCAGGATCTTTACTATAAGTAGCAATTCCACCATGTAGTTGGCCAACATCTTTAAATCCTTCACGGACCATCCAACCAGAGAATTTCTCACAGCGTACACCGCCTGTACAATAGACAACCACGCGTTTTTCCATGAACTTCTCTTTGTTATCGCGAACCCATTGGGGTAAATCACGGAAATTACGGATATCTGGACGAATTGCTCCGCGGAAGTGACCTAAGTCATACTCATAGTCATTACGCGTATCTAAAACCACAGTTTCGTCATCTAGCAAAGCCTCCTTGAATTGACTTGGTGACAAGTATTCACCTGTAGTTTCCAAAGGATTAATATCGCTATCAAAATCTTCGTCTTCTAAGCCTAGATGGACAATTTCTTTTTTGTAACGAACAAACATTTTCTTAAAGGCTTGCGCATCTTCTGTATCTTCTTTAAACCATAAATCGGCAAAGCGTTCATCTGAATGAACCCAATCCATATATTTTTGAGTTGTTTCAAAATCACCTGAAACAGTACCATTAATTCCTTCATCAGCAATCAAAATGCGACCTTTAAGACCGATTGATTTACAAAATTCAAGGTGTTTAGCTGCATAAGCCTCAGCATCTTCAATGGCAACATATTTGTAATAGAGTAAAACTCTAATTTTTTTAGACATAATATCTCCTATAATAAAAAAACTTTGGTTCTATTATAGCTAAAAAGAGTAAGAGCTAGCAAAGTATTAGCTTGAACTATTTTTCACATAATAAAATTAGCATACTTATGTTTACTTTTTGACTTAAATTGAGAAATGTGAAAAAATAATATTAGAAAAGAAAGGGGTTTTATATGATTATTGGGATACCAAAGGAAATTAAAAACAACGAGAATCATGTAGCTATTACACCTTCCGGCGTGCTTACTCTAACTGAGAACAATCATGAAGTTTGGATTGAAACTCAGGCTGGACTTGCTTCAGGTTTTTCAGACCAAGAATATCAAGAACAAGGTGCAATTATTAAATCCAGTCCTGAGGAGACTTGGCAAGCAGATATGGTATTGAAGGTTAAAGAGCCACTACCATCTGAATACAAATACTTTAGACCAGGATTAATCCTCTTTACTTATTTACATTTGGCTCCAGCACCTGAGTTAACTAAAGCCATTATGGATAGTAATATAATAGCTTTAGGATATGAAACACTAGTCGACAATAATACACTCCCTCTTCTCAATCCAATGAGTGAAGTTGCTGGACGTATGGCGACTCAAATTGGTGCTCATTATTTAACTAAAATTGAAGGTGGATCAGGAATCTTACTTGGTGGTGTTCCAGGTGTAAGTAAAGGCCATGTTGTCATTGTGGGAGGCGGTAACGTAGGTGTTAATGCCGCTCAGATGGCAGTTGGCTTAGGAGCACGGGTAACTATTCTAGATATCAATCCTAAACGTTTAGCTGAGTTGGATGCCATGTTCTCTGGTAAAGTACAAACCCTTATGTCCAATAGCTTGAATATTGCTAATAGTGTTCGGGATGCTGATTTAGTTATTGGTGCTGTCTTAATTCCTGGTGCACGTGCTCCAAAACTTGTCACTAAAGAAATGATTTCAACTATGCGGGAAGGATCCGTTGTTATTGATGTGGCTGTGGACCAAGGTGGTATTATTGAAACTGCTGATCGAACCACTACCCATGATGAACCAACTTATATCATTGATGGCGTCGTTCATTATGCCGTAGCAAATATGCCGGGAGCAGTTGCAAGAACGTCTACTATTGCCTTAACAAATGCAACATTAAAATATATTTTAGAGCTGGCAAACAAAGGTTTCAATAAGGCAATTAATGAAAGTCAACCCTTACGTTCAGCATTGAATGTCTATAAAGGCACTATAACAAATAAAGCTGTCGCTAAATCACTTGATTTAACATACCAAGAGCCAAATAATATTTAAAATTAAGAAAATATGTTTTACTATTACTAAAGGAGAAAAAATGACTTACGAATTATGTTTAGAATATGGTACTTATCCATTAACCGTTGAGGATGCACAATTAGATCAAGACAATGAAATTCCAGATTTTATTAAAAATGATCAAGACTTATTGGATAAATTAGACCGTATCAATACATTATTCCATGAATTATTTCTCACAATTGAATGCCAATTTCATTATATAGGTCATGAATATCCAGAAAAACGTCAAGAGATTGCAAAATTATATGATGACATAATTACTACATTACAAAATAATTATGCTGATCAGGATATTATCATTCGCAAATTGTTAATTCATTAATCAAAAAAGCAACTAAGATTTCTCTTAGTTGCTTTTCTTATAAAAAATTTATAATTTCAGCTTCACGGGGTTGGTAGTAACCAATTTCAATCCCTTTTTTAGTCGATTGTCATATTTCTGGTTCAAATCATCAATTGTTCTTGAATAATTGTCATAATCTGGAACATCATCTCTACTAGTTTCAGGATTCGACATGTCAAAATGTTCAGTTGTTATAATTTCACCATCAGATACTTTTAAATAATCTTCGAAAGCTGCAGTTGAATCGTAAGAAAAATAAGTGTGTAAATGATTGTCTCTCATATTCGATACCTCACAATAATATTATATCAAACAAATAAATAAAGGTTGGAAAATTTCCAACCTTTATATTTTTTAATTTTATGAATGCCAAATTTCTTGGTTATATTGTTCAATTGTTCTGTCTGATGAGAAAAATCCAGCTTTACCAATATTGTTCACAACTTTAGTCATCCATAGGTCCTGATCTTCATAATCGTTAATCATTTTTTCTTTAACTTCAATATATTCAACTAAGTCAATTAATGTCATAAACCAATCTTTAACAACAAGTTCTTTATATAAGCGAGCCAAGCGTTCGCCATTACCAAGTTGCATCATTTCAGGGCTAATAATAAAGTTAACCGCATCTTTGATTTGAGGATGAGCATCGTAGTAAGATTTTGGAACATATCCACCATCAGCATAAAGATTGATAATAGTATCAGAATCTTTACCAAAAGTATAAATATTATCCATACCAGCTAATTCCGCAATTTCAACATTAGCACCATCCATTGTACCAAGTGTTAATGCTCCATTTAACATAAATTTCATATTACCTGTTCCAGAAGCTTCTTTAGAGGCTAATGAAATCTGTTCTGAAATATCAGTTGCAGGAATAAGATGCTCTGCCACAGTAACATTATAGTTTTCAACTAGATGAACATTTAAGAAAGGACTAACTTCTGGGTCATTATTAATCAATTCTGAAAGACAAAGAATTAAATGAATTATATCTTGTGCAATAACATAAGCTGGGGCTGCTTTACCACCAAAAATAACAGTAATTTTGCGTTTAGGTAGGTTGCCCTTTTTGATTTCCAAATATTTATGAATGACATAAAGAGCATTCATTTGTTGACGTTTGTATTCATGGAAACGTTTAATCTGTGTATCGATAATAGAGTTTTCATCTAATTCAATACCTTTATTTTCCTTCAAATAACGTTTCAAGGCTAATTTATTATTAAATTTTATCTCTGCTAATTTTGCATGAACTTCTTTATCATCAGCAAAAGCTAATAATTTTTCAAGTTTACTTGCATCAGTGAGATAGTCATCTCCAATTAAATCTTTGATATAAGCCGCCAAATCCTGGTTAGCAAATTCTAACCAGCGACGGAAAGTAATACCATTTGTTTTATTGTTAAATTTCTCTGGGTATAATTGATAGAAAGCTTTCAATTCACTGTTTTTAAGAATTTCTGTATGCAATGCAGCCACGCCATTAACGCTTGTTGCAAAGTGAATATCCATATGAGCCATATGTACACGACCTTCTTGGTCAATAATCTGAACAGAAGAATCATTATTTTCTGATGCAATTAAATCATTTAATTTCTCAATGATTGTTACCAAGTGAGGAACTACTTCATTTAAGTATTCCAAAGGCCATTTTTCTAAGGCTTCTGCTAAGATTGTATGGTTTGTATATCCAACCATTTGTTTCACAATTGACACTGCAACTTCAAATGTCATGTCATACTTTTCAGTTAATAAGCGGATTAACTCAGGAATGACCATTGAAGGATGAGTATCATTGATTTGTACATAAGCATATTCAGGCAAATCAAGAAGATTTGAACCACGTTGGATGGCTTCATCAATTAATAACTGAGCCGCATTTGAGACCATAAAGTATTGTTGGTAAATACGTAATAACTCGCCATTTTTGTCCGAATCATCTGGATAAAGGAATAGTGTTAAGTTTTTTGCAATTTCAGTTTTATCAAATGAAATACCATCCTTGATTAATCCATAATCAATACCATCAATATCAAATAAATTCAGATAATTCTTTGTATCGCGTTTATATCCAAGGACATCAATTCGATCCAGACGTGATTTCAAAGTGAAATTTTTAAATGGTACATCATATGAAATCTCAGTTGGAACTAACCATGAATCTTTTTCAATCCAAAAGTTTGGTTCTGCTTCTTGTTCATTATGATTGAAAACTTGTTTAAAAAGTCCACAGTGATAATTTAAACCAACACCTTCGCCGTTAATCCCAAGACTTGACATTGAATCAATAAAACATGATGCTAGGCGACCTAAACCACCATTACCTAAAGAAGGTTCAAGCTCTTCATCTTCAATTTCAGCTATAGACTTACCAACAGAAGAAAGTTCTTCCTTGACCTCTTGATAAATTCCAAGATTAATAAGGTTATTTGATAATAATTTACCAATTAAAAATTCTGCAGATATATAGTAAACTTTGCGTTTAGCAGTATTCTTTGATTTTCCACTTGCTTCTTCTTTAACGAAATTTAAAAGTGAAATATAAAGTTCTTTATTACTTGCTTCCGCAAGTGACTTCCCTAGATTAGATTCCGCATAAGTTGTAAAAGTGTTCATGTATTCCTCTTTCAATTATTTTTCTTTATTAGCATTTGCTCTTCCATAAAGGTCAGTTAAATGGATAAGATATTCTTTATGAGCTTCAGTTAAATCTTCTTCTAACATACGCCATTGCCAGTTTCCTCCAAGTGTATTTGGAATGTTCATTCGGCTGTCAGCTTCTTTGTCAAGCAAATCTTGCATACATAAGATTGCTGTATCTCCAACAGATGCAAAAATAGTTCTTAACATTGCTTCTGTAATAGTTTCATCTGCTGCACGACTAATATAAGCTTCTGCGAAACGTGCTTGTTTCACAGTCATATTTTCATACCAACCATTAACTACTTCATTATCATGAGTACCTGTATAGACAATACAATTAGTATCATAATTATGAGGTAAATCAAAGCTTTGGCTGATATGATCAAATAAACCAAATTGAAGAATTTTCATTCCTGGAAAGCCAGTAGCTTTCAAGAGTTTTTCCGCTCTTTCGTCAATATAACCTAGGTTTTCGGCAATGATTGGTAGATCTCCTAGTTCATCACGAACAGTTTCAAATAAAGCTAGACCAGGAGCAGATTCCCAGTGGCCATTTCTTGCTGTAGTGTCACCTCCAGGAATTTCCCAGAAATCAGAAAAACCTTTAAAGTGGTCGATACGAACTTTGTCATAGAGTTTAATGCTTTCTTTAATACGATAAACCCACCATGAAAAATTAGTTTTTTCATGTTCTAACCAATTATAGATAGGATTACCCCAAAGTTGACCATCTTCGCTAAAACCATCAGCAGGTACGCCAGCAATATAAATTGGTTTTTTATCAGCATCAACTTTAAATAGTTCAGGCATAGTCCAAACTTCCACACTATCAGCTGAAACATAAATTGGCATGTCACCAATAATTTCAATACCGTTGGCATTAGCATATAATTTCAATTCTAACCACTGTTGATAAAAGAAAAATTGACAAACTTTATGATAAGTAATCGCTTCTTCTAATTTATCACGGTAGAATTCAAGAGCACTTTCCTCACGTTTGATGATTGATTTATCATCCCATTCTTGTAACGCTTTATTACCAAAGTACTCTTTAATAGCCATAAATTCAGCAAAATCCCTAACCCATTGTGCTGATTTCTCGAATGTTGACAGTTGTTTTTGACCATCCTTACTAGCCATAAAGTTTCTCACAGCAGTTTCGAGGATTGGACGACGTGTATTAAAGATTATAGCATAATCAACTGATTCTGGGTTATCACCAAAATTTACGTCCTTGTAGTCATCTTCACTAAGGTAACCAGCTTTTGTTAAATTATCAAAATCAATAAAGTGTGTGTTTCCTGCTACTGCAGAAAATGATTGATAAGGTGAATCACCAAAACTTGTCATTGATAATGGTAGAATTTGCCAATATGATTGTTTTGTATCTCTTAAGAAATCAACAAAGTTAAAAGCTGATTTCCCAAATGTTCCAATACCAAATTTCCCTGGTAATGAACTGATATGCATTAAAATGCCACTTGCTCGCTTGCTCATAATTCCTCCTCACTATATATAACTATAAGGAAATTATAGCGCAACCGTTTGCGTAAGTCAATAAAAAAAACAACATTCTTTGTAAATGCTGTTTTTATTTTGAAATATTTCGTACACTTTCTCTTTCTTTCAGTGTAAATGGTACAAATATTTTTTGACTGAGGGTTGATTGTTTGGAACTGATTATTTCCATTAATTGTTTAAAACTAACAATACCTAAATTTTCTACATTGATATCAAAAGTAGTTAGATAAGGATGGACTAACGTTGCATAGGTTGAATTATTGAATGTGATAATTGAAATATCATCTGGTACTTTTAAATCATAGTATGATAAGAGCTGAGTTACACGGACAGAAAGGATTTCACCTATCACAATTAGTGCTGTTGCCTGAAATTCTTTTATTGTTTCCATCAAATTCTCAACAAGCACTGGATTTTTACGATCAAATAATAACATCGTCTTATTATCCAAACCTAATTTCATACAACCTTTTAGATACCCCATATACCGTTCTGAAGCTACTTCCGAAAGTAAATCATCAGTTATAAATAGAATCTTTTTATGTCCTTTTTCATAAAGATAATTAACTGCTGACTTGGCCATTAATTGATTATCATTATCAATATACGTAATCTTATTTTCAAACCCTTCTGGTGCTCCTACAATAACAAATGGTATGTTATTTGACATTAAATATCGTCTAACTGGGTCTTCTTGTTCTGAATAAAGGATAATAAAGCCATCTACTCTTTTTTGAAGATGCATCAATTTAACCTGCTCCTCCAAATCAGTAACAGTCATACCTGTTGCAATAGAGACAGTAAAGTGATTAGCCTTCGCTTCATTTGTAATTGTCGATAGAATTTGCATAAAAAATGGTTCACTGAGCCGATCTTTAAAGGTAATTGGTGGAAATACTAAACCAATATTCTGAGTCAATCCACTGGCAAGCATTTGCGCAGCTACATTTGGCACATATCCTAAATCATTCATTGCCTTTCTAACTTTATCCTTTGTTTTTTGAGAAATAGAATGATTATCTTTCAAAACTCTGCTTACTGTTGAGGGGTTAACTCCTGCCTTAAAAGCCACATCTTTTATCGTAACCATTTATTACTCCTTTCGATTTATTTTTCGTGATTATTTTCATTTAATACTATTTTTTTCCATTATACAATTTTATGAGTAAATTGCAATATAAAGTAAAATAGAGTATATAAATACCATAACAGACAAATAAATGTTATTAATTTTAAAAAAGCTATTGACATTTCTTGCAAACGGTTGCATAATAAGAGTGTAACTAATATTCATCTCTAGGAGGAGAAAAAATGAAAAAATCTACTTTGAAGAAGCTACTTGTTAGTTCTGCAGTATTAGGGTTAACAACTGGACTTGCTTTAACAAGTACTTCTCAGGATACTGTTCAAGCTGCAGGTAAAAAAACTACCGTTAAATTGTGGGTTGGATCTAACGCTAAAAAATCTTACGTTGGCACTATTAAAGCCTTCGAGAAAGAAAATCCTGGTGTAAAAGTTAAAATCATCGAAACTGATGATTCAAAAACTCAAGAAACATTGAAAAAAGACCCAAGTAAGGGTGCTGATGTTCTTTCACTTCCACATGACCAATTAGGACAATTAGTTGAATCAGGAATCATCCAAGAACTTCCAGAAAAATATACAAAAGAGGTCAAATCTACTCAAACTGACCAAGCAATTGCTGGTGCTCAATATAAAGATAAAACTTATGCATTCCCATATGGTATCGAATCATTAGTTCTTTACTACAACAAATCTAAATTAAGTGCTGAAGATGTTAAATCTTATGAAACTATTACTTCAAAAGGTAAATTCGGTGGTAGCTTTAAAGAAATGGACGCATACTATACTGCACCTATCTTCATGACTGCTGGAGCTCATTTATTTGGTCCTGAAGGTGAAGATGTTAAAGGTACGAACTGGGGTTCTGATGCTGGTGTTAATGCTCTTAAATGGATTTCAGCCCAAAAATCAAATCCAAACTTTGTTCAAGCTGATGCAGGTTCAATTATCTCAGAATTTGGTAAAGGTAAATTTGATGCTGTTGAGTTAGGCCCTTGGAACTACGATGCTGTTAAAGAAGCAATCGGAGAAAAAAATGTTGGTATTGCAACTTACCCAACAATCAACATTGGTGGTAAAGACGTTCAACAAAAAGCATTCTTAGGTGTAAAACTTTATGCAGTTAACCAAGCACCTGCTGGTGGAAATACTAAACGTATCGCAGCTAGCTACAAACTTGCAGCTTACATGACAAATGCTAAGACACAAGAATCTTCTTTCAAAGCTGAAGATCGTCGTGTGATTCCTTCAAATAAAGAAGTTCAAAACGCTGACTATGTAAAATCTAATGAACTTGCTCAAGCTATTATTAAAATGGGTTCTTCGTCAGACTATACAGTAGTTATGCCAAAACTTTCACAAATGTCAGTATTCTGGCCTGAGTCTGCTGCTATCTTAAGTGATACTTACAATGGTAAACTTAAAGAATCAAGCTACCTCAAGAGATTACAACAATTTGATAAAGATATTGCGAAAGCTAAATAAATTTATCTTTTAATTGTGCGAGGTTAGGTGAAACCTGACCTCGTATTTCTTTTATCTTTTCAATAAAGGAATATCAAGAGAGAGATAGTGATATAAATAAAGGATACACTATGATAAATAAACAACCTTATGAATCAGTTTCAATGAAAGAGGTTTTTTCAAAAGGCAATCTAGTAATTAAATTATCATTCTTAATTATGGGACTAGCTAATTTACTAAACCGGCAAATCATCAAAGGATTATTATTTCTTGTTACTGAGATATTATTCCTCATTAGCTTTTTTACACAAATTATACCTGCTCTGAAAAAAATTATTACACTTGGAACAAAAACTCAAGGGGTACAAACAAAAGTTATTGATGGCATTAAGATGCAAGTCGTTGTCAATGGTGATAACTCTATGCTTATCCTCATTTTCGGTTTAGCTGCAATAATTTTTTGTTTACTTTTTGTTTTCATCTATTGGACTAGCCTAAAGAGTACTCGTAAAATTTATCTTCTTAAAAAAGAAAATCAAAAAATCCCAAGCTTCAAAGAAGACTTTATGACTTTGACACATGAGCGTTTCCATATGACCCTAATGGCCATTCCTATGCTTGGTGTTCTATTATTCACAGTACTTCCACTACTTTATATGGTTAGTTTAGCTTTTACCAGCTATGATCATAAACATATGCCACCAAAATCACTATTTGATTGGGTTGGTCTAGCAAACTTTGGGAATGTCCTTAATGGACGGATGGCAGATACCTTCTTCCCAGTATTGTCTTGGACTTTAATCTGGGCCGTGTTTGCTACAGTAACTACTTTCTTCTTTGGAATTATTTTAGCCCTTTTAATTAATACTAAAGGTCTTAAATATAAAAAAGTATGGCGTACATTATTTGTCATTACAATGGCCGTTCCTCAGTTTATCTCTTTATTAATTATGAGAAATCTCCTAAATGACCAAGGTCCAATCAATGCACTATTAATGAATTGGGGGCTTATCAAATCAGGCCTTCCATTCTTAACAGACCCACTTTGGGCAAAATTCTCTATAATCATTGTCAATATGTGGGTAGGTATCCCAGTAACAATGCTTGTTTCTTCTGGTATCATCATGAACTTACCACAAGAACAAATTGAAGCTGCTGAGATTGATGGCGCAAGTAAATTCCAAGTCTTCAAATCAATTACTTTCCCTCAAATCCTATTGATTATGACACCAACATTGATCCAACAATTTATTGGTAATATCAACAACTTCAACGTTATTTATCTTTTAACTGGTGGAAATCCAGTTAACTCAAACTACTATCAAGCCGGTTCAACAGACCTCTTGGTAACCTGGTTATATAAATTAACTGTTTCCGCAGCAGATTACAACTTAGCTTCCGTAATTGGTATCTTAATCTTTGTTATCTCAGCTGTCTTTAGTTTATTAGCCTATACAAGAACTGCATCATACAAAGAAGGAGTTGTTAAATAATGAAAAAGAAAAATAACCTTAATTTAACTTTTGTCTATATCCTTCTAACTGTTCTTGCTATCATCTGGCTCTTCCCAATCGTTTGGGTTGTACTAACTAGTTTCCGTGCTGAAGGTGGTGTTTATGTTGATTATTTCATCCCTAGACACTGGACATTTGAAAACTATACGCGATTATTTACCAATGACTCATTCCCATTCGGACGTTGGTTCCTAAACACTTTAGGTGTTGCGACTGCTACCTGCATCATTTCAACATTTATTACAGTGGCGATGGCCTATTCACTTAGTCGGATTAAGTTTAAGCATCGCAATTCTTTCCTAAAAATTGCTCTTGTCTTAAACATGTTCCCTGGTTTTATGTCAATGATTGCTGTTTATTACATCTTAAAAGCTTTGAACCTTGACCAAACTTTATTAGCACTTGTGCTAGTATACTCTTCCGGTGCAGCTTTAGGATTCTATATTGCTAAAGGATTCTTCGACACTGTTCCTTATTCACTAGACGAATCAGCGATGATTGATGGTGCGACACGCGCAGATATTTTCTTCAAAATTACTCTGCCACTCTCAAAACCAATTATTGTTTATACCGCACTGATGGCCTTCATGGTGCCATGGATGGACTTCATCTTTGCTCAAGTTATTCTAGGTGACATGACCAGCAAGTACACTGTAGCTATCGGTTTATTTACAATGATTACGAAAATCAATATTTACGAATGGTTCACTGCCTTCGCTGCTGGTTCCGTTATCATCGCAATTCCAATCACCCTCTTATTTATGTTCATGCAAAAATATTATGTAGAAGGAATCACTGGTGGGTCAGTAAAATAATTCTGACATGCTATATCAAAAAAAGGCTATCCTCGGATAGCTTTTTTCTTTTTCATTTGGAATGGATGGCTCAGATTAACAAAAAAACAGACTGGTAAAGCCTGTCTTCTTATTTAATCCTATTTTGGTCTTAGCGCAGCCATTCTCAAAAATGAGACTAGCCTAAAGACTAATCCAAATTGGGGTCTGACTTAAATCAACTTTCCCATCAGTAACAACTACTGTTTCATCTGTCAGTTGATTGATATAATTGCCATCTTCCAAAGGTAGATCAGTTTCACCTGTTCTGCCTTTGAATGAGAAAACTCCCACAGTTTCAACTTTGTCTGAAAAGTAGGCAATCACAACTGAATCAGTCTCATCAGATGCTTGTATTTCATAATTTGCATCAAGTGAGAGACCTTTTTTTAAGGATGCTAATTTTGTTATATAGTCAGAAATGTTATATTGACCATCCCAAGCAACTGTTCCTGTTTCAAATAGACTAGGTTCTACAGCGTCACAAACTTCTTGTCCATTATAGATAAGTGATGTGCCTTTTTGGAAGAATTCAAATGCAGTCCATTGTCTTAATTGTTCATAATTTGTAACTAATGAGGCAATCCGTTTAGTATCATGATTTTCAAGATTACGAAGCTTAATGTAATTTGCTGGGAAGATTAAGTCTTGTTGGCTAAGTGCTTCTGCATATCGAGTTAATGGAATTTTTCCTTGGAGATAGTTATCAAAGAATCCTCTTATGTCATAATCGTAGGTAATATCAAATGCTTGGTAAACTTCAGAATCACTATGTGCAATCAAATTACGGTTTCTTAATTCTCTTAGGAAGCCAAAATCAATTGATTCTGATAACCAAATGTGATCTGGATTGATTTCACTTACAGCTTGCCGAGCTTGATTCCAAAATGCCATTGGCACTAATGGAGCAACGTCACAACGGAAACCATCAACTCCTTTTTCAGCCCACATCGTTAACGTAGCAATCTGATAATTCCACAAGTCTTTATTAGCATAATCTAAATCAATAATGTCTGTCCAATCTCCAACTCTGTTTCCAAAGCTTCCATCCTCTTTATGATAAAACCATTCAGGATGATCTTGGACTAATAGGGAATCTGGAGAGGTATGATTAAAGACAATATCGATCATCACTTTCATTCCTCGATTATGGATTTCAGATACTAGATGTTCAAAGTCAGCCATAGTTCCGAACTCAGGGTTGATAGCACGGTAATCACTAATTGCATAAGGTGACCCTGCTATACCTTTTCGATTAACTTTTCCAATTGGATAAATTGGTAAGAACCAAATAATATCTGTCCCTAAATTTTTTATACGATCCAACTCTTTTTCAACAGCTGCAAAAGTTCCTTCATCTGAGAAATAACGTGTGTAAACACAATAAATGAGTTTGTTTCTCAATTCCTTATTCGTTTGAATTGCCATCTTGTCCTCCTATAATATTAATCAATCTATTATACTATATTTCAACCCAATTATGCAATCGATTGCGTAAAATTTGTTAAAGGATATAATAAAACCAAAACTATTTTACCGTTTTGGTTTTCATTTCTTTATAAGTTAAATTAGCCCATTCTTTAGTATAGAAATAACTATCAATATCATATTTTACTTTAGTGGTTTGAGTTGCTAAAAATGGTTGAACTTGCTTATCGAAAGCTAACCAGCCATTCCACCCTAAATGAATTGTATCATTCATAAAATAAGGTTTACCACCATCCTGGCTTAAATCAGTGATATTATTAAAACCTTGAGCCTGTAATTGGAATTTTATCTTTTGAACTGCGTCTTGATATTTTTGTAAATCTAAACCTGTATAAGCAGCCCACTCTTTATTAACAGGCGTAACAACAAACATTACATCTATATTTTTCTTAGCAAACTGTGACAATACTAATTGAAAATCGGTATACTCTGGAGAAATAATATAGGATTCTTTAGATTGAAAGCCTTTTAAACGTTTCATATTCTTAGCTATACGACCAGTAAAAAATGTATTGCTAATTTTGAATGGATTGTTTGAAGTTGCTATCTGTCCACGACGATCAGCAAGTTTATTCAAAGTTTCATATGAAAAATGCTTTGGTAGCCCTTTTGTTCTTGGATAAATTTTATCTTGATAGGATTTTGAGTAAGACAGGTGACTAAATAGTACTTCTACTTTCTTGGATAAATAAGCTGAACTTTTAAGATAACTGAGTTTAACCTGACTGATTGGTTCACCTTTACTGATTTTCTTTAAGTAACCTGAGTAAACAACACTTGGATTTAATATGAGCAAACGTTGAGCAGCAATATGAGCTTCTTCATCCTTGGGATTTGCTTGTAAAATAAAATCAATAACTTGGGTATTGGACAAATATTTTTGAACAGCCTGACCATCAGTCCCTTGACTACTAAACCACTGTGGAGAAATAACAAAAACTGCTTTTTTGTTTTCCATATATGGCGTCATATGTTGGAGACCAAAATAATGTGATAAACTTTGCGTACCACGTTTCCCAACTAAGTAGGGAATATAATTGCGATGATATTTTTTTGCTAGTACTGAAGGATGCATGCTATCCATTCGACTCCATTCACTAGAGCCAAAAAATGGGACAAAATTTTTCTTTTGATCAGTGAAAGCTTGTGTCTTTATTTCCCCATTTTTAAAGGAATTATCAGTTAAGGATACTGCATTTTCTCGTTCCTGTTTAAAAGAGAGTTTTAGATGTGAAGGAAAACTTAATAGGGTAATGACCACTAAGCTCAATGCTAAAATTACTGGCCCTAAAAGATGCCAAAATTTCTTAAGCATTTTGAAGTTCCTCTACACCTGCGACAATTTTATTTACAGTATTCCAGTCTTCACGTCCAAATTCTGAGATGGGCACCTTAATATCAAAAATATTTTCAAGTTCCACGATTAACTCTACGGTTCCTAAGCTATCTAACACGCCAGCATCAAATAAATCCTCGTCTAAAATATCAGATACGTCCTCCATAAATAGACGATCAAATAGGTTAATAACAGTTTCTAATGTATTCATTTTGTATACCTCTTTTTATTTTGGAATAGTTGGGAACCATAGATCATTTAGAAATCCAGAGAAAATTAATAAGGAAATCATTACGATATGGAAAGTAAAAACAATGGAGAAAAGATGGAACAATTGACTTTCAAACAATGGTTTTAGGCCTTTTTTCTTACGTTTTCGGTTAATTTCTTTTTTCTTTCGAAGCCAAATATCAGTCAGAATAAGACCAATCCCGTGAAATAATCCGTAAGCAATGTAATACCAAGTAAACCCATGCCAGAATCCCATAACCAACATGTTCACAAGGTAAGCGACACTGGATGTTGTATTACGATTTTTAAAGGTCTTATTTTTAAAGAATAAATGAACTAGTCGCATAAAGACAAAATCTCTAAACCAAAATGACAAAGACATATGCCAACGATTCCAAAATTCTTTTAAATTGGGAGAAAGGAATGGCTTATTGAAGTTTTCTGGAGTTTTAATCCCCATTATATATGAGATAGCAATCGCAAACATGGAGTAACCAGCAAAATCAAAGAAGAGATTTAAACCATATCCATACATGACTCCTAAAGTTGGAAGACTGAAGAGTGTACCCGTTTTTAATGCTTTAGCTTGAATAGTTGGTAGTAAGATATTACCTAAAACATAAGAAATAATAAATTTATATAAGAAGCCCAACATAATATAGTTGATAGCTTTTTCCAGCAACTTGAAATACTCATCTTGATTTGGAATAGTTTCATAATCTTCATTGAATCTACGATAGCGGTCAATAGGTCCGCTAGAGAAAGTTGGAAGGAAAATAATAAAGCGTAGGAAGGATACTAAGCTAAAATCCTCTAAGGTACCATCACGCATTTCTACAATCATTCCAATTGATTTAAAGGTTAAATAGGAAATACCTAAGAAAGAAAATAGTGATTGCCTTTCATCAAAAGCTAGAATTGGTACTACTTTTACACAAAGCAAAGGAAAAATAACCAAAAAAGTTGCTAGATAAAATATAAAGGTTTGATTATGGTCTTTTCTATACAATTTATAGGCAAAGACACAGATAGTCTGCCAAATCATATAAAGGATAAAAGCTAACAATTGATAATAATTGTTCTCACCAAACATCAAAGCAATAAATAAGAATGAGACTAAAAACTCATAAATTGGAAATCTTTTTCCTTTAAAAATTCCAATTACAATGGGAAGCAAAAAGAGCAACAAATATAGAAAGTACTGAGGGTTAGCATAAGGTTCCAGATAGGGAATTGATTCTAAAAACCTTATCATTGTTTATTAACCTCAGCAATCAACCCTTTAATATCAATCTTCCCATTAGGAGTCAAAGGAAGTTCTGATCTAAAGAAAAATTTAGAAGGCATCATATAGGGCATCATGTTATTTGAAACTGATTCTTTGATAGCCTTTGTCATTTCACGCTCGTTGCTGAATTGCTCCCCTACACCTTCTTTTACAATAATGAAAGCTAACAAGTTTTGAACCTTATGCTGCTGATTGTAGCGAGGAACAGCTACTGCCGCCTCAACAAATGGAGACTGATTTAACTGTTGAGAAACATCCTCTAATTCAATACGGTAACCACTATATTTGATTTGGAAATCAAGTCGCCCACCATATAAAAGGATACTATCATCTGTTAATTGTCCTAGGTCGCCTGTATGATAAGCTTGTTGATCGTTAAAGGTAAAGAAAGCTTCAGCTGTTTTTTCAGGGTTGTTTAAGTAACCTTTAGAAACCGCTGGACCTGTAACAATAATTTCCCCTTGTTTACCCGGTTCTAAAATATTTAACTCCTCATCAACAATAAAAGTTGGTGAATCTGATTTTGGATAACCAATAGGTAGTCGAGTCAGTGTTTCAGTCATTTTTTTTGTAATTTGAATAGCGGACAAAGCTACTGTTGCTTCTGTCGGACCATAAGCATTAATAATTTGAGCATTTGGAAAACGTTCAAATAATTTCTTTGCTGTCGCGACAGTCAATTCTTCTCCATCAAAATAGAAATGGGTCAGTTGCTGTAATTTTTCCTGACAAAAATCTTCACTAAGCATTGCCATATCGACAAATGACGGTGTTGACGTCCAGATTTCTATCGGCAAATTAGTAATTGTTTTGAATAATAATTTATAGTCACCTAAAATTTCCTTAGGTAAGGCAAACAAAGTTCCTCCCAGAGCCAAAGCTGGTGCCCAATGCATAACAGATAAGTCAAATGAATAGGGTGCCTGAGCTAACATCTGTGGTTTTTGATTAATATTAAAAGATTTATCTGTAATCATCCAATTGGTATAGCTAAGCAGGTTATTATGTGAAATTTGTACACCTTTAGGTTTACCAGTTGTCCCTGAAGTAAATATAATATAGTAGTTATCATCTCCTACAACACAATGATCAAGCTGGTAGCTTACTTTATTGGCTTTAATCTTATCAATTTCTGCAAAATCAATAATTGGACAAGAAATATTCTCTAGAGGAAAATCTTCAATTGCGATGATCAAGCTAGGATTAGCAACATCAATGATGTCATTTATTCTATCTATAGCCGAATGAACATCTACCGGTATATAGGCATGACCAGATTTAGTTAAACCAACAAAGGTTGCCAGCATATCATAAGACTGTGCTCCAAAGACTAAAACAGGAGACTTTTCCTCCAAATTTAAACTGTCTATATGTGAGGCAATGCTATCAGAATGTTGTTTCAATTCTGAATATGTGTTTTTCTTTCCCAAACAATCGTAAACAAAGCTGTCACCGGAGACAGATGCAAAGTGTTCTATTTGTTCAATCATATTTGTAATCATCATCTTCTCCTAAAATTCATTGTAAATAAAACTTCCTTGACCATGACCGGCATAGGCAAAAAAGTAAACTAATAGCATAAATATAAAATAATAGAGAACTATCTTACCTAAGAAAATTAGACAATCTCTCATTTTTTTGTTCATTTCTTGATTCATTCATTACCTCATTCAAGTCTAGGTACTAGAAAAATTTTACCTTAATTTAATGATTAGAGCAAGATAAAATTTATATTATTAAATAGAAAATTATTGTAATAATATGTTGAAAACAAACTGGTATAACCTTTTTTTAAAATCAGTTTTACGATAACATCCTTAAAAATTACTTAATAAAAGAGAACAAATAAAAAAAGCTAAATTATTTTAGCTTTTTTAAGGTTAATCCATTGTTTTTAATTCAATGACAATATCACGAATTTGGGCCGCCAATTCGAAATCAAGCATTTCGGCTGCTTCATGCATTTGTTTTTGCAATTTCTTAATGGCTTCTTTACGTTCTGATTTGTTCATTGCAGTATAGTCAGGACTTGTTTCTTCTACATCAGCACCTTTGCCTTTACTGATACCAATTAAATCACGAATTTCTTTTTTAATTGTTTTTGGCGTAATGTCATGTTCTGTGTTATAGTCAATCTGGATTTGACGACGACGAGCAGTTTCATCAATAGCTTTCCGCATAGATTCAGTCATTTTATCAGCATACATAATAACATGTCCTTCGGAGTTACGAGCTGCACGACCAATCGTCTGAATCAGACCCCGTTCATTTCGTAAGAAACCTTCTTTATCAGCATCTAAAATAGCAACTAAACTTACTTCTGGAACGTCAATTCCTTCACGCAATAAGTTAATTCCAATTAAGACATCAAATACCCCTAAACGAAGATCACGAATAATCTCTGTTCGTTCTAGTGTTTTAATATCACTATGCATATACTTGACCTTAACCCCCATCTCTTTAAGATAGTCTGTTAAATCTTCTGCCATCTTTTTAGTTAAGGTTGTAATAAAGGTTCTCTCACCCTTTTCAGCTCGCGTATTAATTTCACCAAGTAAATCATCCATTTGTCCCATTGAAGGACGAATTTCGACTTCTGGATCTAACAGTCCAGTTGGACGGATAATTTGCTCAATGATTGTATCTGTCTGTTCCATCTCGTAGTCGCCTGGAGTGGCAGATACATAGACAATCTGATGAACATGACTTTCAAATTCCTCACGACGTAAAGGACGATTATCAAGCGCAGAAGGAAGTCTAAAACCATAATCTACTAGCATTTTCTTACGGGCTTGGTCACCATTGTACATCCCTTTGATTTGACCCATGGTCATGTGACTTTCATCAATCATAATCATGAAATCTTCAGGGAAAAAGTCAAGCAGGGTATAAGGCGGCTCACCAGCAGCACGACCATCCATATGACGCGAATAATTCTCGACACCATTTGTATACCCCATTTCTCGGAGCATTTCAATGTCATATTCTGTTCTTTGTTTTAATCGCTGCGCTTCTAAAAGCTTCCCTTCACTTTCAAACAACTTAAGTTGCTCTTCCAGTTCTGCTTGAATTTTTGCTATCGAGGTCTCCATGTGTTCATCATTAGTCACAAAGTGGGTGGCTGGGAAGAGCACTAGGTGGTCAACTTCGCCAAGTATCTTGCCTGTGAGACTTTCAATCTCTCTGATTCGATCAATTTCGTCCCCAAAGAATTCAACACGAAAGGCATGCTCGTCGCGAGAAGCCGGAAAGACTTCAACAACATCGCCTCGAACACGGAACCGGCCCCGTTGGAAATCAATGTCGTTGCGTTCAAATTGAATATCAACTAATTGGTTTAATAATTGATCACGTGAGATTTCTTGACCAGGTCTTAGAGAGACGGCAGAATCTGCATACTCTTTGGGTGATCCCAAACCATAAATACATGATACTGAAGCAACTACAATAACATCATTTCGTTCTAACAAAGAAGATGTGGCAGAATGGCGAAGCTTATCAATTTCATCATTGACCGAAGAATCTTTTTCAATATAGGTATCACTAGAAGGTACATAGGCTTCCGGTTGATAATAATCATAGTAAGATACAAAATACTCAACAGCATTATCAGGGAAAAACTCTTTAAATTCACCATACAATTGGCCCGCTAAAGTTTTATTATGGGCTATAACAAGCGTGGGTTTGTTCACTCTGTTTATAACTTGACTCATCGTAAAAGTCTTACCAGTACCAGTCGCACCAAGCAAAATCTGGGCCTTTTCACCTCCTTCAATATTATCAACCAGCTCTTCTATAGCTTGTGGTTGATCCCCAGAAGGTTGATATTTAGAAACCAAGTGAAATGGTTTATCAATTCGTTTATCAATCATTTTTTGTCCTCTTTTTATTCCTTAGTCCTATTTTAACATAGGAAGAATAAAATGCTAATTTCTAAAACTAATTTTATCGATGTTAGGTTTTCTAACATGAGACATCGATTTTCTTGCTATCTTCAAAATATTCTGATATAATTAACAAATATTTTAAAAGGAGACACGTATGAAGAACAAATTAAAAGTCTTTATGCTGGCAATCCTATCCACAACACTTTTGTTTGGGGGAATTGCTAGCGCTGAAACCATTAAAATCGTTTCAGACACTGCCTATGCACCATTTGAATACAAAGATTCCGATCAGGTCTATAAAGGAATTGATGTTGATATTATTAATGAAGTAGCAAAACGTCAAAATTGGGATTATAAAATGACCTATCCAGGTTTTGATGCTGCAGTAAATGCTGTTCAGTCAGGTCAAGCTGATGCTCTAATGGCCGGAACAACAATTACTGAAGAACGTCAAAAAGTGTTTAATTTTTCTGACCCATATTATGATACAAAAATAGTTATTGCAACAAAAAAAGCACATCCAATTAGTAAGTACAGTCAATTAAAAGGCAAAACAGTTGGTGTAAAAAATGGAACAGCTTCGCAAACATTTTTAGATCAAAACAAAGATAAATATGGCTTTAAGGTAAAAACTTTTGATACAGGTGATTTAATGTATAATAGCTTAGCAACAGGTTCTGTGCAAGCTGTAATGGATGATCAACCTGTCATTCAATTTGCAATTAATCAAAATCAAGATTTAGCTATAAATATGGACGGTGAAGCTATTGGTAGCTTTGGCTTCTCTATTAAAAAAGGTAGCAAATATGATTACTTGATTAATGATTTCAACACTGCTTTGAAAGTGATGAAGGCTGACGGAACTTACCAAAAGATCATGGATAAATGGTTAGGTAAAGAAGTTAGTACAACTTTAACATCTACTGGAGATGCAAATAACAAAGCAAAACCTGTTAAAGAAACATATAAAATTGTTGCCGATTCTTCATTTGCACCATTTGAATTCCAAAATGGTAAAGGCAAATACGTCGGAATCGATATGGACTTAATTAAAGCAATTGCCAAACAACAAGGATTTAAAATTGAAGTTTCAAATCCAGGATTTGATGCGGCTTTAAATGCTGTCCAATCTGGTCAAGCTGATGCAGCGATTGCTGGGATGTCTATAACTGATACTCGCAAAGAAATTTTTGATTTCTCAGATTCTTACTATACATCTAATATCTTGCTTGGTGTTAAATCAGGAAATTCTATCAAAGCTTACAAAGACTTAAAAGGAACTACTGTAGGTGCTAAAAAAGGGACTGCATCATATGATTTCCTAGACAAAATTAAGGATAAATATAATTTTAAACTAAAAGCATTTGATGAGGCTTCTTCAATGTACGATAGTTTAAATTCAGGCTCAATCAAAGCTCTAATGGATGATGAAGCTATCCTTAAGTATTCAATTCAACAAGGCCGTAAGTTTGATACACCTATTAATGGAGAACCTTCTGGAGAGTATGGTTTTGCCGTTAAAAAAGGAACTAACCCAGAACTAATAGAAATGTTTAACAATGGTCTTGCTAAACTGAAAAAAACAGGACAATATGATAAGATTGTTAACAATTATTTATCTTCTGAAGATGATAAAAAAATGGCTAATAAAGGTGCTGATGAGTCAACAATGAGTGGCTTAGTGTCAAATAACTATAATCAATTACTAAGTGGTCTATGGACAACTCTAAGTTTAACACTTATCTCATTTGCGATTGCCATGATAATTGGATTAATCTTTGGGATGATGGCAGTTGCTCCAAGTAAAGCATTACGTATCATTTCTTCTATATTTGTTGATGTGGTTCGTGGTGTTCCATTAATGATTGTTGCAGCATTTATTTTCTGGGGTATACCTAACCTGATTGAAAGCATGACAGGTCATCAATCACCAATTAATGATTTCTTAGCTGCTACTATTGCCCTTTCCTTAAATGGTGGTGCTTATATTGCTGAGATTGTTCGTGGTGGAATTGAGGCAGTTCCATTAGGACAAATGGAAGCCAGTCGAAGTCTTGGTATCCCTTATAAAATTACAATGCGTAAAGTTATCCTTCCTCAAGCAATTAAAGTGATGTTGCCCAACTTTATCAATCAGTTTGTTATTTCTTTAAAAGATACAACTATCGTTTCAGCAATCGGTCTAGTTGAATTATTCCAAACTGGTAAAATTATCATTGCAAGGAACTATCAATCATTCCGTATGTATGCTATTTTAGCAATCATTTACTTAATCATGATTACTTTCCTTACTAGACTTGCAAAACGTTTGGAAAAGAGGTTTAAATAATGGCAGAATTAAAAATTGATGTTCAAGATTTACATAAATATTTTGGACAAAATGAAGTATTAAAAGGAATTGATGCTAAATTCTATGAAGGGGATGTCGTTTGTATCATTGGTCCTTCTGGCTCAGGAAAATCAACTTTCCTTCGTACCCTAAACTTACTAGAATCAATTACTTCAGGTAAAGTTGTTGTAGATGGTTTTGAATTATCAGATCCACACACCAACATTGATAAAGCTCGTGAAAATATCGGTATGGTTTTCCAACATTTCAATCTTTTCCCACATATGACTGTACTTGAAAATATTATGTTTGCACCAGTTGAGCTTGGTAAAGAAACGAAAGAAAGTGCTAGACAACATGGTAAAGAACTACTAGAAAAAGTTGGTTTATCGGACAAAGCCGATGCTTATCCTGGTAGTTTATCTGGAGGTCAAAAACAACGTGTGGCAATTGCCCGTAGTTTAGCAATGAATCCAGATATTATGTTGTTTGATGAACCTACTTCTGCACTTGACCCGGAAATGGTTGGTGACGTTCTCAATGTTATGCGTGACTTAGCTGAGCAAGGCATGACTATGTTAATCGTTACCCATGAAATGGGATTTGCCCGCCAAGTAGCAAATCGTGTTATCTTTACTGACGGTGGTCAATTCCTAGAGGATGGTCGACCAGAGGATATCTTTGATAATCCAAAACATCCTCGCCTAATTGAATTTTTAGATAAAGTTCTTAATGTATAAACAAAAAAGATTGGAGGGGCGCAACGCCATTACCAATCTTTTTTGTATTATTTTGTTAAAGTTTTCTAATTTAAATTTGACAGGCATTCTTTTTGATGCTATCATACAAGTAATTACAACTCGGAGGTACAAAGAGCAATGGATAACTAAAAAACTAAAAGAAGATAGCCTTATCAAGTCTTTAGTTTTTTAGTGTGCTCTATATCTCAAACTACGTCTTTTTTGGTAGTTTATTTATTTGCATCTTCTTGACTTTCTACTTGCTAGGGTAGAAAGTTTTTTTCTCTTCTTTTTAATAGATTACTCACAAAAAGGAGACTATATGCTACAAATAATAAATGTTACATTAACCCATCAAAATGATTTAAGTAAATTGACAGATAAGCTAAGCTTTACATTATCAACAGGTGAAAAATTAGGAATCATCGGTGAAGAAGGTACTGGAAAATCTAGTCTACTACAAGCTATTTATCAACCTAACTTGATTTCATCATATTTAGATATAGAAGGTCAAATTACTAACCAATTTAAAAAACTAGCCTACTTACCACAAAGTCTTGAAAAAAGTGTCCTCAACCTAAGTCCTTCAGAATTTCTTTATCAGGATTTAGATTATGATATGTTTGACTTCAATCATTTCTACCAACTTGCAAACCAACTCAACTTTAAGACTGATCATTTAGAAAATGATCAGTTGAAAATGAAGGATTTATCAGGTGGCGAACGACTCAAGCTTCAATTGATGAAGCTCTTAGCACATGGCCCTGACCTTCTTCTCTTAGATGAACCTTCGGCTGATTTGGACTTGACCTCTTTAGAATGGCTAGCGCAATTTATCAAGACAAGTCCACTGACTATTATTTTTATTTCTCATGATCAGGCTTTGTTAGAAGCTTGCGCAACAGCAATACTTCATCTTGAATTAGTCAAAAAGCGAACTGTTGCATCATATCATTTCTCAAAAACCAACTATTCCGACTATATCACAAATAGGCTAGCAGCTTTTGAGAAACAGAGTCAATTAGCCAATAAGGAAAAAGAAGAGTTTGACAAGAAGGAAGCTCGCTTTAAACGCGTCCATGAAAGTGTACAACATCAACTTGAACATACAAAAGATTCTACTGCTGGACGCTTATTAGCTAAAAAAATGAAAGCTCTTAAATCACAGGAAAGTCGGTTAGCAAAAGATCAGAATCAGTTGACCAAAGCACCCCTGGAAATGGATAGTCTTAACTTATTCTTCACGGATATTCCTCGCTTGGCCAAGCAGCGAACTATCTTGCACTTGCAGGATCAAGTCTTGATTAGTGGTCAGGTCATCTCTTTCTTGGTTAAAGGACAAGACAAGGTCGTCATTACTGGTCTAAATGGAATTGGTAAAACCAAGTTATTAAAATATATCCTTGAAACCCTACAAGCTGATCCGACTTTGTCGATTGGCTATATGCCACAAAACTATGAAGAGCTTTTAAATCCTGAGCAAAGTCCCCTGGAATTTTTAGACGATTACCCTCTTGAGGATATCAAATCGATTTTGGCTAGTTTGCAATTCACGAGGGAGGAAATCAAGCATGGTTTAGGTCAGTTATCTGGTGGTCAAAGGGCTAAACTGTTTTTAGCAAAAATGGTATTAGATAAAAATAATCTATTAATTTTGGATGAACCAACTAGACATTTTTCACCGACAAGTCAACCTTTAGTTCGCCAATTATTTATGGATTATCCTGGTGCAATCATTTCTGTTTCCCATGATGCCTATTTTATTAATGAAACAGGTTTCTCTATTTTTCAATTAACTGATAATGATTTATTAGCCCAAGCTATTGACAGATAGTCTTGTCTGTGTTTGAATTAGTACATGAAAACATTACGTTATTTCACTATTACTGAATGGTCATTGTGGTTATTTTCAATCTTGGCTATTCTTAGTACATCAATCTATTTTGCTAATCAAGAGCCTTTAGCTATCTTAGCTTCAATGATCGGAATTACTTCCTTAATTTTTTCAGCCAAAGGTAATCCTATTGGTCAGGGATTAATTATTATTTTTGCTGTGATTTATGCCTACCTAGCCCTACGAAATAACTACTATAGTGAGCTGATTACCTATGGTTGTCTAACTCTACCTATGGCTGTATTTTCACTTTTGTCCTGGCTGAGTCATCCTTTCCAAGGAAAAAAGTCACAAGTTACAATCAGTCAAGTCAAAGTTAAGGATTACTATTTATTATTTCTTCTAACCGTTCTGATTACTGTCATATTCTATTATATTTTAGGAATATTTCATACACCATTTTTACTGGTTTCAACGCTTTCCATAGCAACTGCTTTTGCTGGTACCTTTCTTACTTATAAGAGAAGTCCTAATTTTGCTTTAGCTTATTGTTTAAATGATATAATCTTAATTGCCTTATGGCTGTTTGAAGCGCAATCAGATAGCAGTCATTATGCTTTAGTCATCTGCTTTGCGACATTCCTAATAAGTGATATCTACACCTATATGAACTGGCTAAGAATTCACCGACTACAATTGTTGGCAATAGAAAAAAAGAATGAGCTTTAAGCTTCATTCTTTTTTTCTAGTTTTTCCCGCTCTAAACGTAAACGTCGATTGGGATTAAGTTGGTTGAAAAGTTCTTCTAGTTTTTCAGCATTCCAAACATCAGCTGCTGAAACGAAGTTGCCATCCTTATCTCTAAAAGATATGGGTTTATCTCCCATAAGAATGCTCCTTTCCTAAAACAAATAAATAGTTGCAAGATTAATCAACGAATTCAAATTCATAATTACCAATACGAACGATATCACCGTCTCTAGCACCACGTTCACGAAGTGCTTCATCGACACCCATACCACGTAATTGACGAGCAAATTTCATGATTGATTCATCACGTTCCATATTAGTCATGACAAAGAGACGCTCAAGTTTTTCACCAGATAAGATCCAAGTTGCGTCATCATCACGTGTAATGTCAAATTCCTTATCATCACCAACAAAGCCATAGTATACTTCTTCATCATCTTGGAAATCAGATTCATCGTATAATAAGAATTCATCAGTCTTAGCCAATAATTCAGAAGTAGCTTCTAAAAGATTATCCAATCCTTTTTGTGCTAATGTCGAAATTGGGTAAATTAATGGTTTTTCTTCAAATTCATCATACTCTGCATATAATTTTGCTTTGAAGTCTTCTAAATTTTCTTCTGCATCTGGCATATCCATTTTATTGGCGACAATAATCTGAGGACGTTCCATCAAACGAAGGTTATAAGTTTCAAGCTCATTATTAATTGATTTGTAGTCATCATATGGATCACGGCCTTCAGATGCAGACATATCAATGATATGCAGAATAACACGCGTTCTTTCGATGTGACGTAGGAATTGTGTCCCTAAACCAACACCTTGACTAGCTCCTTCAATTAGACCTGGTAAATCTGCCATAGCAAAACTATCGCCAGATTTTGTTCTAACCATCCCAATATTCGGTACAATTGTTGTAAAGTGGTAAGCACCAATTTTTGGTTTAGCAGCTGATACCACACTTAATAAAGTTGATTTCCCTACAGAAGGGAAGCCAACAAGACCTACATCAGCTAAAATTTTCAACTCAAGTTCCAGCTCACGTTCTTCACCTGGTTCACCATTTTCAGCGATTTCGGGTGCTGGATTACGAGGTGTCGCAAAACGAATATTACCACGACCACCACGGCCTCCTTGAGCAATTTTGAACTCTTGACCATGTTCCACTAAATCGATAATAACTTTACCTGTCTCAACATCTTTAACCGTTGTTCCCTGAGGAACATGAACGATTAAGTCTTCTGCTCCCCGACCATGCATTCCCTTAGTCATTCCTTTTTCCCCTGCTTTAGCACGGAATTTTCGGTTATAACGGAAATCCATAAGGGTTCTCAAGCCTTCATCTACTTTAAAGATGACCGAGCCACCTTTACCACCATCACCGCCCCAAGGACCGCCATTTGGTACATATTTTTCACGCCTGAAGGAGACCATTCCATCACCACCACGACCAGCATGAACGCTAATCTTAGCAGTATCTAAAAACATACTCATTTAATTTTCTCTATCTTTCTTTTCTTTTAAAAAAACGCCCTACGGCGTTCTATCCCATAAATACTGATAAGGCACCCATAATTAAGCCACCTACAGTTACTAATACCATTAAGATGACAACAAACATAGTTATTTTTTCAAAACCTGTTTTCTTACGAGGTCCATTTTCTCCAAAAGCCACAATTACTACCTCTTCCATCGATATTTTTCTTTATATATCTTAACATGAATGGTATCAATTAGCAAATCAGAAGACAAGATTTAATCAGTTAGAACTTTCCTAATACTATAGGCTTTTGAGTATTGTAGTCATTTATGTTATATTAGAATAATAAAATATTATAATCATAAGGAGACCAAAATGGTTTTACCTAATTTTCAAACAAATTTAGAGAAATATGCTAATTTGTTAATTAATAAAGGTGTCAATGTCCAAAAAGGACATACGCTTTTAATTGCAATTTCTGTTGAACATCATGTTTTTGCTCGTATGCTTACTAAAAAAGCTTATGAAGCTGGTGCAGCTGAAGTTTTTGTTGATTATATCGATGATACAATTACTCGCGAAAAATTAATCAATGCAGACTATGAACGCTTAGTAAATGTTCCTGATTTTGTTGTTGAAAAATCCAATTATCTATTAGGAAAAAATACGAGCCGTTTGTTTGTCCGTTCATCAGATCCAAATGCTTTTTCTGGAGTTGATTCTGAACGCTTATCAGCTTCGACTAAAGCAACTGCCATTGCCTTAGAAAAACAACGTGCTGCGTCACAAGCCAATAAATTCAGCTGGAACCTAGTTTCCGCTTCAAGTCCTGAATGGGCTAAAATGGTCTTTCCTGACTTAGCTACTGAAGAAGAGCAAGTTGATGCACTTTGGGATGCTATCTTTAAGATGAACCGTATCTATGAAGAAGATCCAATTAAAGCATGGGACTTACATCAAGAAAAATTAGTAGCAAAAGCAACTATCCTTAATGATTACCAATTTGATGCCTTACATTATATGGCTCCAGGAACAGATTTAACACTAGGTATGCCTGAAAACCATCTTTGGGAAGCTGCTGGAAGTGTTAATGCGCAAGGCGAAGAATTCATTGCTAATATGCCAACTGAGGAAGTTTTCTCAGCTCCTGACTATCGTCGTGCAGATGGCTATGTTTCATCAACTAAACCATTGTCATATGCTGGTGTCGTAATCGAAGATATGAAATTCACCTTCAAAGATGGCCAAATTGTTGATGTTACTGCAAAAAAAGGAGAAGAAACAATCAAACGTTTGGTTGAAGAAAATGATGGGGCACGCGCCCTTGGTGAGGTTGCCCTCGTTCCTCACAAAACACCAATTTCATTATCAGGTTTAACTTTCTTTAATACATTATTCGATGAAAATGCTTCTAACCATTTAGCAATCGGCGCAGCCTACGCATTTAGCTTAAAAGGTGGAACAGAAATGAACAACGAAGAACTGAAAGCCGCTGGATTGAATCGTTCAACTGCCCACGTTGACTTCATGATTGGTTCAGAAAAAATGGACATCGATGGTATTACTAAAGATGGTCAAGTTATTCCAATCTTCCGTGGTGGAGAATGGGCAATTTAATTCATTAAAAAGTCAGTAATTAACTGGCTTTTTTTATTTTCTCAGCTTATAATAGACCTATGTACTATCAAATTTTAGAAACACTTAAGCCAACAACTTTCGAAGAAGCTTTTTCTGGCAAACATCCATTTGTAGCAGTAATCAAGCCAGAGGAATGGCAGGGCCTACAGCATGATTTCCATATGGGAATTGATATGGAGTTTAATATTTTTTCAGCCAACTCAACCAAGGCCGAGGTCAATATGGATTCTTTGACAGGAACCTTTAAAGTTCCTGTTCGAGACGACCTAATTGGCAAAGCTATGGACTTTTCCTTTGCTTTGGATGAACGAGGCATCATCTTCATCGATCGACATGAACACGTGGAACAATTGCTCAAAAAAATCCAAAAAACGAAACGTTGGAGACAACCAAGTCTGGAACGCTTTATCTATGATTTTTTGGAATTTATCATTAAAGATGACTCTGAACTTTTAGAAACATTAGAAAGAGAATTAGATCAAATTGAGGAAAATGTTTTAGACGGGGTTGAGGTAAGTCAAGACCATCAGTTGAATAAAATGCGCAAAAATTTAATTAAATTGAATCAGCATTATTTGCAATTGATTGATCTGGCTCAAGAATTTAGTGAAAACGAAAATAATTTTTTTAAGGACGAAAATCTCCGTTTCTTTCACTTATTTGCATCCCGTGTCTCTCGTTTACAAACAACTGTCCAAACTTTAAGAGAAACCATCATTCAAATTAGAGATTTAGCTCAGTCACGACTTGAAATGAAACAAAATAAAATTATGGCTATCTTAACAATTGTAACGACTTCTTGCATGCCTTTAACTATTTTAGTTGGTTGGTATGGAATGAACTTTAAGTATATGCCTGAATTAGCCAGCAGATGGGGCTATCCAACTGTCATCCTAATTGCAATCACAATTTTAGTATCAACCATGACATTTTTCAAATATAAAAAATGGTTATAGAAAGCGAAAAGACACCTCCAAGTGTCTTTTTAGTTTTCCATTAAACTAGTTATCTCTTCATCTGTTAATCGGCGAAACTGTCCTAATTGAAGTTGATTATCTAGTTTGAGTGGTCCCATTGTCAAGCGTTGTAAGTCAGTGACCTCTTTCCCACAGGCTTTAACCATTCGTTTAACCTGATGAAATTTGCCTTCTTTCAAAGTTATCTTGACTTTGCATGTTTGCTTGTGTTCATCCGTCTCAAGAACTTCTAAAGTTGCTGGTAAACAATGATGGTCTGACAATTGAATCCCATTTTCAAAAGCCTCTTGATCTTTTTTTGTCATCATTCCTTCGATATGTGCAAGATAAATCTTATCTACATGTTTCTTTGGAGTCAACAACTGATGAGCAAGTTCACCATTATTGGTTAAGAGTAGCAAACCATGCGTATCTTTATCTAAACGACCAACCGGAAAGACCTCTTTTTGTCTTGCTCGATCGTCTAACAAATCGACAACTGTTTGATGAAGATTATCTTCAGTCGCAGAGACAACTCCAGCAGGTTTATTGAGCATATAATAGAGAAACTCTTCATAGACAAGTTTCTGCCCTTGAAAAACAATCTGATCCTTGTCAGAATCAATTTGTCTTTTAGCAGAGCTCTCCACTTGACCATTAACCAAAACTTCTTTTTTCTTCAGCAAGCTCTTAACTTGACTACGACTACCAATACCGGCATCAACTAAAAATTTATCTAATCTCATTTTACATCCTATTACTCAATACGTGATTTAATTAAGTATATCATATTCTACAGAAATGCCATGACTGTTGAAGTAACTTATATTATAATAAAAGAGAAATGGAGAATTTTATATGACAAAATATACTCACCAATTTGATACAAAATCTGAACACTCAGCTAAGCATTTAGGATCAGGTAGCCTAGAAGTTTTATCTACACCCTCCATTGTAGCCTTTATGGAACATACTGCCTACCTCTACGCTCAAGAAACAATCAAAGATTCAGACTATACGACTGTCGGAACTGAAATTGTAATTTCTCATTTAGCTGCCTCAAAAATAGGCCAAGCCATCACAATTATCATTACGGCACTCAAAGAGGAGGGGCGCCGTTATGACTTTCGAATTGAAGCTTACGCAGGAGAAAAATTAGTAGCCAAAGCATGCCACACACGCGTTCGAGTTGACATTCAAAAATTCTTGGGAAAACTAAAAAAGAGCTAGTTATAACTAGCCCTTTTTTTAATTTTCTAAAGCTTGATAAACAGTTGCTTTTAGATTTCCAATTGTCCACATTGCTACAAAGCTGACTAAGTAGAGTGAAGATAGGAAGATCATAACCATTGGAACACCTGATGCGTCTAAAATCTTACCAATAATAACTGATGAGAAGCCCCCGACTGCCCGACCGACATTTAAAATCACGTTGTTTGCTGTTGAACGAATATAGTGTGGGTAGAGTCTTGTAATCATTGCCCCGTATCCTGCAAACATCCCATTTACAAAGAAGCCAACAATTGCGCCACCAATAATCATTGTTGGCATTGAGTTAGCAAATTGGAAGAGGTACACACAAACTGATGATGCTAATAGGAAGACTGAGTAAACTAATCTTGGGCCAAATTTATCTAAAATTTGACCAAATGTGAGCATTCCTAAACACATTCCTAGAATTGTTGCAACCATCCATAACGACGAATCTTTAACTGAGATACTTAGGCTTGTTTGAATAATCGTAGGTAGCCAGTTCATCATCCCAAAGTATCCTGCAATTTGGACTGTTGTCATCACCATTAGTGCAAGTGTTTGAGCTGTCAAAGTCGGTGTCTTAAAGAGTTCACTAATTTTAACGGGCTGACTTGTTTCTTCACTCTGATCAAGTCCGCTGTCGATAATGTTATCATCATCTATTGCAAATTGCATCCAGAGCACTAGTAAGATTGGTACTAAACCAAATAAGAACAATCCTCGCCAGCCGAGTGTTGGCGCTAGCCATCCTGCTAATAAAGCTGAGGTAATTGAACCAACTTGTCCAGCAATCCCATTGAGTGATGAAATCCGACCCATTTTTTCAGGTGGTACTATTCCAGCCATAATGGCAATGGCAACTCCGTACTCACCACCTACCCCAATACCTGCGATGAAGCGCATGATGTAAAGATAGTTAATGCTTTTAGTGAAGAAGATTAAACCAGTTGCAATTGAGAAGACAAGGATAGTCCATTTAAAAACTTTGAATTTGTGGTGACGGTCAGCTAGTAATCCAAAAAGTAAGCCACCACATAGCATACCTAGGTTTGTGATGGTCGCTATCCAACCACCTTGTGCACCAGTAATACCTAATTCGGTAATAATTGAAGACATTGAGAAGGCTAGGAACATGACGTTTAAGTCATCTGTACCTGAAGCGACAATTGCACCAACAAGAGCACGTATGTTGTTCTTGTCTAATGATAGTTTTGACATAAAATTCTCCTTTTAATGGTGACTCTCTGTTCACCTTAATTAATTGAATACCCTTTACAAAAAAAAGACTCAGGAGCAAGTCCTGAGTCAATTAAAGTCCGTCAAAATTAGAGCATGCTCAAAGAGCAGTCTCTTTTTTAAACTTTCATGTCTCACGGGACATAGTTAAAGCAGTATTTAATTGTAATAAGTATAAATGAATTAACCTTACTTGTCAACCTCTCATTATCTAAAATCTAACAATTTAATAAAATAGAAATTTGTGTAATTCATAAAAATATGTTTTTGTGAAAATATGAAATCAACTCATTTCTTAACATAATCTGATGAAAATTTTAAAAAGA
>CAACWJ010000117.1_pt1 | contig 43821 bp, 41 predicted proteins | sample 2275621 | NCBI WGS metagenome assembly CAACWJ01 (sample SAMEA5312456, study PRJEB27640) | indoor metagenome | biome: indoor environment; feature: uncontrolled; material: polymer tiles stone | place: Germany | collected 2014-07-07
GTATCCGTTAAAACGCGCCTGGGTCACGCCAAGCCAGAAGAGTACAAAGTTTGGCTTAAACACGTCCTGGAACAAGGCATTGCCAATCTTTCCATTCACCTAAGAACAAAGACTGAAATGTCGAAAGTTGACGCTCATTGGGAGATGATTGGGGAGATAAAAGAGCTGCGCGACCGTATCGCTCCGGATACGCTACTGACTATCAATGGCGACATTCCAAACCGTCAAGTTGGATTAGAGTTGGTCGAGAAATATGGCGTCGATGGTGTCATGATTGGGCGTGGTATATTCCACAACCCTTACGCTTTTGAGAAAGTTCCTACTGAACATAGTCCCAAAGAATTGATTGATCTCTTCCGCTACCACTTGGATCAATTTGACAAATACCAATTACGCCCATTCCCATCAATGAAACGGTCATTTAAAATTTATATCCGCGGTTTCGCTGGCGCAAATGAGCTCCGCATTGCCCTTATGGATGCTAAAAATACAGATGAGTGTCGTAAGTTGGTAGATGAGTTTGAAGCAAAACAGTTATAACATACAAAAAAGGCTTATTTCTAAGCCTTTTTTGTGTTAACTATTGGTTTATGATTTCTTAATAGACATTCCAATTACCAAGCCGATCAGCATTCCAAGCGAAACACCAGTGGCTAAATTTTTAGTCAATGCTCCCAAAGCTGCACCGAGGGAAAGCCCAATTGCCATACCTAATGACATATAATTGTCATCTGCTACCTGTTCAATATTACTTTCAACGTCCTCTTTAGTTGCTTCTTCTTTAGATTTTTTATTGCTGATATAAATAATAAAAACGATGAAAATGATTACTGGTAAAATCATTAAAAATACATTATGCCATTCCATTACTAAAACCTCCTAACATATATCTCTATTTCCATTATACCAAAGTCAACAATATTTGCAGTTAAAAAAGCCTGATAAAAAAGTCAGGCTGTTTATAACTTGTCATAATTAGGATGGCGGCATGAATTAGTTGCGTTTCTCTAACAAGCTCACACACTCCACGTGGTGCGTTTGTGGGAGTAAAAAGATCCGGGGGACCTTTTTTTAGCATGGTGCCTTGAAACTGGAAAGCACCATGAATTAGTTGCGTTTCTCTAACAAGCACACACACTCCACGTGGTGAGTTTGTGGAAATAAATCCACCGGCTGTACTTTTTTAAGGTCATAACCTAGTTCTTGGTATAGTTTGATGTCACGTGCCATGGTAGCTGGGTTACATGAGACATAAGTAATTTTTTCTGGATTCATTTCAACTGAAGCTCTGATAAAGCTTTCTGTTAGGCCTTTTCTTGGTGGATCTACTAAGATAACATTTGGATGAATGCCTTCTTTAGACCATTTTTCCATAGCTGCCTCTGCAATATCTGTCACAAATTGAACATTCTTAATACCATTAAGTTCAGCATTTTTACGTGCATCGAGAACAGCTTGTTCAATGACTTCAACACCATAAACCTTTTTAACAGATTTCGCGAAAGATAAACCAATTGTCCCAATACCAGAATAAGCATCAATGACGATATCGTCTTTAGTCAAATTTGAAAAATCAATAGCTGTTTGATATAACTTCTCAGCCATTTCAGTATTAACTTGATAGAATGATTGGGCAGAAATCTCGTAAGTGTTACCAAGCATGCTATCTGTAATAGTATCTTTTCCATAAAGGGTGCGGAATTCTTTTCCAAAAATAGCATTACCATTTTGATCATTGATATTTTGCATTACTGATACGATAGCTGGAAATTCTTCCGTAATTTTAGCAATTATTTGATCAACACGGAAAACTTTTGGTCGAGATGTAACAAAAATTAACATCATTTCACCAGAGTTTTGACCACGACGAACAACTAGATTTTTGATTAATCCAGTTTTTTCCTTCTCATCATAAGGGCTAACTTCAAAACGTATCAACAAGTCACGTGTATAGTTGATTAGACGATCAATCTCTTTATCTTGAATCAGATAATCAGAAATAGGTAGTAAATCATGTGAATTTTTTCTGAAGAAACCAGTTTCTAATTTACCATTAACACGACGAACTGGAATCTGTGCTTTATTTCTGTAGGCAAATGGATTTTCCATGCCGATTGTTTCTGCAACTTCAACATCAGTTAAGCCTGCTGTTTTATAAAGATTGTCAGTAACTTGTTTAGCTTTGAATTTTAATTGTTCTGAATAAGCCAAGTGCCCAAAATCGGCAATCCCGGTACGTAAATAAGCGGCATCCAAGTCATCATTACGAAACTCAGATTTTTCAAGATAGCTTTCAACTTTACCAAAACCAATTTTTTTGTTTAATTTCAAAACACGCATTTGGATTTTTTCGCCAGGAAGAGCATTCTCTACAAAGAAGACAAAACCATCATACTTTGCGACTCCAGAGCCTTCATGGCTTAAATCAACAATTTCTACTTCGACAACATCATTTTTCTTTAACATCTATTTTCCTTTTCTCACTTTAGTCTTGCCCATAAAAAGAAGGGTAACCTAAGTCCCCTTCATTATAACATATTTAACGTAAACCCATTCTTTTCAGTTGCTTTTGATATTTCACAAAATCTACCTGAAGGGCTTGGCCTCCATACATATCATACTCATCAATCCAATCGCCATTTTCAGGAACAGTCACATGTTCAACGCCCTTGCCATTCGACATCACTGACAAGCCTTTTTGCGCCACAAATGGAAAGGATACATTGGTCGATGTTAAGGCATAAATCTTACCAATTGCCGCCGACCCAGTAAAGAGTCTTGCTGGATTTTTAACCTGAGACATGATTGCCGCCATCACTTGTTGCTGACGGACAGTCCGACCATAATCACCATCGTCATCCTTACGGAAACGCGCATAATTTAGAAGCGTCCGACCATCCATCTTTTGTTCGCCAACTTTGATGGTCTGTTGAGGAACGACACCATCCTTCATTCTTAAGTCGTCAGGAACTTTTACCGAAGGAACTGCTTCGCCGTCAACCGTTGCAAATTTAGCATCAATTTTTACACCCCCCGGAAAAAGCGTATCAATAGCTTCCGCGAATGTTTCAAAATCGACCATAACATAATACTTACAATCAATGTCATAATTAGCTTTCAGTGTCTTCCGAACTAAGTCAGCACCTTTATGATTGTCTTGTTCACCGAGATTAAAAGAGGAATTTAACTTCATATCATAAGTATAGTCATTGTAACTATAACCTGGAATATTAACGAGAGTATCTCGCATAAAGCTAGCTATCTTAACTTTTTTATCCTTATTCCCAACATTGACCACCATAATAGTATCAGTCCTAGCTTCTGTCGACCCTTGTGTTACACGCTTATCTGAACCAAGAACTAGGATATTAGTCCCATCCTTAGTGTCAACACCATTGAAGGTTTCTGAAACTGCTGGTTTGTAGTTTTGCTTGTTTCCAGAGATATCAAGCATGCCTTTAAAGAACATAAAGACAATTCCCAGAATAAGGAAAAGAATAAACCAGAGTAACCATTTGAAGTAACGTTTTAGATTTTTCTTTGTTATTTTTCGTTTAGGTCTTTTTACATTTGAGTCCTGATAGGGAGAGACATCATCAGCGAAAGAACTTTGAAAGCTATCATTATTATCATATTGATCCTGATAACCAGAATTACTGTAATAGTCAGTTGAAGCTATGGTTTCCTGATAAAAAGGAACAGCGTATGTATCTTGTGCCTCGACTTGGCCAAAATCTTGATGATTATCTCTGTTTATAGCTTCTTGATAATTTCTACTTGACCGTTTTCTCCTTGATAAGGGTTTATCTTTTGGATATACGGGTAATCCGTTTGAGAGCGTTTCCGTTTGGAAACTTTCTTCTGGCCACTCATGATTGGGTACAGGATTTTGAGAATAAGGTAATGGATCAGGGTCAACTACATACTCTGGGTAGTCGTGTCGCCCATGCCTAAATTGGGTCTCAAAAGTTGGAGTACCAGCTTCGAGTTTTGACTTTAAATATCGAAATTCTCTATTTTCATTTTCACTTAAATAATTGAGATTTCTTAAAAGATAATAATATCTCAATTCTTCATGGTGACTAAGGCCACCATTACCACTTTTTGTCATAATGCATCCATCTAAACTAATATTTATTCTATAGTTATATCTATTCTATCATACTTTAATATTTCTATTATAGCCTATATTTATTAGATTGTCTTATAAAATTACCATTTGCCAATATATTATTTACTATTTACTATTTACTATTTACTATTTACTATTTACTATTTACTAACAATACAAAAAAAGAAGGTAATCTTCTTTTTTAAATACTTTTAATAATACGCACTATTTCTTCAGGGGTTCGATGATCGACATTAATAATTAAATCAGACAATCCTTCATATAACATCATGCGTCTTTCAAAGATTCCATGAAAATCTTCTTTTGAATTATTGAGAAAGAGTGGCCTTTGAAAAACCTTATCTTTTTTAATTCGGTCATAAAGAACTTCAAAACTGGCCGAAAGGAGGATATTATTTTTTCGATTTTCTCTGAGTAGTTGACGATTCTTTTCACTGATTACAACGCCACCGCCTGTTGAAATAATGATATTCCCTTCTTTTGTCATTAATTCCTCCAGAAGGGCTGACTCAACCTGTCGAAATGCTGCTTCGCCTTGATGAGCAAAAAAATCTGAAATCGACATGCCTACTCGCTCTTCAATTATTAAATCCATATCCAAAAAATTATCATCCAAGAAAGAACCAATCGTGGTCTTTCCAGCACCCATAAATCCTAATAATACTTTAGCCATTACTAATCCTTTCTAAATCTGTTAAAAATGATGGATAGCTTGTCGCAATTGCTTGAGATCCTGATAAGTCGACACTCCCATCATTAACAACTAAGCTAGCAATAACAGCCATCATTGCTAAGCGGTGATCCAAATGGGCATCAACTTTCCCACCACGCAATTGATTTGGTCCATTAATAATCATACCATCTGACTTAGCTTCAATAGCAACGCCAAAGGTTGATAAGATTTCAGTCACAAGTGCAATCCGATCTGATTCTTTCACTCGTAATTCCTCAGCATCACTAATGGTTGTTTGTCCTTTAGCTTGACTAGCAAGCAAGGCAATAATCGGTAATTCATCAATCAAGCGTGGAATTAACTGACCAGAAATTTCAGTCGCTTTAAGTTGGGAATAACGGACTCTAATTGTAGCCGACTGGTTGACTTTGTCTTCGTCAGTCAATTCTATCATTCCACCCATTGCTTTAACAACATCTAGAACACCTGTACGCGTCTTGTTAATCCCGACATTAGTTAGCATAATATCTGAACCCGGAACAATCAAAGCAGCTACAATCCAAAATGCGGCACTTGAGATATCACCTGGGACTTTAAACCTCTGCGCTTTTAAAGATTGAGGACCATTAATGGTTATTTCCTTACCCTGCACAGCAATTTCCCCACCAAACTGACGAATCATTTCTTCTGTGTGGTTTCGGGTCAACTCTTTTTCGATGACTTTAGTTTGTCCCTTGGCCTGAATAGCAGCCAGCAAGATAGCCGACTTCACCTGAGCAGAAGCTATCGGAAGATGATAAGTAATCGATTTAAGCTCTGCTACTTCCTCAATAAACAATGGTGGATTAGCTTTTTGCGTCTGACCTTCAATTTTGGCACCCATTCCTTGCAAAGGAATGGTAATCCGATCCATAGGTCTGTTACTCAAGCTGGCATCGCCAACTAATCTTGTTGAAAAATTTTGACCAGCTAACAAGCCTGAAATTAAGCGCATTGAGGTTCCTGAATTGCCCATATCTAAGTCGTGGTTAGGTTTGGTTAAACCTTTTAGTCCTTTACCATAGACATAAGTCAAATGTCCTTCTTGAACAATCTTAATCCCCATTGCTTGAAATACTTTCATCGTCGCCAAAACATCTTCACTGAGCAATAAGTCTTCAATAACGGTGACCCCTTCAGCAATAGCTCCAAAAATGAGTGACCGGTGACTAATCGATTTATCCCCAGGTACAGTAATCTTTCCATGTAATCCATTTTTAGTGGCTTTTAATAACATTTAATCCCTTTCATCAACCTTAATACTTTTATTTTACAGAAAAAAATAAGCTTTTCAAGATAGAATAGCTTATTTTTGTTGTTTGTGTTTACCAAATCTTCTTTTAAAAACCGATACAATATCGCTACTACGGCCTTCTAACTTACCTTGATCAATTTCCTGATAAGTCGCATTAAATATTGCCCCTAAAATTAAAATCCTTGCTAAAAAAATAAACCATAACATGATAATGAAAATCATGACCGAACCAAAGGTTTTAATATCGACCATTTTTTCCACATTGACGACAACATAATGACCAATCAAATTACTTAAGAAAGTCATTACAAACCCTGTAAATAAAGCTCCAGGCATAATGTAACGGATTTTCTTGATACGAATATTAGGTAGCAAGAAGTAAAGAGCCATTAAACCAAGCAAAATTATAATAATTGTAACTGGCTGGATTAAAGTCAAAAAAAGACTAGTTAAACCATCACTCAAATGATAATGATTATCCATTACTTGAATTGCTGCTTTTGAAAAGGTAGAAAAAATAAGGACAAAGGCTAGTAAGAATAAAATAAAGATACTGGCCAAGAGACCAACTAGGTGCCCTAGCAGAAAATCCCTATGTGGTGAAGCATCATAGGCTTTGTTGATTGCCCTCTGCAAAGAAGTTAAACTTTTAGACATGGTCCAGAGACCAGTAAAAGTCGCTACTCCCAAAACGCCTCCTGCTGGTTTAGAAAAGATATTAATGACAACAGATCTGGCTGATTGGTAGATGTCATTAGGTAGACTCTGCTTCATTAATTGAAGCAAATCCCTAATATCAATATTCAGATAAGGGAAAATATTGGCCGCGATAACAATCAAGGGAAAGACTGTTAAAATCAAATAATAAGCTACGGCTATCGAAGATAAATCCATTTCAGCACTTTGAAAGTGCCTCAAAAAAGCCTTTATAGTCTCATTTTGAAACTTTGAAGAGACTTTATCAAGGAATTTTTTTTTCTCCATATTAGTAAGTTCTTTCTTCTCCTTGGCTTGTAAGAATACGTGGTCCATCTTTGGTGATAACAAATTGATGTTCATATTGACAAGATAAACCACCATCTAAAGTTTTATGAGCCCAACCTGTTTTCATGTCAGTATCAATTTCCCAAGTTCCAGTATTGATCATTGGTTCAATCGTTAATACCATCCCCTCCTTAAGTCGTAATCCACGCCCTGCAATTCCATAATTAGGAACCATAGGTTCTTCGTGCATTGTTGGTCCAACGCCATGTCCAACTAAATCACGGACTACACCATAGCCACGACTTTCAGCATACTCTTGAATAACTGCGCCAATGTCTCCAATACGATTCCCAATGACTGCTTTCTCAATTCCCAAGTACATTGCTTCTTTTGTAACATCCATTAAGTTTTGTACTTCTTCAGATGGTTTACCAACTGCGTAGGCCCAACAAGAATCCGCTAAACCACCTGTATAAGGTTCTGTCAACTTCTTTAATTGTGCAACGTTGTCAAAGTCTAATTTCGAAACATCCACTATTTCTTTGTCTAAAGGTTCGCTTAAAACAGTATCTACTTTTAACAAATCTCCTTCTTGGAGGATATAGTGACGTGGAAAAGCATGTGCTACTTCATCATTTAAACCACAACAAGTAGCATATGGGTAATCCATAAGATGGCCTTCAACTCCGATTTGCAATGGCAAAACATTTTCTTCCTTACAACGCTTGCGGACATATTCTTCAACTTCCCACATATCAGCGCCTGGTTTAATAATCTCACGTAAGCCGATGTGGATACTTGCTAGAAAATCACCAGCTTTATCCATAGCTTCAATTTCACGTGCAGATTTCAATGTAATCATGTAAATAATACTCCTTAAAAATTTTAATTAATTCGAGTAGAAACAACAGCTTTCGCAATTATCTGTTCTTCTACATATAGTTCGATATCTATTGTACCGCTTCTTCTTGTCTCTGAAATAATTTTTGGATGAATTGTCAATAAGTCATCAATCTGTGCGGCATGTAAAAAGTATATCATCATTTGTTCAATAATTACATTTTTTTGATATTTTCGATTGAAAACTTTTAAAGTTATTTCCTTTAATATTTCAGAAACAACGCCTTGTGCTAAATTCCCAGAATTATCAATCATACTTGGTTCAACATGAATCGAGAACTCATTTTGATTTTCTTCCATATGAGATAATAATTGATTACTGTAGGTATCCTTAATCTCAGATTGATTATTTTGCATATATTCCAAGGCTAATCTACGTGTGATTATCCCCAATATTTTTTGATTTTCATCGACTACAGGCATCATATTTAAGTCTTCAAATATCATTTTTTGACTAACATTCGCTAGGCTCGTATGTGGTGACGTTGTAATCGGACTTTTTGTCATCACCTCTTTAATATTGACATTTGATTTTTGATTTACAACATCGCGCATGCTGATAAAGCCAGTAACAGTCCCATCCTTTTTAATAATTGGAAAACGTACTTGTTTAGTTTTTTTAATTAATTGATTAAGATCATCAATCGTACTATCGTCGTATAAAAAACCATATTGGGACAGCGGAAGCATAATTTCATCTACTGTTTTTAAATCTGTTTTAATTCTAAAACTCATTAGAGCATGATTAATTAAGGTCGCAACAGTAAATGTATCATATTGACTAACCATAACTGGTATTCCCAAGCTATCTGCTGTTTTAATAACTGCTTTAGAAATAGCAAAACCACCAGTAACTAATATGGCATTCCTACTTTCCAAGGCCAATAATTGGATATGCTCTCGGTCCCCAACAATTAGTAGGCCACCTTTTGAAAGGTACTTACTGACATTATTTCTAGTCATTGCTCCAATAAAAAATTTACTGAATTCATTACTTAAACCTTCACGGCCTGCAACAACTGTCGAATCACTTATCCGAGCAACTTCTGTAAAAGTTAATTTTTCAATAGCTACACGTGATTTCTTTTCAACCCGAACCGTGCCACTTCGCGGTTTCGTTTCAACAATTCCACGATTTTCAGCTTCTTTAATAGCACGATATGCAGTACCATCACTTACATTTAAATGGTTAGAAATACTTCTAACACTAACTCTTTTGCCAATTGCTAACTTTTCTAGATAGTCTAATATTTCTTGATGTTTACTCATTATGATATCCTATTTTCATTTGATATTTGAGATACTGTTTCATTTGGTGTGTATAACGGTCGCTTCCTTTAAACTGAGACACAAGCTTAAATCCAGATTTTACTGCAACCTGTTGACTTGCATTATTTTCCAAATGTGTTATAATGACTAAATTTTTTAAACCTAATTCTTTAAAAGCTAAGAAAACAATATTTTTGACAGCTTCTGTCATAAATCCCTGATTCCTATAGGCTGAATTTAAAACGTAACCGAGTTCTGAACAAGCCTTTTTGAAATCTAAATTTTCCAGTCTAATGATACCAATCATTTTTTGACTAGATTTTTCAGTAATAGCCCAAATCCCTAATGGTGATTTAAGAAATGAATGACTAAAAAGATAATCACTTTCATTTTTACTGAGACAAGCGGGGAAAACAAAAGAAAGATTTTCAAAATCATTGCTGATTTCATAAAAATCTTCTGAGTCAAAATAAGACAGAGGACGTAAAAGTAATCTTTCTGTTTCAAAATAAGAATACTTTGCCAAAGCTGTCCAAATATCCATTTTAACCCCTTTTTATTTGTTAATAATCACTTTATTATAACAAATAAAATATAATTTTTCTATAACAGATAGTGTTTTTTGTAAACTGTATTAATTCAGAAAAAAAAGCCCACAAAAGCGGACTTTGACATTATTTATTGGATAACTGATATAAAAATAGGTACTTATTCATTAAATCTTCTGCCATAACAGAATTCTTTGTTTTAAAAGCAACCAAAAATGCTTCATAAACATTTATCAGCTCTTTTTTATATTTTTTATAATTTGTATTAGCAACTAATAATGTTGGCAAAAACCTTTCAATAACAATATTTTCACTATATTTAGCTAACAATTTATGGAATTCAGTATCTAAATGTTTAATCTCGGGAAGTTCATTTTTCAAGGCAAGTATAATTTTCAATAACAGATTTTCAATAACTTCAAGTTGGTCTGTTTTTATATTTTGGGCTGCCAAACTTGCCATTTTAGGTTCAACTAGTAATCTGATAGCGAACATATCTGAAATTAAGGTTTCACTATTCTTTAATATGGAAAAACCAAAGGGATCTTCTGAAACACCCCTTTTTGGGCTAATAAAAGTACCTGAACCTTGCTTTACTTCCAAAATATTTCTAGCTACTAGAGTTCGTACAGCTTCTCTAATTGTACTTCTTCCGACATTTAAATCTTCAGCTAGTTCAAACTCATTCGGCAATTTTGCTCCAGTTTCATAATTTCGTTCCAATATTAAGTCTAATAATTGATCAACTTTCTGTCCAACTAGTGGTTTTTCCATATTACTCTACCTTTCATTATCTCTTATCACCATTGTACAAGATTTTATTCAATAATCACAAACAAATGTTATTAAGTTCAAAAATTTATCTTCAGACAACAAAAAAGAGGACCATTCGTCCTCTTTTGTTTTATTCTTCAATTAATTGTATGTCTGCTCCTAAATCTTGAAGTTTCTCGATGATATTGGCATAGCCGCGTAAAATAAATTCAATGTTGCGAATTTCTGTTTTTCCTTCGGCCATTAGTCCCGCAGTTACTAGTGCTGCACCTGCTCGCAAGTCAGTAGCTTTGACTTGTGCACCGCTTAATTGATTAGGACCATGGTAGACAATTTTGCCACCTTTTAGAGAAATATCAGCGCCCATACGAGCCATTTCTGGGACATGGTTGACCCGTTTTTCATAAATCGTATCAACAATTGATCCCATGCCTTCTGTTGTAAGCAGTAATGGTGTTAATGGTTGTTGTAGATCTGTTGCAAAACCAGGATATGGTGAGGTTTTAATGGTTACAGCTTTCAATTTATCTTGTTTTTCAACAAAAATTGAATCTTCCTCAATAGTCATCCGAACTCCCATTTCTTCAAGTTTCGCAATAAAACTTTCTAAATGTTCATATAAGACATTTGTTACCTTTATCCCTGTTCCAATTGCTGCTGCCATTGCAATATAAGTACCAGCTTCAATTCTGTCAGGAATAACTTGGTGAGTTGTTGAGCCTAATTTTGTAACTCCTTCAATAGTTATAATATCTGTTCCCGCTCCACGAATATGAGCCCCCATATTATTTAAAAGCGTTGCAATATCAATAATTTCTGGTTCACGCGCGGCATTTTCAATGACAGTCTTACCATTTGCTTTTGTAGCAGCAAGCATTGTATTGATTGTCGCACCTACACTGACTGTATCCATGTAGATATGTGCGCCATGCAGTTCACCTTCATTAACGGCAATATGCATATTTTCACCAACATAAGATACTTTAGCTCCCATTGCTTCAAAAGCTTTCAAATGTAAGTCAATTGGTCTTGGCCCCAAATCACAACCACCTGGTAGACCGACAGTAGCTTGACCAAAACGTCCAAGTAAACTTCCATAAAAATAATAAGAAGCTCTCAAACTATTAATTTTACCAAAAGGAATTGGTTGACTAATTACTGTTCTAGGATCAATTGTAAGTGAATCGTTCTGACGAGTAATTTTGGCACCCATCAATTCCATGATTTCAATTAAACTATCCACATCACTGATTGATGGAACTCCATCCAATGTGACAACATCATCAGCTAGCATAATCGCTGGGATTAAGGCAACAACACTATTTTTTGCACCGGAGACAGCAACTTCTCCTGATAAAGGTTTTCCACCATTAATTATAATTTTACGCATACATCCTAAACTTTCTTATACTTGAATTCAACCTTATCATTTTATCATAATTTTAGAAACATTACAATCTAACTTCTTGTGAATTTTGCCTTCAACTCAAGCAAAAAGGACACCATATGGCATCCTCTTAATTTTATTATTTTAACAAGAAGTTTTTCAATTCATCAACTTTATCACATTTTTCCCATGGTAAATCAATGTCAGTACGACCCATATGACCATAAGCTGCCGTTTGACGATAGATTGGACGTTTCAAATCTAACATTTTGATAATACCAGCCGGACGTAAATCAAATAACTGACGAACAGCTTTTTCGATTTTTGCTTCTGGAAGAATCGCAGAGCCGAAGGTATCAATACGAACAGACACAGGATGTGCCACACCAATTGCGTAAGCTAATTGAACTTCTGCTTTCTTGGCCAAGCCAGCAGCGACAATATTTTTAGCAATGTAACGCGCTGCGTAAGAAGCAGAGCGATCAACTTTAGTAGCATCTTTACCAGAAAAGGCCCCGCCACCGTGACGCGAATAACCACCGTATGTATCTACAATAATCTTACGTCCTGTTAAACCAGAATCACCTTGAGGGCCTCCAATAACAAAACGACCAGTCGGATTAATGAAATACTTAGTTTGGTCATCTAAAAATTGATTTGGAATAACTGATTTGATAACTTTTTCAATTAAATCAGTATGAATGGTTTCATTTGAAACATCTGGATCATGTTGTGTAGAAATAACGACAGTATCAACACGAAGTGGTTGATCATTTTCATCATATTCGACAGTAACTTGTGATTTGGCATCAGGTCTCAAATAAGCTAATTGGTTTGATTTTCTCAAGTCAGCTAATTTCTTAACTAATTTGTGTGATAAAGAAATTGGTAATGGCATCAGTTCAGGTGTTTCATCAATAGCAAACCCAAACATCAAGCCTTGATCACCAGCTCCAATTAAATTTAAGTCGTCAACTTCCTTGCTTTCGCGTACTTCCAAGGCTTCATTGACACCTTGAGCAATATCTGATGATTGCTCAACAAGTGATGGATGTACACCAACTGAATCGGCAGAAAAACCATATTCCGCTTTTGTGTAACCAATTTCAGCAATGGTATCTCGAACAACACGGTTGATATCAACATAAGCTGAAGTTGAAATTTCTCCAAAAACATGAACCGACCCTGTATAAACAACTGTTTCTGCTGCTACGTGAGCATCAGGATCTTGAGTGAGAATTTCGTCTAAAATAGCATCTGAAATTTGATCCGCGATTTTATCTGGATGGCCTTCCGATACAGATTCAGACGTAAATAATTTACGTTCTGACATAAAAATGTCCCCCTTTTAATAAAAGTATATGGCAAAAAGCCTTCGCAAGGAAAAGTTACTAATAACTAAGTTTTATAATATAGCAGCTACCGAATAAACAATAGTTACTTTAGTCACATGTTTTACTTGCGAGTCAAAAAGTTACAAAGCACTAGCAGTTTGCACTGCTACCTTTTCGGGACTAATTAACTTTTCTATTATACACATTTTTGAATTATTTTACGAGTACTATTTTTAAAAGGTTTGTAAAAGTTTGATTTTTTCCTGTCTTTTCAGTCATGTGAACTTGAAATATCAGGCGAATATACTATACTAGTTCTATGAAGACATCAGAGAAATTATATCAAATATTAAGTCAATCAGAATCATTTATTAGTGGTGAAAAACTCGCCGACCAATTATCTCTTTCTCGCACAGCCATTTGGAAAGGAATAAAATCTCTTGAAAATCAAGGAATTGAAATTTTGGCCACCAAAAAAGAAGGCTACAAAATAATCAGTGGAGATTTGCTATCTGCACAAGAAATATCTGACAAACTGAATATATCGGTTACCCTAAATGAATCAAGTCTTTCTACGCAATTAGATGCCAAGAATGCTATTGCAACCAATCCAAGTGTCCCTCATCTCTATTTATCACCTAGTCAAAAACAAGCTAAAGGACGTTTAGGCCGTGATTTTTATGCCTCAAAAAACGGTGGCATCTATATGTCACTCCATTTGAAACCTAACCAAACTTACCAAGAGATGGAACCATATACCATGATGGTTGCCTCAAGTATCGTCAATGCCATTTACCGACTTACTGGTATTGAAACCCAAATAAAATGGGTCAATGATATCTATTTAAATGATAAAAAGATTGCTGGTATTTTAACCGAGGCTATAACATCTGTTGAAACTGGCTTAATTACTGACGTGATTATCGGAGCTGGTTTAAATTTTCATTTGACTGACCTCCCTGAAGAACTAAGTTCAATAGCAACATCACTCTTCCGACATCAACCAACTATCACCAGAAATCAATTGATTTCTGAAATTTGGAAACTTTTCTTCCAAATACCAGTACAAGATCATTTAAAAGTTTACAAAGAAAAATCACTCGTTCTTAACAAACAAGTGACCTATAGTAAAAATAATCAAATTATCCATGGACGCGCCATTGATATCACTGACCAAGGTTACTTAATCGTTGAAAAAACAGATAAAACACTTGAAACATTGCATAGTGGTGAAATCAGTCTTTCTTCTTGGACTCTTTAGCAGCCTCTATTAATTTTTTTGAAAAATTGGTAATAGCATAGACCTTCCTTAAATCACGATAGAGGAGAATACCCCAGAAAAGTGCAAATAAGAAATCGCCTGCTAGGACAGAGTCGTTAAAAAAATAGGTTTCAAAAGCACATAATAGTGCCATAAAAATAAATTGTCTTAAAGTCATAGTTGTATTTTACCAAAAAAAAGAAGATTCTACGAAGAATTTTCTTTTTTTCTTAATCTTCTACCTGTTTTATTTTTTCAGACAGGAAATCAAATTCTGGTGGAAGAAATGATTCCTCCTCCGCTTTGTTTACCTGTACTGGAGATTTGTCTTTCATTTTTTTAGCAAATTCACTCCGAATGTGATTAAAATCTGATCGAGGGACAGCTAAAATATGTGGTGTGAAACCAGCTGCTTTGCTCATAATATTACCAAACATATCATTTAAATCTGTTCGGTTCATGGCTTGTTCTGCATTGAAGGCAGCCTCAAATGCAAGAATAGCATTCTCACTGTTAGCCAAAACTGGTTCAGAACCAAGCAACAAAGCTCTATCCTGTGGAGAAATACTATCCAAGATTTCATTCCAAACTGATTTCAAAGAATCTAAGTATTGTCTAGACTGCTCACTATCTTGAACGGTTTCTTCCATAATTGTTAAAATCTTTTGACGATCAACTTTATAAGTAAAAGTTTTCTTGGAAACTGGTTTAGCTTTGGTTGTAACGGGCGCAACTTCACCAGATGATAACGATTCAAGTTGCTCTTTTAATTGGTCGACTTGCATCTTTAAGGCATTGATTTCAGCTGATAAGTGATTATCGTCTGAAGCTGAATTCTGAACAGGACTAAGGTGAGCCAATTCAATGGTCATCATTTCTGCATAAATACGAGGATGTGAACCCCGTTTTATTTCTGGAACATGTTTAGTAATAATCGCAATCATCTGAAAAATAGTTTCGCGAGGAACTGCTAAATTATCCGCAAAATGCTCTGTTTGATAACTACTCTCAGCACCACTTTGAACCATTAATAGTTCTCTGAAATAGGCTAATAAGTCCGTCGCAAAACGACTCATACTTTTACCATTATCAAAAATAGTCTCTAAATTAGAAAGAGCAGCCTGTGCTTCTTGGTTAATTATATTTGCCACATAGTCATCTAAAGCCAGAATGCTGATAGACCCAGTAATCTCTTCTGCAATTGATAATGTGATCTGATCATCTGGGGATAAACTAAGTGCCTGGTCTAAAATTGACAGGGCATCACGCATTCCACCTTCAGCGCGTCTCGCAATTAATCCTAAAGCTTCTTCTTCAAAAGGAATATTTTCCAAAGTCAAGATATGCATCAAATGAGCCTTGATATCTTTTTGTTTAATTGATTTGAATTCAAAACGTTGAACACGAGACAGAATCGTTGCCGGAATTTTGTGAAGTTCAGTGGTTGCGAGGATGAAAACAACATTTTCAGTTGGTTCCTCCAAGGTTTTTAATAAAGCATTAAATGCACCCGTTGATAGCATGTGCACTTCATCAATGATATAAACTTTATAGTTTGCACGACTCGGTGCATAAGTTGATTTATCACGAATTTCACGGATTTCATCCACACCATTGTTTGAGGCTGCATCAATTTCAATGACATCTTCTAAACTACCATTTGTAATATCATGACAAATATCACAGTTATTACAAGGCTCTCCATTAACTTGGTTCGGACAGTTCATTGCCTTAGCAAAAATCTTTGCTGCACTGGTTTTACCTGTTCCCCTTGGTCCAGAAAAGAGATAGGCATGACTAATTTTTTTGGATTCAACAGCCTGTTTCAAGGTTGTCGAGATGACAGATTGGCCAACCATTTCATCAAAGGTTTGGCTTCTGTATTTGCGATATAGGGCTTGATACATTATTTTTCTACTCCAAACATGTCAAAATTAAACCTTGTCTTTTCTAGTAAAATGGAGACAAATTCTTCCAGGTACTGTTTATCAATTTGATCATAATCACAAGTGGCAGAGGAATCTAGGTCTAATACTCCAATCAAACGATTATTTTTAATCATCGGAACTACTATCTCACTCAAAGCTCGTGAATCACAGGAAATATAGTTACTGTGTTGTCTAACGTCATCGACGATAATTGTTTCTTGCTGGCTTGCCGATTGTCCACAAACCCCTTTACCCATTGCAATATGGACGCACGAAACTCCCCCTTGAAATGGACCAAGAATCAATTCTTGACCGTCATGCAAATAAAATCCAGTAAAAACTGAATTTGGTAAAGTCATGTTTAATAAGGCACTAGCATTTGATAAATTTGCCATAACGTTACTTTCACTAGTAAACAAAGCATTTGCTTGTGCAATCATTACTTGATAGTTTTCTTCTTTTGTACTTGTTTTCATGCTTCTTATTATACCATAAGGCTAATCAGATGATAAGCTTTTCCTTTTAGCCTAAAATTAAAAAGCCTAGCAAAATTTGCTAGAACTTTTAAATCATGGTAATAGAGTGCTCCAGTCCTTGAGGTAGAGCCAATATAACAAATAAATCCCTATGAAAATCATAAAGATTCCTAAGACCCAAACAACCTGAAAGTACCATTTTTTTGTTTTATGATGGAATAGGTTCCCGCCTAAGATTGCGCCAATCCCACCAAAAAAGAAGGCAATTAGTAATAAAGTTCTTTCAGAAATGCGCCATTCCCCTTTTACAGCCTTACGTTTGTCAATCCCATATAAAGCAAAAACAACCACATTCCACATAATAATGGCACCAGCTAGTGCTACAAACATATCATTCTCCCTTAACTAGTCTCGATCGACTAGGATACTTGCAATTTTTGTTGTAATTAAATCAATTGCAACGACATTACTTACTCCTTCAGGAACAATAATATCAGCATAGCGTTTGCTTGGTTCAATAAATTGATGATACATTGGTTTTACCACGGTTGTATATTGTTCAATAATACTGTCTAAACTTCTGCCTCTTTCAACCATATCGCGTTTAATACGTCGGATAATTCGAATATCATCATCAGTGTCGACAAACAGCTTGATGTCCATCAGATCTCTTAATCTCTCGTCTTCTAAGACAAGAATGCCTTCAACGATAATAACATCTTGCGGCTCTTGACGGAAGGTTTTATCACTTCTCGTGTGTCGCGTATAATCATAGATAGGAATGTCAACAGGGCGTCCTTCAAGCAATTCCTTTAACTGTTCGATCATAAAATCAGTTTCAAAAGCTAGTGGATGGTCGTAATTAGTTTTGATACGTTCGTCAAAACTTAAATGGGCTTGGTCCTTATAATAAGAATCATGTTGAATCATCGCAATTCTTGCATCTGGGAAACTATCTAAAATCGCACGAGAAACGCTTGTCTTCCCGCCTCCAGATCCACCTGTGACGCCAATAATGATGGGTTTTTTATGCATCTTGCACTCCAAATCTAAAAAGTCTTCTGTATATTTTACCAAAAATTAAAAAGTTTTTCTATAAGATTTTCCTTAAACTTTCTTTTTCCTTTATTAGGAGCCTCTCTGAAATCATGTTATAATAGACTCAGTTACAATTGAAAAGGAAAAAAAATGATCAAAGAATTCCCAAAAATTTGGCAAGACCAATTAGAAACTAGCCAAATGACAACTTTAACAGATATCCAAGAATCTGTATTTGAACCAATTCATTCAGGAAAAAACGTCCTCGGAATCAGCCCAACAGGGACAGGAAAAACCTTAGCTTATCTTTTCCCAACTCTACTAAAAATAACTAGCAAAAAATCACAACAACTTTTGATTTTATCTCCAAATACGGAACTTGCTGGACAAATTTTCGAAGTTACAAAAGAATGGGCTGAACCAATTGGCTTAACAGCGCAATTATTTATATCAGGAACTAGTCAAAAAAGACAAATTGAACGCCTTAAAAAAGGACCTCAGATTATTGTTGGCACACCTGGCCGGATTTTCGAACTGATTAAACTAAAAAAAATCAAAATGATGAATGTCGACACTATCATTTTAGATGAGTTTGATGAATTGCTGGGCGACTCACAATATGGTTTTGTGCAAAAAATTACCCATTATGTTCCCCGTGATCACCAATTTATCTACATGAGTGCAACTAATAAACTAGATCGTGCTAGCATTGAGCCAACAACTGAAATAATTGACAAATCAGACCAAAAGCTGGAAGCTATTAAACATTTCTATATTTCAGTAGAAAAACGTGATCGTCTTGATTTATTAAGAAAATTTTCAAATATAACAGATTTTAGAGCCCTAGTCTTCTTCAATAGCTTATCTGATTTAGGTGCTGTCGAAGAACGTCTGACCTATACTGGTTCTACTGCTGTTTCCTTAGCTAGTGATGTTAATGTAAGATTCAGAAAAACAATTTTAGAAAAATTTAAAGATCACCAAATTTCCCTCCTACTAGCCACTGATTTAGTAGCTCGTGGGATTGATATTGAAAATCTTGAATATGTCATCAATTTTGAAGTAGCCCGTGATAAAGAGAATTATACTCACCGCGCTGGCCGCACAGGTCGAATGGGTAAAGAAGGTGTCGTTATCACTTTTGTAAATCACCCTGAAGACATAAAAAAATTGAAAAAATTTGCCGATGTGTCTGAAATTCAATTACACAATCAACAATTATACAAAAAATAGAATCCTTTGGATTCTATTTTTTAGTTATCTCCCAATAATTTTGAAACAGTTACACACTGATAGCCTTCTTTTTTAAGATAGTCAAGTACTGTCGGCAAGGCCTGTAAGCTAGTTTGATGGATATCATGCATTAGGATAATGCCACCTGGATGTAATTGACTCTTAATATTGGCCATAATTTTTTCGGTATTGTGATTTTCCCAATCTCTCGTATCGACAGTCCATAGTATTTCAGTCATACCAGACAATTTTTCAACTCTTGCATTAGTTGCTCCATAAGGTGGCCTTAGATAAATCGGACGCTTTCCACATGCTTTCTCTATTGCTATATTTGTTCGTTCAATTTGTGATTTCACTTCTTCATCAGACTGCTTAGTTAAATATGGATGATCCCATGTATGGTTTCCTATTTCAGAACCACTGGCAATGACCGATTTTAAGATACTTTCATTTCCTAAAACTTTCGAACCCATCATAAAGAATGTCGCTTTAGCATTGTATTTTTGCAAAATACTTATAACTTGTGGACTAGTAAGCGGGTTTGGTCCATCATCAAATGTTAATGCAACTAACTTTTTGGGGTGCAAAGCAGCTTCCTTAGCTTTTTGATATTCTGTAAAATCTATTTTTGATTGACCTGTTAAAAAATTAGAATCAATCACATCAAATAATTCTTGTAGTGGAACTTGAATAGTCTTATCTATGATAAGTATTTTATCTTTCACCTTGAAATGATCCCGTAAGATACCTTTTTCTTCACTAATTTGTGAATAGTCACTAATTTCAAACTTTTGATCAGGATAATCTTTTGTTACTATACGAGTGATGTCGTCTAAATGACCAGACACTAATTCAGATAAATGAAAAGTTTGATAATCCGTTTTGATATGATAGTCACTGACTACATGGTCGCTTACTCTTTTTAGTTTTAAGAAACCTGCCTCATAAACTATTTTGTGGATTTTTACATTTTTAACACCTTTTAAGTCAGTAGTAGAAAACTCTGGTTTCAAAAAAACATATTGATCTTTCTGAGTGCTTTTGTAGACACTCGATGGTAGATTTTCATGGTAAAAGTCTTTATTGATTGCTGTTGGTGCAAAATAATAATATGTTTGATTCTTTCGATGAATAATTTTTTTACTTAAAAACGAATTTTCTGTAAGATTATTAATGTTTTCCTTTTTAATAATTTTCACTAAATCATTTTGTATCGACCAAGATTTCCAAAGAAAGAGACCACTAGTAATCAATATAATTCCTAAAAAGCCAATTAAGGTATAAAAAACTTTTCTCATTTCAAACTCCTTTTGTGTTATTATTATAGCATAAGAAAGCTAAATTATTACTAAATTTTTTAATTTTATAGCCATAAAAGAATTAGTTTTGTAAGAAAATTAAAAAGCAGAAACTAAATTTAGTTTCTGCTTTTTTGTTTATTGAAAAATTTGATTATTCAATATCAAAGACGATTGATTTTAGGTTTGTCATCGCATCGATAGAGTATTTAACACCTTGGACACCAGCTCCTGATTTCTTTGCACCTAAAAATGGGAAATTATCTGTTCCACGTTGTGTTTTGTTATTAATATGAACTGTACCAACTTCTAGTTTTTCACCAATTGCAAATGCACGAGGGAAATTATTTGTGAAGACTGATGCTTGAAGTCCGTATTCAGAAGCGTTAGAAATTTCAATTGCCTCTTCTACTGAATTGATACGGATAAATGGTAGAACAGGACCAAAAGGTTCTTCCCAAGCTAAACGCATATCTGTATTAACGTTATCAAAAATAACTGGACAGATTAAGTTTCCTTCACGTTTGATTTCAGTAATTGCTTTAGCACCTTTTTCACTAGCTTCATTGATAAGACCTTCAACAAAATCGGCTGCCTTTGTATCAATCAATGGGGTGATGTCTGCATTTTCTTCAGGCATACCAACTGAAAGTTTTTTCACTAAATTGTGAACATGTTCAATTAATTGGTCCGCAACTTTGTCCATTACAAGAACACGTTTTACAGCAGTACAACGTTGTCCAGAATATCCAAAGGCACCGGCAACAATATTTTTAGCTGCCATTTCAAGATCTGCATCTTCCAAAACAATAGCTGAGTCTTTACCACCAAGCTCAAGCATAATTGGACGCATACCAGCCAATTGACCAATACGTTCTCCAACTGGAGTCGAACCTGTAAAGTTAATAAAGTTTACTGCTTCATGTTCTACAATATAATCACCAATAACTGAACCACGACCTGTGATTGTATTGAAGACACCCGCGGGAACACCGGCTTCAGCAAAAGCTTCTGCTAGTAATAGTCCTGACATTGAACCTTGTGTAGGTGGTTTAAGGGCAACAACGTTACCTGCAATTAAAGCTGGAGCAATTTTTGAACCTGCTAAGTTAACTGGATAATTGAATGGTGAAATTGCTAAAACAAGACCAACTGGCTCATGACGCACAATAGCAATTTTTTTCTTGCTTGATGCTTCAAAACTTCCGCCTTCAAGAACTTCACCTTCCATGCGGATACCTTCTTCGGCAGCATAGTTAATAATTTCTGCGGTACGAATAACTTCACTAACTGCTGCTTTGTGACCTTTAGCAACTTCTTTAGAAAGGACAGAACCAATTTTTTCAGCGTCACGAACTAAAATGTCTGCTGCTTTATGCAAAATCGCTGCTCGTTCAACGTATGATAGCGCACGCCATTCTTTAAAAGCATTTTTCGCTGATTCGTAAACGAAGTTTACTTCTTCAGTTGACATTGCTGGAACTGAACCTAATTCTTCGCCAGTTGCAGGTGCATAGATTTTGATTTCATTTTCTGAAAGTTTCCATTCACCGTTAACAAGATTTTTGTATTGTTTAGTCAAATCGTTATCTCCTTTAATGATAATACATCTATTCTATCACTTTTTGATGATAATTCAAACATCTGACACGACAATTATCTGAATATTGCTAATATTAACCAATAAAAAGAAGTCGGTTTCCCAACTTCTTATATCAGATTATAAATATTCTTTAGATAATTCAAGAACTTCTTCTGCAGTTGAACATGTTGTTAAAGCACGTTGTGCATATTCTTGCATCTTAGACGTATCTAAAGTTTTCATCAAACTTCGAGTACGTAGTACTGATGTAGCTGACATTGAAAATTCATCCAAGCCCATACCAACTAATAATGGTACAGCTTGTTGATCACCAGCCATTTCACCACACATACCAGCCCATTTACCTTCAGCGTGTGCTGCTTTGATAACATTGTTAATCAAACGGAGGATTGATGGGTTGTATGGTTGGTAAAGGTATGAAACTTGCTCGTTCATACGGTCAGCAGCCATTGTATATTGAATAAGGTCATTTGTTCCAATTGAGAAGAAATCAACTTCCTTTGCAAATTGGTCTGCAAGCATTGCTGCTGCAGGAATCTCAATCATAATACCAACTTGGATATCATCTGAAACTGCGATACCTTCAGCAACAAGTTTTGCTTTTTCTTCATCAAATACTGCTTTTGCAGCTCTAAATTCTTTAAGTAAAGCAACCATTGGGAACATGATACGAAGTTGTCCATGTACAGAGGCACGTAATAATGCACGCATCTGAGTACGGAACATACCATCTCCAGTTTCTGAGATAGAAATACGTAATGCACGGAAACCTAAGAATGGATTCATTTCTTTTGGAAGGTCAAAATAAGGAAGCTCTTTATCTCCACCAATATCCATTGTCCGAACTACAACTGGTTTACCATTCATTCCTTCAAGAACTGCTTTATATGCTTCATATTGCTCATCTTCAGTTGGGAAATCTTGTGAGTCCATGTATAAGAACTCAGTACGGTAAAGTCCTACTGCTTCAGCGCCATTTTCATTGACACCTTCAACATCTTTAGGAGTACCAATATTTGCAGCTAATTCGAAATGTTTGCCATCAGCAGTTACTGTTTCAGCATCTTTAAGTAATGCCCATTCAGCTTTTTGTTTAGCATATGCTTCGCCAGCTGTTTTGAATGCAGTAATTTCTTCTTCGCTAGGGTTGATAATAACTTCACCAGTAATACCATTAACAGCAATCATATCGCCATCGCTGACACGTTTAGTGATATCGTTAGTTCCTAGTACGGCAGCAATTTCAAGTGTACGAGCCATAATAGCTGAGTGACTTGTACGTCCACCAATATTAGTTACAAATGCTTTAACATATTTTTTATCCAATTGTGCAGTATCAGAAGGAGTTAAATCATGAGCAATCACGATAGATTCTTCATCGATAGTAGCAGGATTAGGTAATTTAACACCAAGCAAATGTGCTAAAACACGTTTTGCAACGTCACGGATATCTGCAGCACGTTCTTGCATGTATGGATTATCTTCCATACCTTCAAAAATAGTGATGAACATATCTGTAACTTCTTTAAGACCAGTTTCAGCATTAGTTTGTTTTGCACGAATTGTTTCTTTGATTTGGCTAATCATTTCTGGATCAGCTAATACCATCAAGTGAGCGTCAAATACTGAAGCTGCTTCTTCGCCTAAGCTCTCTACTGCTTTTTCGCGGATAACAGAAAGCTCGTCTTGTGAAGCTTGTAATGCTACATCAAGGCGAGCTTCTTCTGCGTTTGTATCTTCGACTGTAACAGTCTCAAATGACAAATCCGGTTGAACTAGTAGATATGCTTTAGCAACAGCAACACCATCAGAGGCTGCGATTCCTTTAAGCATTTCTGTCATAATATTATGCCAATCCTTCTTTTGTCATTGTTTCTTCGATTGCTGCGATTGCATCTTCAGCATCAGCACCTTCAGCTGAAATTGTAACGTCAGCACCTTGACCAACACCAAGGCTCATAACGCCCATGATTGATTTAAGGTTAACTGCTTTACCTTTGTAGTCTAAAGTAATATCTGAAGCAAATTTGCTTGCAGTTTGTACTAATAAAGTAGCTGGACGTGCGTGAATTCCTGTTTCTGCAACAATGTGAAAATCTTTTGAAGCCATAGTATGGTTCTCCTTTAATAGTTGTGTATTTTTGAGCTATCAGATGATAACCCTTACAATAACAGATTATAGCATATTGTGTTTTAATTTTCAAGATTAAATCTCTACTCTAGGAAAAAAGCTATGCTATTTTCTCCCAAATTTTCAATCTTTCATAAATTATATTTCATTCTCATATTTCCCATAGTGTTCCTATTAATGAGGGTTTTAATAATATCTCGATTTACAATAATGTAGAAAAAATGTTATCAACTTCTTATAAATATTTTCTATATTGATATTATGTCAGCCCACCATTTAATTAATCAAATTATCCCCTTTTTTTTCAATTTAAAAGATATTGGCAAATCCTTATTTGACAGGGTTCACACAATATATAGTTGTTAGAAATAAAACCAACCCCAAAATATTGTGTTTTTTTCAGAGAAAAATCTTGCTTTTTATTTCTAAATTTTATATGCTATTAGTATTGAAATTCTCAGTTGAGAAAAAATTGAAGGAGAAGATACATGATTACTGTTTATTCAAAAAACAACTGCATGCAATGTAAAATGACCAAAAAATTTCTTGATCAAAATGGAGCAAGCTACAAAGAGATTAACATTGATGAACAGCCAGAACAAGTCGAGTATGTAAAAAGTTTAGGATTTGCCTCTGCACCTGTTATTGAAAGTGGCGATATTGTCTTTTCTGGATTCCAACCAGCTAAATTAAAAGAACTAATAAAGTAATTAAGGAAATAATAAATGAGTTTAAAAGATATTGGCGAAATTTCTTATTTTCGTCTTAACAATGAAATAAACCGTCCAGTCGATGGTAAAATCCCATTACATAAAGATAAAGAAGCATTACAAGCTTTTTTTGAAGAAAATGTAATCCCTAACACAAAGCCTTTCGCTTCAATTACAAAAAAAATTGAGTACCTTTTAAAACATGATTACATTGAATCAGAGTTTATCTCAAAATACTCAAAAGAATTTATTGAAGAGTTAGCTAGTATTATCAAAAATGAAAACTTCCAGTTTAATTCCTTTATGGCTGCTTATAAGTTTTATCAGCAATATGCTTTAAAGACTAACGATGGTGAGTATTACTTAGAAAGTCTTGAAGACCGTGTCATGTTTAATGCTCTTTATTTTGCTGATGGTAATGAAGAATTAGCAAAATCAATCGCAATTGAAATGATTAATCAACGTTATCAACCAGCTACTCCTTCATTTTTAAATGCTGGACGTAGTCGACGTGGTGAATTAGTTTCTTGTTTCCTTATTCAAGTTACTGATGATATGAACTCAATTGGTCGCTCAATCAACTCAGCCCTCCAATTATCAAGAATTGGTGGTGGTGTTGGTATCACACTTTCTAACTTGCGTGAAGCTGGTGCACCTATTAAAGGATATGCTGGAGCAGCCTCAGGTGTTGTTCCCGTTATGAAATTATTCGAAGATAGTTTCTCTTATTCTAATCAATTAGGTCAACGTCAAGGTGCTGGTGTTGTCTACTTAGACGTTTTCCATCCAGACATCATTGCCTTTTTATCAACTAAAAAAGAAAATGCTGACGAAAAGGTTCGTGTTAAAACCTTATCACTTGGATTAACTGTTCCAGATAAATTTTATGAATTAGCTCGTAATAATGATGATATGTATCTCTTTAGTCCATATAGTGTGGAAAAAGAATATGGTATTCCTTATAATTACATTGATATTACTGCAATGTATGATGAGTTAGTTGCTAATCCTAAAATTACAAAAACTAAAATTAAAGCTCGTGATTTAGAGACTGAAATTTCTAAACTACAACAAGAATCAGGCTACCCATATATCATTAATATTGATACAGCAAATAAAGCAAATCCAGTTGATGGTAAAGTTATCATGAGTAACTTGTGTTCTGAAATTCTTCAGATTCAAAAACCTAGTGTCATTAATGACGCACAGGAATTTGTTGAAATGGGAACTGATATTTCATGTAATCTTGGATCAACTAATATTTTAAATATGATGACATCTCCTGATTTTGGAGCTTCAATTAAAGCCATGACACGTGCACTAACATTTGTTACGGATTCTTCACAAATTGAAGCTGTGCCAACAATTAAAAATGGTAACCAACAAGCACATACCTTTGGTTTAGGTGCAATGGGACTTCATTCTTATTTGGCTCAACATCATATTGAATATGGTAGCCCTGAATCAGTTGAATTCACTGATATTTACTTTATGTTAATGAATTACTGGACCTTGGTTGAATCGAACAATATTGCTCGTGAAAGACAAACCACATTTACAGGCTTTGAGAATTCAAAATACGCTGATGGTAGTTACTTTGATAAATACGTGACTGGTAAATTTGTTCCTCAGACTGATTTTGTTAAGGATCTTTTCAAGGATCATTTTATTCCTCAGGCATCAGACTGGGAGACTTTACGTCAGGCTGTTCAAAAAGATGGTCTCTACCACCAAAACCGCCTTGCTGTCGCTCCTAATGGGTCAATATCATATATCAATGACTGCTCCGCTTCTATTCATCCAATTACACAAAGAATTGAAGAACGTCAAGAGAAGAAAATTGGTAAAATCTATTACCCTGCAAATGGACTTTCAACTGATACAATTCCCTACTACACATCTGCTTATGATATGGATATGCGTAAGGTTATTGATGTATATGCTGCTGCGACGAAACACGTTGACCAAGGTTTGTCACTAACATTATTCTTACGAAGTGAATTACCTAAAGAACTTTATGAATGGAAATCTGAAAGCAAGCAAACAACTCGTGACCTTTCAATTCTCCGAAATTACGCCTTTAACAAAGGCATTAAATCCATTTACTATATTCGTACATTTACTGACGATGGTGAAGAAGTTGGCGCAAATCAATGTGAATCATGCGTGATTTAATTGGTATAGAAGCAATAGATGCTTAAGTATCTATTACCTCTACGGCAGTCTGTTTTTGTTGGTAATTTATTTATTCTCAACTGTACTAAAATACTTATAGAAACATATTTGTACCAGTAGGACTTTGGTCGGTTCTACTGGTTTATCTCGTTATTATTAACGCACTTTACTACTCTTTAGGAGATCATTTTTCTATGACAACATATTATGAAGCAATTAACTGGAATGAAATCGAAGACGTGATTGACAAGTCTACATGGGAGAAATTAACTGAACAATTTTGGTTAGATACTCGTATTCCTTTATCAAATGACTTAGATGACTGGCGTAAATTGCCTGCCAAAGAAAAAGACCTTGTCGGAAAAGTCTTTGGTGGCCTAACTCTTCTAGATACCATGCAATCTGAAACTGGTGTTGAAGCAATTCGTGCTGATGTTCGTACGCCTCATGAAGAAGCTGTATTGAACAATATCCAATTTATGGAATCAGTTCATGCAAAATCTTACTCCTCTATTTTTTCAACTTTAAATACTAAAAAAGAAATTGAAGAAATTTTTGACTGGACTAATAGCAATGAATTCTTACAGAACAAAGCTAAAATCATCAATGACATCTATGAAAACGGCGATGCCTTACAAAAGAAAGTTGCCTCAACTTATCTAGAAACATTTCTTTTTTACTCAGGTTTCTTTACACCTCTGTATTACCTAGGAAATAACAAACTAGCTAATGTGGCTGAAATCATCAAATTAATCATCCGTGATGAGTCTGTTCACGGAACCTACATTGGTTACAAATTCCAACTTGGATTCAATGAATTATCTGAAGAAAAACAAGAGGATTTTAAAGAATGGATGTATGATTTACTTTATCAATTGTATGAAAATGAAGAAAATTATACAAAATCACTTTATGATCAAGTAGGGTGGACTGAGGAAGTTATGACATTCCTTCGCTATAATGCCAATAAAGCTTTGATGAACCTAGGTCAAGATCCTTTATTCCCTGATACAGCAAATGATGTCAATCCAATTGTTATGAACGGAATTTCTACCGGAACCTCAAATCATGACTTTTTCTCACAGGTAGGTAATGGATACTTACTCGGATCTGTTGAAGCTATGACGGAATCAGATTATGATTTCGGAAAAGAAGCTTAATCTTTATTAAATAGTTTCCAATTAATTAATAAACCTCAAGTAGATTAACTACTTGAGGTTTTTATTTATTTCTTTTTGAAATTGATTGATTCTTTAGAATCTTTCAGCACTAATTTTTTGTCTTTTAATTCATAAGGTAAGTTCTTGTTGATATCATTTTTTGAAATTCCAGGGACATCCTTATTGACACTAGTTACTTTAACAGTGTGCATCAATTGGTTAACATCACCTGAGAAGACTTTAAATGAGATTTGTCCAGTTGCTTTGTCATATTCGCCGTTAGATTGGATAGCAGATTTTTGAAACTCTTTATCTAGCTCATCTTCAAGTTCTTGGGTTTTTGGTCGAGCAGATTCAAATGCTTTTCTTGTTTCATCATCTAAATCATCTAAACTAACATTGTTATCAGAGAAGCTTTTCTTCAATGTTTCATCAAATTTCTTAACAATAGCATTTACTAGATATTTTTTATCAAAAGTCGATTTTACAACTACTTCTGCTTTTCCATCTTCAACAGTCATGACAACTTTAGGTACCTTGACCATCTTTTTAGGTTCAATACCTATTTCTTTATCATAGGAGCCTAAAGATTTATAAAATTCTTTGTAATATTGGTCACCAAGTTCTGTCGCCGTCCATTTGCCTTCAATACTACCTGTTTGAAAACGATAAAAGGCAAAGATTCCTACAATTGCTAAAATAGCAACTAATGCTAAAAGTAATTTCCCGAAAATTGATTTCTTTTTTTTCATAATAACTCTCCTGTTTCATTTAGCATTATAACATTTAGAATTTTATAATGCAATTTTCATCTGACTTTAGGAATATGGAGATATTTTGAATAAATAAAATTTTATACTTTTCTAAATCCTTTCTATGCATCTCCCCTTTTGATATAATAGGTCTATGTCAAAAAAAATTAAAGAATTTACAAAATGGACTGTTTTATTAGTACTGACCGGAATAAGTGCGGCTATTGCTGCCAGTTTAATGATCTTTCTCATTGAACTTATTCAAGGATTGAGCTTTGGAATTACGCATGGAAGTTTTGATGACCAAATCTCTTATGTCAATCCAATCCGACGGTTTTTTTCAGTCTGCTTGTCTGGGCTCCTGGCAGCTTTTGGTTGGCACTATTTAAGTAAATACTTAAACCCAAGTCCGACAATTACAGAAATAGTTCATAAAGATAGGGAGCCAAAACCCAGCGCCAACTTTCTCCATGGTCTGCTTCAGATGGCGACCGTTTCTATGGGGTCACCTTTAGGTCGAGAAGGTGCTTCCAGAGAAGCTGCTGTGGCGATAACTGGAAGTTGGTTACCCTTTATTAAGCTGGATAAAAATAAAAGCATCCTACTCTTAGCCTGTGCTTCTGGAGCGGCCTTGGGTGCTGTCTATAATGCTCCCTTAGCGACCCTCATTTTTATCATGGAAAATGTCCTCCTATCATGGTCTTGGAAAAATGCTTATGCTGCCAGTGTAACATCTTTTATTGCAGTTGGTTTTGTAAACTTAGTATTTGGTAGCGAGATTCAGTATAAAATTCAGCAGTTAGAATGGAACACTGACCTCTTTATATGGTCCCTAATCTCAGGCTGTCTTCTAGCCATCATCATCTACACCTACAAAAGTTTACTTGAAAGTTCACCTAAAAAAGATCCCAAATCTATAAATTATTTGATTTTTGTCCCACTGTCCTTCATCCTTGTAGCTATCTTAAGTCTTTATTTTCCTGAAATTTTAGGCAATGGCAAAGCAGGTTTGATTTACTATTTCAACCAACCCTTTTCAGCCACATATGCTTTTCCACTCTTTTTGGCAAAAGCCTTAGCAGTTTATATTACCTTTTATGCCGGAGCTTATGGTGGTAGAATTGCACCTTCCATGATGATGGGCGGCGCTTTGGGACTATTTACAGCCCAATTATCAAATATGATTCTCCATAGTCATATACCCATCCAATTTGCAATCTTAATTGGTGCAGCCTTATTTTTAGCTATAATCAATAATATTCCAATTGCAGCAGTTCTTTTCTTACTTGAAATTACTGGTCAGCCACTAATCAATGGAATTCCAGTAGCTATGGCAATGGCCTCAGCATATCTTACAATATATTTCTTAAAAAAATTTGCCCCAAAAAAAAGTAGAAAAGTTTAACTTTTCTACTTTTTTTCTTATAACTGATTTGGAACTTCGTTTAGAAGATCATTGATTTTACTTGCATCAGAGCCACCAGCCATAGCCATATCTGGTTTACCACCACCTCGACCTGAAACAATTGGAGCTAAAGCTTTGATCACATTACCTGCATGAAGTTCTTTTGATTTACTTGCAACTAAGACATTAACTTTTTCACCAATTGCTGCAACCAAGATTAGGATATCAGAGTAATCTTTTTGTTTCCAATTGTCAGCAAAAGTACGGAGAGCACCTGCATCAGAAACTGAAACTTGTGTTGCAATATAAGTATGTCCATTAACTTCTTTAACATCTTTAAAGACATCGCCAGCTTGAGCGGCTGCTGCTTTTTCTTTCAATTCAGCAACTTCTTTTTGCAATTCACGTACTTGTTCATTCAAACTTGCAACTTTTGTAGGGACTTGTTCAATTTGAGGAGCTTTAATAGTACTTGCAATTTCTTTCAAAGCATCTTCTTCTTTACGATAAGCCTCAAATGCTTGCTTACTTGTTACTGCTAGGATACGACGAGTTCCTGAACCAATTCCTTCTTCTTTAACAATCTTGAACAGACCAATTTCAGAAGTGTTTGAAACGTGTGTTCCACCACAAAGTTCAACAGAATAATCGCCAATAACAACGACACGAACTAACTTCCCATATTTTTCACCAAAGAGCGCCATAGCACCCATTGATTTAGCAGTTTCAACATCAGATTCAATCGTTTGAACTTTAATAGCATTCCAAATTTGTTGGTTAACTTCTTCTTCAATACGACGTAACTCTTCAGCAGTAACTGCCTCAAAATGAGTGAAGTCAAAACGAAGGAATTCTTCTTCATTTAATGAACCTGCTTGAGTAGCATGTTTGCCAATAATATTATGCAAAGCAGCATGAAGCAAGTGAGTTGCAGTATGGTTTTTCTCTACTGCAAAGCGACGTTTGTGGTCCACTTTGAGCATATATTTTGTGCCAACTGATAAGTTTGCTAAAACCTCAACTGTATGAAGTGCTTGACCATTTGGTGCTTTTTGTACATCAATTACATTAGCAATAACTTCACCATTATCATTTAAAATAACACCATGGTCAGCAACTTGTCCACCCATTTCAGCGTAGAATGGTGTTTGGTCAAATACTAATAAGGCTTGTCCTTCTGATACGGCTTCACTACGTTCATTATCCACAACAATTACTGATAACTGACCTTCTAATTTTTCTCTATCATAGTTAAATTCAGATAACTCAGTGATATTTGCAAGAGTTTCATTTTGCATACCCATTGAACCACCTTTAACCACAGCAGCACGCGCTCGGTCTTGTTGTTCTTTCATAGCAGCTTTGAAGCCATCATGATCAATCTTATAACCGGCATCTTCTGCCATTTCCTCAGTCAATTCTACCGGGAAACCATAAGTGTCGTAAAGTTTAAAGATATCTTTACCTTCAAGTGTATCTTTACCCTCCTCTTTTAACTGTGCTAACAATTGATCCAAATGACCAGAACCAGCATCGATGGTACGAGCAAATGTTTCTTCTTCACGTTTAACGATTTTTTCAATGAAATCTTTTTTCTCTAAAATTTCAGGGTAGTAAGATTCCATGATTTGACCAACAACCATTACTAATTTGTAAAGGAAAGTTTGGTTAATGCCTAGACGACGACCATGCATAACCGCACGACGAAGCAAGCGACGTAATACATATCCGCGACCTTCGTTACCAGGAAGTGCCCCATCACCAATTGCGAAAGATAGAGCACGAATATGGTCAGCAATAACTTTAAAGCTCATATTGTCACCATCTTGATCATAAGTTTTACCAGAAAGTGTTTCAACTTCACGAATGATTGGCATAAACAAATCTGTTTCAAAGTTAGTTTTAGCACCTTGCATAACAGCTACTAAACGTTCTAGACCAGCACCCGTATCAATGTTTTTGTTAGGTAATTCTTTATATTCAGAACGAGGAACTTCAGGATCAGCATTAAATTGTGACAAAACAATGTTCCAAATCTCAATGTAACGATCATTTTCTAAGTCTTCTTCTAAAAGACGAATACCAATATTTTCGGGATCGAAGGATTCACCGCGGTCAAAGAAAATCTCTGTATCAGGACCTGAAGGACCCGCACCAATTTCCCAGAAGTTTTCTTCCAAAGGAATTAAGTGACTTGGCTCAACGCCAAGAGCAATCCAACGGTTGTAAGAATCAGTATCAGCTGGATAATAAGTCATGTATAGTTTTTCTTTAGGGAAATCAAACCATTCTGGACTTGTTAACAACTCAAATCCCCATTCAATAGCTTCATCACGGAAATAATCACCAATTGAAAAGTTACCAAGCATTTCAAACATGGTATGGTGACGAGCAGTCTTACCAACATTTTCAATATCGTTAGTACGGATTGATTTTTGTGCATTTGCAATACGTGGATTTTCTGGAGTGACAGACCCATCAAAATATTTCTTTAAAGTTGCAACCCCTGAGTTAATCCACAATAGTGTTGGATCATTTACAGGAACAAGATTTGCAGATGGTTCCACTGAGTGACCTTTTGATTTCCAAAAGTCTAACCACATCTGGCGAATTTCAGCTGATGTTAATTTTTTCATAAGTTTTCCTTCTTTACATTTTTAAAAACAAAACAAGCCCATTGGACAGAGGGCGAAAACCGCGGTACCACCTCTATTCAATGAGCTTGTCATTATCTTTAGTTATTATTCAATTTGATAGTTAAGTAGCAAATTTATCAGATTGTCCATGACTTGCATCACCCGTCACTTTTCTGGTTCAAATCTTAATAGATTATTCTTAACTTACTAATTATACTGTCTTTTTCAGCAAAGGTCAAACAAAAGCTGATTATTTATCAACTGATGTTTTCAATGCACTATTAGCAGATTGTTTATCAGAAGCAAATTGAGATAAGATATTTGAGAATGCTTTATCTTTAATTTTGACATTTGCTCTATCTAACTCTTTTGCGATAACTTTGTTTTGGAAAGCAGTATCATTGTTTTTTTCATCCAAAATAATTTCTTTTAGACGAGTTTTATATTCTTTCCAATCAGCTTTCTTATCTTCTTTCTTAGCCATGTTAACAATGTAATATTTCTTCTGATAAGTAGAAGGGTCCATTACTGAAATTAACTCTGATTTTTCACCAGCTTTTAATTTGCCAGCTTCTTTAATAACATCACTTGGCAAGCTTTTGTCAGACGAATCAAAGGTATAATCTACTTTTTTCTTTTCATTAACAGTATTCTTTTTAGCAATATCTTCGAAATTAGCACCTTCTGCTTTTGTTTCTTCTAATACTTTTTTAGCTTTTTCTTCATCATCTAAAGTAATGACTTGAGTAGTCATCTTAGGTGTGTAGTTATCATAGGCTTTTTTGTAATTAGCATCTGTTAATTCTTTTTCAGCTTCTTGCTTAACTGCATATGTGACTAGCATGGTTGTACGAATTTGTTTTTTATATGTTTCAGTTGTCATACCAGCTTGTGAAAGTGCTTCAGAGAATGATGCCCCATATTGTTCAGCAGTTTTATTGTATGACTTTTCTACTTCTTTATCAGATACTTTTTTACCATATTGGCCTTCAAAAACACGCGATAAAATTAAACTGAGCATTGATTGTTGTGCAGCTTGTGTTGTCTTTGCTTCATTATAAAAGTCAGTTACAGTGATTGTATCACCCTTCATTGAAACCAGTTTAGTATTGTCATTTGTTGAATTACATGCTGCTAATGTCATTACTGATGCAAGTGTAATAAAACCAGTAATTAACTTATTAGATTTTTTCATTAAATTATTAGCTCCTTTTTTATCTTTAACCAAATCATTATAACATATTTTCTTAAAACTTTCTTAATCTGGTAAGTCAATTACCTCTTGGTTTTTGCGGACCATTAATAAACCATCCGATAGAGGCAGAAGAGTGGCGGTCAGTCCTGGATTGTCCAACGTAGCTTCAAACAGTCTTTGCAGTCCACGGTAGATTGTCCGCTGCCCACGACGAACTTCCTCAATCGGCTTTACAATATCCCCACCTTGAAAAATATCATCAAAAACGATCATCCCTCCGACTTTTAAATGCTTGAGAATTTCAGGTAGAAAGACAATGTACTTGGATTTGGCAGAGTCCATAAAGACAAAATCAAACTCTTCATCCAAGTTTGTAATTAAGTCAGCAGCATCACCTTCAAGTAATTGGATTTGATTACGTCTATCAAATTTTGCAAAGTTTTCTTTAGCAAAAGTAATCATTTCTTCGTTACGATCGATTGTTACTATTTTTGATTGCGGTGAATTTTCAGCCATCAAAAGTGCTGAAAAGCCAATCGCTGTACCAATTTCCAGAATTTTCTCGGGCTGTAAGCTTTGCATTAATAATCGGAAGTAAGCCACTACTTCGTGCTGAATAATGGGAATATTTTCTTGCCGAGCGAATGCTTCAAGCTCAGCTAAAAATCCTGTATTTTGTTTTTGTTGTTTTCTCATAAAATGCACAATGTCATCCTTTATAACAGGACGACGCATATTATGATTTGCATTCTTACTATATGAATTTACCATAAAAATAGCATATCACAGACAATCAACCAGTGTCAAGAAGAGCGCTGTCTAGGGATTTCTTCTTTGAATCGAAATTTAGAAAATATAGAATCTGATTAAGAAGACATACTCCTTCATACCTCTTAATCAAATTCTTTCCTGTTATCTAATTATTCACTTTTTAAAGCTAAATCCAATCGACTTCTGAATGATTTGCAGGTTTGTTCAATCTCTTTAGACCTAGCAATTGCTGAAATGACTGCTATACCATTTGCTCCTGCTTTAATTATTGGTTCAATATCATTTTGACCTATACCACCAATAGCAACTATAGGAAGGCTTTGATTTACTTGTCTGATGGCTTGGATACTACTTGTTCCCACCGCCTCTTGAGCATCAACCTTTGATTGTGTTGAATGGTATGGACCAACACCAATATAATCAAGCAAGTCAATCTCTGACTTTTCATACTCTTCCAGATTATTAACAGACAAGCCCAAAATTTTATTGCCAATCTGCTGTCTGGCTTCTTGGACAGAAATATCTTTTTGACCAATATGTAAGCCATCAGCATCTAACTTTTTAACAAGATCAATATCATCATCAATGATAAAGGGAACGTGATAAGTTTGACAAAGTAGATGTAATTGCTTAGCTAGCTCTTCTTTTTCTTGACCTACCATAGCATTTGGTCCTTTTTCTCGAAATTGAAAACAGTTCACCCCACCTTTTAATGCATTCTCAAGTGTACGAATCAAGTCGCCATTGGGACAGTTTGAAGTTCCACAGACAAAATACAAGCTTAACATCTCAATTCTCCTCTAACAGATTTTGATAAGTAATTAAGTCATTTACATTGATGGTGTAAAGATGGTCAATAAATGCTTCTTGAAAACTGGCTGGTCCCTTCACATATGATTCTTGCTCTGCCAATTCTCCGGCGATATTATAAAGAGATAAGGATTCTATCATGCATTCAAAATACTGGTCTTTTTCTGCAATACCAATAAAGGCAGCTAAGAAAGCCCCAAGTAAGCAGCCGGTACCTGTCACTAATGGCATCAGGGGGCTACCATTTGCGAGTTGAACAACCTTCCCTTGGCAAGCAATGGCATCCTTCTTACCTGAAATCACGATTGGAATTCCAAGTTCATGGTTAGCCTTCAGGGCTAGTTCGGAAATTGAGCCATTATAGGAACCATCAGGACCTTTTGCACTTTGTTCTTCTCCAAGAATTGCTGCAATCTCACTGGCATTTCCTCTAAGAACGCTGATTTCTCGATTTTTCAGAATTTCTTTGGAAAGGTCCAACCTAACTTTACTAGCACCAGCAGCAACTGGATCAAAAATAACAGGAATCTGGTGCTTGTTAGCAACTGCTATGGCTGATTCAAATAGAGAGATATTATCATCTGAAAAAGTCCCAATATTAATCAGTATTGCATTGGCAACAGGAACTAAACCTCTCAAATCCACTAGCGATTCACTCATTGCAGGAGCTGCGCCAATAGCCAACAAACCATTTGCAGTAAAATTTTTAACAACATTATTGGTAATACAAATAATAAGTTGATTTTTTTCTTTGAGCTTTTCTAAGAACATTCTATTCTCCTTTAAAAGTAACATGATTAACTGGGCCATTTCCATGTCCCAATTCTGGTGCTGTTTTGATGGCGCAAGTGATAAAGGCTTTAGCCAATTGGACAGCTTCCTGTACAGTTCGTCCTTTAGCCATTTCTGCTGCACAAACGGCCGCAAAAGTACATCCTGTTCCATGTGTATGTTTGGTATTAATTCTTTCAGAATTAAGGGTAATTAGGCCTTCATCCTCTAAAAACAAGAAGTCTTTCGCCTTCCCACTACTGTGACCGCCCTTGATAAGTACATTCTTAACCTGATATTTGCTTTGAATTTCAAAGCCAGCTTTGATAATACTTAACTCATCTTTAAGGGGATAACTTACAAGTACTTCTGCCTCTGGTAAATTAGGTGTGACAAGTGTAGCTAAAGGAAGTAATTCCTGCTTAAGTTCCTCAACAGCTTCCTCAGAGATTAGTCTATCACCACTAGTAGCGACCATTACTGGGTCTAAAATATAAGGTTTTTTAAATTTTCTCAAATACTCTCCAACTATTTTTATCATTTCAGGCGTCGCTAACATGCCACTTTTAACGGCTTGTGGAGGAATATCTTCAAAAACGACGTCCAATTGATCTCTGATCATTTGACCATCAACAGTCATGACTGATTTTACACCTTGTGTATTTTGTGCAACGATACTAGTGATGACTGCCATCCCATAAGTTTCTCTAGCTTGGAAACTTTTCAAATCAGCCATAGCTCCTGCACCACCACTTGGATCTGTTCCGGCAATTGTTAATACTGTATCTAAATGTGACATTTTAATCTTCCTATCTTTCTTAGTCCACTGCCATTTAAAAGAAACGTCTTTCATGTTGGCGAGATTTAATAAAATTATCAACCAGTTGCATTTTACTACTGTTCGATAATTATTCTGCATAAGTATCAATCATCCTAAAATAATGTTTGATGACATCAGTTGAAGAATCATCTGCATAAAAATGTATCCATTCATAAAAAAATGCCCTTCTGAAATCTCATTCTCCGATATAATTTTTTTAGCTACTTGATTATAAATCCAGGGACAAGGTCCCATAACTGATAATGCTCTAGCAATCCCAAATTCGTGCTCATTATATTACATGTGTTTGATATAATGATCAAACGATGGGCACCATTGACTACCACTGATAATGGATTGATAGCTTTGCCCTGTATATTTTGCAAGCGATTGGTGTGGCTCTTCTGCTGCCCCCATTTCATAATCCAAAATAGCTGAGATCTGATTAATGAAAAATCGTTTATCATCTTTACTATTTGCTTTAGTTAAGCACAATGCATATTTATCTAAAAATTTATCAAGTAAGCATGATCCTCTTATAAATAATGACAAATTGCTTTCGGGTCAATATTTGTCTCAACAATTCCTTGAATAAATAGATTGTGATAAATAATATCAATATATTTATTAGCCTTTTCAAGCATAACTTCTTTTAACATGGTTCTCCTTCATCTTACCTCTATCTGAATTGGTAAAAAGCACCAGCAAACTGACAAAACAAACACTAGCTAAAAACATGATATCTTTCCTTGATCTGGTTTTTTTAATACAGCAAGTAGATGGCCAAACTGCTTTTTCCACACCGTGAATAACCACTTATCAGAACAGATTCCATATCATTCACGATTAAGTCGATATCCGCAAAAATAGGATTACTTCCTGGAAATGAATAAGTTAGATTTTCAATTGTTAACATTCATTTACCCGTCTATACATTTGATACGAGTTGAGCACTCCGCCTTTTTCTAATTGTTGGCCTATCATTTTTGTGAGATAAAAGAAGGCAACTGATGATAAGGTTCTTATAATAAGCATCGTAAAATTGTACTTAAAAGAGAATGCAGATAATCCGTTAGTATAAAATGACCAAGCGTAACTTAATAGTGATGTAAAAATGGCAGATAGTAAAAATGGTAGCCAATCAAACCGTTTATATTTTAAGAGGGGAAAGCCTAGTTCTGATCCCAATCCCTGTAAAAAACAATAATTAAACCACTTGGAGCAAAGACAGATCCAATTAGTACTTCAATTAAAGCTGCTAATAACTCTGTAATTAAGGCAGTTCCCGGTTTTCTTAAGATGTAAATTGCAATTGGTCCTGACATAAACCAGATACCATAAATTACTTCTTAGCCAGCCTACTGGTCCCAAAAATGGAACTAGGATATTCGAAAATAAGCCCGTTGAAAATTATACTACTCCTAGAATTACTGCAATCAGTGCAATTAGTAAAACATCTTTTAATACAACTTTATTCGTCATTTTCTTCCTCGTATCGATTTCTTTTGTATATCACAACACTTTTATTTATAATAAAATTAATTTGCTTTCTTTCACTACCAGACATTATCTAAGGCGTAATCACTCCTCTCATTATTTTTAACATAAGCATATAATTTATAATAAAAATTAGGAAAACAAAAAAACTCCATTTACATATAAATGGAGTTTAACTATTGATTACATTGAAAAAGAATTTGATAAATAAACTTCTTCTTCAGTCCACGACAAAAATAAGTTTCGTGAAACACATTTCCCTTCGCCAGTCCTAACTGTATCAGGTTCAATGGGTATAATCTCAGCATAACAGCACCCCAAATGTTCTATTAAATTTTACAAAAAGATAATATCATATATTGTGAAAAATGACAAGGCTTTCATTTCACAAATGTTTTTCTATAATAGCAGGTAATTCAGATAAATCATTCAAAATGATGTCAACCTCTGAATAATCCTCTGGTTTTATGGTATACAAGTTATTTTGATAGTAGATTGTTTTCATATTAACAGATTTTGCTGCTTTCAAATTTGAAATAGAATCCTCAACTAAAGGAATTTTTTCTAAGTCAAAATGATATTCATTTGCAATATATTGAAAATAGGCAGCATGTTTATCCTCAAAAACTGTATCCATAACACTTAAGACATCTGTAAAATAATCAAATATACCAGCTGATCGCAAACCAATTTCTGCGATCTGCTTGTAGTTACTTGTAATGGCGTATAGTTGAAATCCCATTTCAGCTAGCTTTTCGATTGTTTTTTTAGCATTCTTAATTAAAGTTACATGAGCATAACCATCGATTAATAATTGATGCTTTATATCAGCAATGTCTTGTGCCTGAAATTCGGAGATAAGTAAACCAGAAAGATAAGTATCAGCCTCAGACATTGATAGTGAGCATAATTGGTCCTGAATCTGATCAGTGAGACTTAGACTTTTTAATGCAAGAAGATGATTAACTAGATCATCCCAAATCTGATAAGAATCAAAGATAACACCATCTAAATCAAAGAATACTTGTTTTATCATTTTTTCCAATCAATTATTTTATTTCTACTAAGCTTTCTTTTTTATCTGTCGCTAAACTATTCTTCAACCAGACAGAAATTGATAAAGCCAGTAGATACAAGCCGATGAAGACCACTAAGGTATTAGTATAACTCTTAGTCATTTCAAAAATCATAGATAATAACATTGGTCCTACAAGCGCAGCGATTCCCCAAGCAGTTAAGATATAGCCATGAAGGGTTGCCAATTCTTTCGCTCCGAAAATATCACTCAAATAAGGAGGGATAAGAGAGAAGCCTGCACCATAACATGTCATTAAAATTGCCATTGATAGGACAAATAGAAATGGTATATGGAAGATAATTAAGAAGAATGACATGAGGACATTAACAATGAATAGAATGACAAATGTTAAGGGACGGCCAATAAAATCTGAAAGGCTAGCCCATAATAAACGACCAAAACCATTGAAAATCCCCATTAAGCCAACAACTACAGCTGCAGCTTCGACAGACATTCCAGCAACATCTTGTGCCATTGGAGCTACTACAGAAATAAGACCTAGTCCACAGGCAATATTAATAAATAAAATTAACCATAAAATATAGAATTCTTTTGTTTTTAATGCTTGGCTAGCAGACATTCCATTTGTCAAATCAGTTGCTGATTTATCCTTACTTTTGTCAACTAATTGTTGAAACTCTTCAGGATTTGGTTTTTTGATAAATTGCGATGAAATTAGCATAATTACAAAATATACTAAACCTAATATATAAAACGTATTAACTAGTCCTCGATGATTAATTAAGTATTGGGCAATTGGACTTGTAAGCAATGAAGCAAATCCAAATCCCATAATTGCTAATCCTGTAGCCAAGCCTCTTTTATCAGGAAACCATTTTATAATGGTCGATACAGGAGTAATATAACCAGCTCCTAAACCAAGTCCACCAACAACACCATAGCCCAGGTAAAGTAACCATAATTGGTGGTTAGCGACAGCTAGTCCTGTAAGCATCGTGCCACCTGCATATAGAATTGCTGAAATAGTACCTGTAAGACGCGGACCAAACTTTTCAACTAGTTTTCCCATAAAGGCAGCAGACATTCCTAAACAGAAGATTGCTAAAGAAAAAGCAAATGCGACTGAAGATTGTTGCCAACCAGTTTCCATCATAATTGGATTACGATAAACACTCCATGCATAAGTCGATCCGAGCATTAAATGAAGAACTACTCCTGCAGTAGCTACGATATATCTATTTGTCTTTTTCACCAAAAACCTCTTTCTATAAATCCGAACATAAAAGTGAAGTAAATTATGTAATGTTAGGTTTTTAGTTTATAAAACTTATTACATTTTGTCAATTTATTTGTTTTAAATTAAAACACGTACATTATCAAACCGATCAAAACATTTCATACGCTTCTTTAAAGCTGGATATCAGTTTGTCACAAGCTGATAAGTCTTGTTTGGGATAACCAGGGTTAGCAAAGCCAACACAGGTCATTCCCGCTGCTTTGGCTGCTAAGCTTCCATTCTTAGTATCCTCAAATACAATACAAGCTTCAACTGGTGCACCTAATAATTGTGCAGCTTTCACAAAAACATCTGGTGAAGGTTTTGAGTGTTCTACTTCTTCTCCACTGACTAACACATCAAAAACATGGTCAAGTTTAAGCGCCTTTAAGTTGCGCTCAATATCTTGTCTGGGTGAGGAAGAAGCAACTGCTAAAGGATAGCCTTTTTCATGTAAATACTTGATAAATTCTGGTGTATGTTGGATTGCTTTAACACCATCCCTAGAAATCATCTCTTCTCTACGATCATTCATTTCATTAATTAAGGTTTCCACTGAATCATCTAGCTGACATTCGGATTTCATTTTTTGCCACATGAATTCAAATGTGGTTCCCATGAATTGGTATTGATAAGATTCATCTGTATCAATACCTCTATCTAATAGCATTTGTGTTTTACTGCTTAAAAAAGTGTATTCGGAATCAACAATGACTCCATCCATATCAAAAATAATAAATTCTTTCATATTTCCCCCTCAAACTCAGAACGTTTTCTATTTATGAAAAAATCATTCAACTGAATAATAAACTATTATCAATTGAATGACCTTCTTTTCAATATTGTAATAGCAAAATTAAATGATAAAACTTCACTATTTATCTTATGTTATAGTTAAACTAATCACAAATACAGAACTTATTTGTGCGCGCCTTTAGCAACTAATTCTTCTAATTCAGTTAATCGTGCTTCAAAAACAGCGAATGCTTGATCCAAGTAGTCTTCTTGAGTCATATCAACACCTGCTTTGGCAATGACTTCTAATGGGTAATCAGAATTTCCTGCTTTCAAATATGACAGATAAGCATCAATATCTTCTTGGCTTCCTTGGACAATTTTATTTGCTAAATAGCTTGCCGCTGCAAAACCAGTTGAGTATTGATAAACATAATAATTATAGTAGAAATGTGGAATTCTAGCCCACTCATATTGAATAAAATGATTATCTTCTTTAGCTAGTCCATAATATTTTTGATTAAGTTCGGCGTATAAATTATTAATGTATTCACTTGTTAAGACTTCACCATTTTGATCAGCTTGGTGAATCGCATGCTCAAACTCAGCAAATTGAGTTTGACGGAAAACAGAACCTCTAAAGCCATCCAAATAATTATTTAAAATGGCAAAACGAGTTTTATCATCAGCTACTTCTTTCAATAGAGCTTCAGTTAAAATATTTTCATTTGTTGTCGATGCAATTTCTGCCAAGAAGATACTATAATCACCATAAACATATGGTTGATTTTCTCTAGTTAAAGTTGAATGTAGGCTGTGGCCAGTTTCATGAATCAGTGTATAAAGGTTATCAAGATTATCTTGCCAGTTAAGTAGCATAAATGCATTTGTATCATATGATCCACCTGAATAGGCACCTGAACGTTTACCTTTATTAACATGAACATCAATCCAACGTTCTGTGAATGCACGATTTACTCGGTCTGAATATTCCTTACCAAACACTTCTAAAACAGTTTGTACTTTCTCAATTGCTTCATCATATGTCATATCAAGATTTGTCTCAGATAATGGTGTATAAACATCATACATTTTAAGTTCATCCAAACCAAGAACTTCTTGTCTTAATTTCAAGTAACGATGTAATAATGGTAAATGTTTATTTACTGATGAAAGTAAAGTGTCATAAACTGCTTCAGGAATGAAATTTGCAGACATTGCTGCTTGGCGAGCAGAGTCATATTTATGAACACGCGCTTGATAGTTTTGTACTTTTACATTTGTTTGAAGTGTTTTGGCGTAAGTATGTTGAAATTGTTCATAAGTACTATACATTGCTTCATAAGCAGCTTTGCGCACATTACGATCTTTTGATTCCATCAAACTGATAAAGTTACCATGTGTGATTTCAATTTCCTTACCATTATCATCTTTCACAATTGGGAATATCAAATCGGCATTATCCAAAATACTAAATGTTTCTTCTGCCCCATTAAAGATTTCTTGTGCACCAGCTAAAAGTTCTTCCTCACGTTGAGACAAAACATGCTCTTTATATTTTAATAATTTTTCAAAGTAGTGATTGTAAAGTTCCAATTGACTTTCTTCAGCTTTAAAAGTATCTAATTGTTCAGTTGACATGGTCATAAATTCAGGCTCATAAAATGAGAAAACTTGCCCAAATTTTGCATATAAACTAGATGCTTTTGCTTGATACTCTTGATATTTGGCTACGGTAGTATCTTGATCGTTTTTCATTGATGCATAAACATAGACTTTTTCAATGCGACGCGCCAATTCAAGCTG
>CAACWJ010000019.1_pt1 | contig 41775 bp, 38 predicted proteins | sample 2275621 | NCBI WGS metagenome assembly CAACWJ01 (sample SAMEA5312456, study PRJEB27640) | indoor metagenome | biome: indoor environment; feature: uncontrolled; material: polymer tiles stone | place: Germany | collected 2014-07-07
AGTATAGCCCATTAGTTCAACACCATCTTCAATGGCTTCATACATTTGTTCGATATGTTTTTGTAGGTAATCAATCCGATATGAATCGTGTACACTTCCATCTTCTTCAAGCTTATCTATGGCACCTAATCCATTTTCAACAATGAAGAGTGGAATTTGGTAACGGTCATAAAGTTTATTTAAGGTTACGCGTAATCCAACAGGATCAATTTGCCAGCCCCAATCAGATGCTTCCAAGTAAGGGTTTGCTTCTCCAAGAATCAAATTACCACCGGTTTTTTGTTCATCAGTTTGGTTTTTAGGACTACGAGTGATTGAACTCATATAGTAAGAAAAACTCATAAATTCAACTGGATATTTTTCTAGAATTTCTTTATCGCCTTCTTCAATAATTAAGTTAATATTGTTTTCCTTGAAGAATCGTGTCATATAAGTTGGATATTTGCCACGAATTTGCACATCTGCAAAAAAGAGATTTTCATGATCTTTTTTTGATTGCTTCCATTACATCATCTGGATGGCAAGTTGCAGGATATGATTCCATACGTGCAAGCATCATTCCAACTTTATTATTTGAGTCAATCTCATGAGCTCGTTTCGTTGCTAAGCTTGATGCAATAAATTGATGGTGAACAGCTTGGTACATTTCTTCTAAATCAAGTTTACCATCTTCAAATAATAACCCACCTGAAAGGTATCCAGTCATTCCAAGAATATTAATTTCATTGAAAGTCAACCAGTATTTTACTTTACCTTTATATCGATCAAAGACAGTTTCTGCATAATGAACGAAGAAATCAACAATTTTACGGTTTTTCCACCCACCATATTCTGTAACTAAGTGAATTGGAAATTCATAATGTGATAGAGTAACCAATGGTTCAATCCCATTCTTGTTTAACTCATCAAAGACTGCATCATAAAAAGCTAGTCCTTCTTCATTTGGTACTGTTTCATCACCTTTTGGGAAAATACGAGACCAAGCAATTGACATACGGTATGTTTTAAAGCCCATTTCGGCCATTAAAGCAATATCTTCTTTATAATGATGGTAAAAATCTGAACCCCAACGTTTTGGGTACAAACCTTCTTTATCATTTAAAGCAAAATCCAATTTTTCACGATTCATTGGTGTTAAAAATTCACTACCCATTGATTTACGATCTTTTGGATCAACAGCTCTAGAAGTATCTGAAGTTGCCGGACCACGTCCACCTTCGTTCCATGCACCCTCAATTTGATTAGCAGCTGTCGCACCACCCCATAAAAAATCTTTCGGAAATTCTCTAGCCATTTTCTAAATCCTCCTTAGTATTATGATAATATTATCATGAATTAATACTGATTCCCTATAACATCCTCTGGATATATGATACTATCCTCCTACCTCTAGATAGATAAAAAAACTGAGCAGAGCTCAGTTTTTCTTTTATGTATTAAAGTCAGAATCCTCTTCTGCACTCACTTGCACCAAAAAGGTCTCAAGAATTTGCAAAACTCCTTCTTCATGATGATGAGGGGCTATAAATTTGGCAGCATCTTTGACAGATTGCGGAGCATTCTCCATTGCATAAGAATATTTAGCTAATTTCAACATCTCAATGTCATTACCACCGTCTCCAAAGGCCATTATCTCATCACTACTAATATCATATTTATCCATTAATAATTGAAGACCCCACGCCTTATGAATGCCAGTTTGAATCACATCGACCGCACCAAAACCACTGGTTACAGCAGTTAGGTCACCAGGAAAATTATCATTAAAATCTGCAATTACTGCATCGCAAATTTCCTCAGGTAACATCATAGTAATCTTTAAGACTTGATGTTTATCAATTTCTGAAAAATCATCAACTTGTTTAATTTTCAAGAAAAATTGATGAAACTCTTCAAGGTCAATTGCCATAGCTGTTGGTAATTTTGCATTCTTTTGCATATAAGACTTATCTTTAGAAGATACCATTACAGCATACCGGTCAAGAAAGTCTTTATAGTAATCTAAAAAAAGAGTCACATCTTTAGCATTTATTTTATGACGTTTTAAATTTTCACCCTTAAAAATAACATGTGCACCATTTTCGGCAACAAAATCCAAGCGATCTGTTAAGCCCTTGAAAATCAAATTTAATCGATCCATATTATTACCACTAGCTACGACAAATTTAATATCACGTTCATCAAGTTGCTTTAAAATTGTTTCAAATTTTTGACGATTATAGGTACCCTTATCATTCAAGAAAGTACCATCCATGTCTGAGGCAATTAATTTGATTGTCATAAAAATACTTTTCCCTTTCTTGCTTCAATTATACATATTCTAATAAGATTTGTGAAATTTTTTGATAACCTAAAAGATTTAAATGAAGACCATCTTTGGTAAAATCATCTGCTAAACCACTACCACCAGCTTTCAGAATAGTAGCTAAATCAATAAACTCAATCCCTGGTATGGTTTGTAAATCAGCATTTAAGGAATCAATTACCTGATTTGTTCGCACCTTAACCGTATTTTGATATTTTATATCTTCTGATACAGGTAAAACTGACATCAAACAAACCTTAATATAGGGATTTTCAGAGTGGATTTCGGTTAATATATCTAAAATATTTTCTTTAATTTCTGGATTTGATTTTCCAAGACCAATGTCATTAGTCCCAATTAAGATAAAGACCTTTTCAGGCTCTAGTGCCAAGACTTGCTCATGTAAGTGCTCTTGTAACCAAGTACTATCCGTCCCTGCAATACCTCTATTAATGATTGGTACATCTCGCCCTAAATATTTTTTTAATGGAAAAAATTCAATGATTGAATCACCAACAAAAACAATACCTGCGCGAGCCATAGTCTTGTTTAATTCTATGTAGCTGTCTAAGCGGTCTTCTTGGTAGGTTAATAGTTCATTAGAAACTGTTTCAAGCATAATATCCCCCTTTGATATATCTAGTATATCAAAATTAGAGATGGTCAGCACAGCAATTCTAAATGTAAACGTTATCCTAAATCTTGTCCATTTGAGGCAATAACTTTTTTATACCAGTGGAAGCTATCCTTTGGTGTACGGTCAAATGTCCCCTTACCTTGGTCATCTTTGTCGACATAAATGAATCCGTAACGTTTACGCATTTCACCTGTCCCGGCAGAGACGATATCAATACAGCCCCAAGTTGTATAAGCAATTAAATCAACACCGTTTGCAATAGCATCTGACATGGCTTTAACGTGAGATCTATGATAGTCAATACGGTAATCATCATGGATGCTTCCGTCTTCTTCTACTGTATCAAAGGCTCCAAGTCCATTTTCAACGACCATCATTGGCAAATCATAACGGTCATACATTTTTTCAAGGTAATACTGCAATCCCGTTGGATCTTGTGCCCATCCCCAATCAGAATATTCAAGATATGGATTACGGACACCGGCAGAGAAGTTACCTTCCACTTTATCTGTTACTTCATGTGTTGTCACGTTGTTAGACATATAATATGAGAAAGTGTAGAAATCGACTTTCCCTCTTTCAAGTAATTCAAGATCGCCTTCTTCCATTTTGATTTCTACATTATGTTCTTGCCATAAACGTTTTGTGTATGTGCCATATTTACCTTTTGCTTGAACGTCGCCACAGTAGTAAATACTTTGTTGCCATTTATGTTCAGTTGCTAAGATATCCGCAGGATCACATGTTGCTGGATAAAATGTAATACCACAAATCATATTCCCAATCATATAATCTGGGTTAATTTTATGCCCGATCTCCACGGCTTTTGCAGAGGCAACAAATTGATGATGTAAATGTTGATAAGCATCTTGATATTCTTCATCTTTAGCAGAATCGCCAAACATGTCAAGGAACATAACCGTATTGTTGATTTCGTTGAAAGTTAACCAATATTTAACGAGACCATTGTATTCCTTAAAGATAGTTTCAGCATACTTTGCATAAAAATCAACTAAAGCACGATTGGTCCAACCACCAAAATCTTCTTCCAAGGCAAGTGGTGTGTCAAAATGCCAAATTGAAACCAATGGCTCAATATTATATTTACGACACTCTTCAAAAACACCACGATAAAAATCTAAACCATCTTGATTAGGTTCACTATCATTACCATTTGGGAAAATACGTGACCAGGCAATTGATAATCTAAAGATACTGTAGCCCATTTCAGCAAAAAGCTTGATATCTTCTTTATAACGGTGATAAAAATCAACAGCTTCATGATTAGGATAGTAATGATCTTCTAAAACAGCAAATTTAGCACCATCAGGCAATTTAGCTGTATGACCCATTGATGGCAATTCCCCTGGATTACCATCTTTATCAATGTAAGTTGCCAAACGTGATTGGGTTGAAGATCCACCAGTCGTAACGTCAGTTTGAACTAACCCACGTCCGCCTTCTTTATAAGCACCTTCAGCTTGATTTGCGGCAATAGCTCCGCCCCACAAAAAGTTTTCTGGAAATTGTGTTGTTGTCATTAGAAATTCCTACTTTCTTAGTAATGCTTGTAGTATACTTGTTTATTGGTAATATATCCACGCATATCCTATGAAATACTAATACTATCCCATGAGCAAAGCCATCCATAATTTATTTTCTAACAAAAAAAACACTAGGACGGAGATTAAGTGCCCAGTGCATTTGGATTTAATTATTATATTATCTTCCAAAAACTATCTGTAAGATAAAAAATAATTTTAAGTCTTATTTTATGTCATCATAATGAGCCAACTTTTCATGACATAAATTAAGTATATGAAAGTTCAGGCGACAGAGCTAACACTATTATTTTAATTTCTGATACTATCCTATTTACTATTCACAATTATAAAAATTTCTTTTATATTATTATTAAAATATTTTATAGTTTCACATATTTTTTTAAATTGGTATAGTCCAAGTCAGCTATCAGTATGCTAATTTTTGTCATTGGTTGTTTTTTTATAGTAAAAATTGACTAAACATAATTTTTTTGTATTATTTTAAAAACAAACTGTTATAATATTATTATACGAATATACAAGGAAGTGGCCAAACTGTGTTAGTATCCAAATTACCAATTAACCAATATTATGAACAAAAAAAACATTTATTACCTTATCGCTATTTTCATACTAAAGTAAAAAATGGTCGACCGGATATTCTTTTTCATTGGCATCCTGAACTAGAGGTCTCATATATTTATGAAGGAACTGCTCGATACCATATTGATTACGATTTCTTCAATAGTCAAGAAGGGGATATTATTTTAGTGCGCCCAAATGGCATGCATTCGATTCATCCAATTAATAAAGAAAAACATGTCATGGATACTTTTCAATTTCACTTAGATATGATTGGTCTATCAAATGTTGACCAAGTCAGCCTACACTACTTACAACCTTTACAGAACAGTGTCTATAAGTTTGTCCATTGCATCAAGCCAAACATGCCTGGTTATACAGAAATAAAGAAAACTTTATTTGATATCTTTCAATTGGCTAAAGTAGAGAGTCGACATTTTGAAATATTATTAAAGTCTAAATTACATGAATTTATCTATTTACTATACTTCCATCGCTATGTTGTTAGAAAAACAACTGATGATACTTATCGTAAAAATGAAAAAATTCGTCAATTAATTGACTACATCAATAACAATTATCACCAGAATTTAACAATCGACTTTTTGGCGGACTTTATTGGTTATAGCAAGACTCACTTTATGACTGTATTTAAGCAACACACTGGCACATCCTGTACAGAGTTCGTCATTCAAGTTAGGTTAAGCAAAGCTTGTGAACTGTTAGTTAATTCGACTAATTCAATCTTGGAAATAGCTAATGAAGTGGGCTTTAATAATCTCTCAAACTTTAACCGCCAATTCAAAAGTTATTACCTTTTAACCCCAAGTCAATACCGAAAAAAATTTAGTAAACCTAAAGAAAGTCGCACACTGATAAATCCACCAAAAATCAAAAAATAACTTCTACAAAAAGTAGAAGTTATTTTTTTGATTATTTATTATATAAACTATCAATTGGATTACTAAACCAACGACCATTTAAGACATTTTTATTTAAGTCCTCTTTTTGTTCTTGTGTTAAAGTATTATCATTTTTCATTTTTAACAAAATATCATCCGCGGTTTCTTGATCTTTTGTTGCTTTGATTTTTGATTTTGACTTGTCAGCATCAATTGATAATACTTGATTATCACTAGTAAAATCATCCCACTTTGGTAATTTAGCTTGATTAGGATCTCCATTTTCAATAAAACTTTTTAAATATAATTTGAATTGTTTAGACATTTCTTTGGCACCATCATTTTCAAAGGATTCTCCGATAAAGTCCTTATAATTAGATGGTGTTTGTAACATTGGTTCAAAGATACCATGGAACGAACCAAGTGATTGACTTAATTTTGGAGTAACCTCTTTATTATCTCCATAAGCAATTTCAGTCACATAGATTGGAGATTTATACTTGTTAGCCATTTGCTTAGCACTATCAACACCATTTGAAAGTCTATATAGTTGACTTCCATATGTTTTACTATAATTAAACTCAGCTAATTTTTCTTGATCCTTAAAAAGATTACCAGACATATAATCTTCCATAAACGTTTTGTCAAATGCAGCAAACATTGAAAACTCACTGGTTCCTGTAACTAACATTACAGGTACATCATTATATTTACTAGTCTCAAATCCTTCTTTTGGAATGACATAGCCATCCTTATATAAATGAGGAAAGACAGACATACGGATCCCAGCATTTCCCATTAAAGGTGCTAATCGTTCTGCTTTAATGCTATTAAGGTAATCACCTACAGCTTTATCTTTGCTTAAAAGCCATTTTTGAGCAGCTTCAACCGTATCCTTTTTCTTATCCTCAACGGCTAATGGAGCAATTGCTTTTGCAAATATTTCTTGACTGACATCATTGTCAGCAAGTGTCATTCCTCCACTAAAAGAAATAGCTTTATTGTATTTATTTTTAAAAATCGGTGAAATAAGAGTTGCCATTACATCTCGTCCACCTGCTGAAAAACCAGTTAACGTAATATTATCTTTATTTCCTCCGAATGTTTCTGCATTAGCCATTACCCAATCAAGAGCAGCTGCAATATCCAATAAACTATAGTTACCAGAATTTTCTTCTTTAGAACCTGTTTTTAAAGCTTCTAATGGATTGAATCCTAATGCTCCCAGTCTATAATTAACAGAAACGTACACAGCATCAATATCATTGACAATTGTATTTCCCTTAATTTCCTGGCTGGTTCCAGATTGATTATTACCCCCATGAAGATAAACTACGACAGGCAAATCTTTTTTTGAATTATTAGGTCTAACTACGTCTAAATTCAGAGCATCCTCTGAACCTTTAACCTCTCCATTAGAAAACTGAATAGCTGTATCTCCATACTTGCTCACATCCTTTGTCTTTTCCCATTTGTCAGCTTTTTGAGGAGCTTTCCATCTCAACTCACCGACTGGAGATTTAGCATATGGCACGCCCAACCATTCAATAACATCATTCTTTTTATCCATATGCCCTTTAATTTTTCCACTAACAATAGTTTTATAAACAGTTGCTTTAAAAGTTTCCGCATGTTCATTCTTACTTGTTGAATCTTGACAGGCAACTAAAATTAAAGTCAAAGCAATTGATGCTATCCCAATGGTAAATTTTTTCACCTCCATTTTATGTAATCGCTTTCTTATTTGTTTTAGAAAATACCTAATAATAATTAGGCATTTTCATTATTTATTATTTAACTGTTGTTAAGAGGTAATCTCCTTTTTTAACAGTTGTTTCTTGGCTTACCAAGACGTCGTCATAGATTGCTGTGTTGGTAATAATAATTGGTGTAATTGTTGGTAGTCCTGCTGCTTTAATTGCTTCAATATCAAATTCAAGTAATTTTTGACCAGCTTGCACTTTTTCACCTTGTTGGACAAAGGTTGTAAAACCATTTCCATCAAGAGAAACTGTATCCATACCTACATGGATAAGAATTTCTGCACCATTATCACTTTGGAAACCAATAGCATGTTTTGTAGCAAATACTAAAGTAACAGTACCATTAGTTGGAGCATAAACAACTCCTTCTTTAGGATTGATTGCAATACCTTTACCCATTGCTCCTGATGCAAATACTTCATCTGGTACTTCAGTTAATGGAACGATTGTACCATTGATTGGGCTCGCAATAATTTCTTGATTAATTTCTTTTAATGGTGCTACTTCTTCAACTGGTGTAGTTACAGGTGCAGCATTGTCAGCTTTTGGTCCACCGTATAAGTAAGGAATTGGAACCAACATTTGAATTGCAAAAGAAGCAAAAATAGCTAAGAACATTAAGCCAATACCAATCCACATTGGTGTTAATCCTTGTGTAGGGCTTACCCATGCTGGAAATTGGAAAATTCCCATTGCGCCGAAGGCATACATCTTAATATGGAAAAGAGATAGAATAGCACCGATTACACCTGAAACTATACATGAAATATAGAATGGTGTTTTCATTGGTAATGTTATACCATAAATAGCGGGTTCTGTAACACCAAAAATTGAAGAAATAAAGGCTGGCATAGCAACTGATTTAACTTTTTGCTCTTTTGTTTTTAACATAATTGCTAATAAAACACCAGTTTGTGTAAAGTTAGGAAGAGCTGCACCTAAAAGGATATCAGTCCAATGATTTTGTGTAAATTGTAAAATTGCAAGTGGAACGATAGCCCAATGTAATCCAAACATAACCAATACTTGCCATAATAGTCCAAGAAAGAAACCATATAAAACAGGACTAAAGTTCATTAAACCAGTAAAACCGTTAGAAAGTAGATCTGATGCAAAGTTTGCGATTGGCCCAACTAATAAGAAAGTAAGAGGAACTGTTACTAAAATAACAACAAATGGTATTACGAAAACTTTTACCACATCTGGTGTAATTTTCTTCATTTGTTTTTCAATTATTGAAGCAACCCAGATGGCTAAAATTACAGGCATTACTGTTGATAGGTAACTACCAGATGATGGTAATAAGAAAGGAATTCCTAAAACAGATGCCACTTTAGCTTTTGCTAAAACTGCTACAGTTCCTGGAAGTGTTGGGTAGACTAGCGCTGTTGCAATCGCTGCCGCAGTAAACTCATTCATTCTAAATTTACGTGCAGAGGTAAAAGCAATTAAGATTGGTAGAAACTGGAAGAATCCATCACCAGCTGCTTCAAGAATTGCATAGATTGCACTTGTTTGTGATGACAAATGTAAGGTTGCTGCTAAGATTGCTACGACACCTTTGACGATACCAGCCGCAGCCAATGGACCTAAGAAAGGTTGGAAAATTCCAGAAATCAAGTCAACAAAACGGTCAAATAAATTACCTTTGTCAATATCACCTTCATCAATATCTAAGCTACCACTACCTTGGATACCAGCAACTTTTTGGACATCTTCATAGACATCAGGTACGTGATTCCCAATAACAACCTGATATTGTCCTCCGGCTTTTACAACAGTTACAACACCATCCCGTTGTTTGAGGTAGTCATCGTCTGCTTTACTTTCATCTTTTAAATTAAAACGTAGACGAGTAACACAGTGTTTGAGACCAAGAATATTTTCTTTACCACCAACATGAGCTACTATATCTTTAGCTAGCTCTGTATAATCTTTTTTAGCCATTTGAGGCTCCTTTCTGAAATACATTGGACTAAGACAATAATGGGTATCAGTTGCATTAGTCTAATCGATTTGGATTTTGACAATAGAAAAAACCCAAACAAATACCAAATATATGCCTAGCTAGCGCTAGTACATCATATCTCGTATCTATTTAGGTTTTGCCTGCTTACCAGTAACAATCCATTTACTATATTTCATATAATAACAAAAAGCGCTTTCATTTGCAAGTGCTTTTTTAAAATTAATTTAAAAAGCTGAAAATTAATTTTCAGCTAAAGTTTCTAAACGTTGAATATGTATAGTCAAATAGACTTGTTCATCCTTACTCATCGGAAAATCATAGCTTGTCTCAACAAAGGATTTTATCTTCTCCGTACAAGTAAAAGCTTGTGGATAATTCAATTTCACTTGCTCAAAAAGAAAACTGTCATTTGCTCCTTGAACCAAACCATTGATGACACGTTGCGCAAAATACTGAATATGGGTAACAAAACGGTTGTAAGAAACCATATCTGCTTCAGAAATCTTCCCATAATGGAATCTGACAATATCAAGAATATTAGTCACAATTTTAGCAATCTGTTGACCACTTTCAATAGCACCAACATCTTTTTGTGCATTAATAAAATGCAAAGCCAAGGAAGCTACTTCATCTTCTGGTAAATCAATATCCATCATTTCTTTAACAATTGCAATACCATCACGCGCCACTTGAAATTCTTTTGGAAAAAATTTGCGAATTTCCCAGCTCAACGGATTATTAATAATTAATCCATTTTCTAAGCGTTCAAACGTATAATGCAAATGATCAGCCAAAGAAATATACAGTGCCATATCATAAACAGTATCAAGAACTTCTTGTCCATGTTCAATGATAGCTGTAACAGTTTCAATTTCTTTTAAAGACAAGTTTTGATAAACACTTGTTAAATCATTAATCAAACTAGAATCTTGTAATGTAAAACGTTTTTCAACTAAACTATCATCTACTAGGTCCTCCGGCTTCTTTTGAAAACCAAGACCCCTCCCCATGATAATTTCTTCCTCGCCTTTGTCATTGCGAACTTGTACGACATTATTATTAAAAACTTTATCAATGATCACTTATAGAATCTCCAATCTATAATTTCTTGATACCCATGTCATAAATCATATCAGAACTTTTCTTTTATGACAATAGCCCTGCTATGACATTAGTAATCGTCTGACCATTCCTACATCAGGTTCATTGACCACTAGGAAAATCGTAGCACCTGCTGACAAGATGGTATCGCCAGATACAACCTGTGATTTATTATGATTAACCTGAGTTGTGATAAGAGTATTTTTTGGCAAGGCTAAATCCCGAACATATTTACCAGCTAATTTATGGCCGACAGTTAGTTCAATCAATGTTGGTTCAACAATATCCTTAACATGTCTGATTGGTAGTTTTTCAAGCATCGCCTCATAAATTGGTTGCCCTTTTAGTAAATCCATTATTGCATAAGCCACAAACGTTACGACAGCTATTGACATCAAAGGCTTTAAATCACCAACCATTTCCGTTACTAAAATCATCCCCGTTAAGGGAGCTTTAGAAATGGCACCAAAATATCCAGCCATCCCTAAAACGATAAACAAGGGCATCATTTCTTGAGACACTAGCCCTAAGTCTCTAAAGCAAATGCCAAAGAGTAAGCCGGCAAGTGCACCTAAGGTCAATATTGGTAGGAAAATACCACCTGGTAAACCACTCCCATAAGATAACATGCTACCAATAAACCTTACAATAAAGTATCCTAATACTAAAATAAAATTAACCTTTAACATAGATAAGGAAATAATTAATCCATTCCCACCACCTAAGAGATTTGGAGATAAATAACCAATAACTAATATTAGAGGTAATACCATTAAGGCATAAAAGGCTTGTGGTAAGTGAAGCCACTTACCGACTTTGTCAAAACCAGTCGATAGGTTAAGTATAATTTTTTCATAAGCAAAACCCATTACTCCTAGAAATAGCCCCATTACAATCAAAATCCAATAATGATCCAAAGCAAGGAATGGCATCACCTTAGGCATAGCAAGAACTGGTTTCAACCCGAAAATATATAAAGAGACAAAGTTAGCAATAATACTTGCTACTAAGGCACTAATCCAGATTAAACGAGAAAAGTGATGATAAATTTCTTCGACAACAAATAATAAACCGGCGATTGGCGCATTAAAGGCTGCAGATAAGCCAGCGGCAGCTCCACTTGCAATCATAATCCGTTTCTCTAAACGAGTGGACTTTAATCCCTCTGCGAGGCCTTTGGCTGTCATTGCCCCCAATTGAATGGAAGGCCCTTCACGACCCAACATAAAGCCCATAGAAATTGAGATAACCCCTGCAATAAATTTTTTCCAGAGAACACTCCACCAATTGGGTGCCAAAAGACCTTTCAACTCACCTTCAACGTGTGGAATACCAGACCCCTTTATATCTGGATCAGTTTGAATAAGATATCCTAGCAAAAGTAAAATAAAAAAGCTGATAACAGCAATGGCAAGTAAAATAAGCAAATTCTGATGGGCAGCCTGATAACTACCAACAACTAATTGACTCAGTTTTTCAATTGCCAAACGAAACAAAGAGACAACCGTCCCCGCCACAAGGCCAACTAAAGCACCGCGCCAAACAAATGAAATAATAGAATTTTCAACTAAAGCATATTCATTTTTATGGTTTTCCATTATTCCCTCACTTTCTAACAACTCCTTCTATTGTATCAAAGATTTGGTGATGTTTCTAGGACAAAAAAATTGACTACTTGTCTGTAAATTTAGGAGTAACAAGTAATCAATATATTCACTTTTATAAATACTTATTTGACAGCATCTCTAACACTTTTTGCAACAATCTCAGCAACACCTTTTTGGAATGCTCCTGGCATTATGTTAGTTGGCGATAATTCATTCTCCGCTACTAAGCTAGCAATACCTTTTGCCGTTGCAATTTGCATTTCAATTGTAATTTGTTTTGCACGAGCATCCAGTGCGCCACGGAAAATTCCTGGAAATGCTAAAACGTTATTTATTTGGTTTGGAAAATCACTTCTACCAGTACCGACAATATATGCTCCGGCATCAATTGCTTCGTCAGGATAAATTTCGGGAACAGGGTTTGCCATAGCAAAGATAACTGGTTTAGGAGCCATTTTTGATATCCATTCAGGTTTTAAAACACCTGGTGCCGAAACACCAATAAAAATGTCTGCATTTTCAAGTGCGTTCTCTAAGGTACCAGATACAAATTCTCTATTCGTAAGTTTAGAAATTTTAAGATGGTGTGGAGCTAATTTTTCTCCTTCTTTCTCATTGATAATTCCAAATTTATCTACTACAGAAATTGATTTTGCTCCAGCAGCTAATAGTTTTCGAGTTATAGATAGACCAGCTGATCCTCCACCATTGACTACAATTTTAACGTCTTGTATTGACTTATTTATAAGTTTTAAACTGTTAAATACTGCTGCTAATACCACAATAGCTGTCCCGTGTTGATCATCATGAAAAACAGGGATATCACATTCTTCAATAAGACGTTTTTCAATCTCAAAACAACGAGGGGCACTAATATCTTCTAAATTGATTCCGCCAAATGTAGGAGAAATAGCTTTTACAATTGAAATAATTTCTTCAGTATCTTTAGTATCAAGTACTATTGGAATAGCATCAACGCCAGCAAATTCTTTGAATAATACTGCTTTTCCTTCCATAACAGGCATAGCTGCTATAGGTCCAATGTCACCTAATCCTAAAACTGCAGTACCATCACTAATGACAGCTACGGTATTTTTTTTCGTTGTCAACTCATAACCTAATTTTGAGTCCTTAGCAATCTCCGAAGACACTGTTGCAACTCCTGGGGTATAGGCTATACTTAAGTCCTCTTTATTTTTTACTTCTAATTTTGACTTAACTTCTAATTTTCCACCAAACTCTTTTGCTTGTTGTAAAGCTAATTGACCTAAATCTTTTGACATATTGAATCCTCTTTCTAATTATTGTTTGAAAATGATACGTAAAATTGCTGTCATCGTTATAACTGTAATTGCGCCACCTAAACGAGTTGCTACTTGTGCAAAAGGCATCAAATTCATACGATCTGCTGTAGATAAAATAGCAACATCTCCAGTACCACCCATCCCACTTTGACAAGCCGAAATTATTCCTGCTTCAACTGGATTCATATTCAAGAATCTTGAAATGAAGAAACCAACTGAAATTACAGTGAATACTACTGAGATTACAACTACAAAATATTGCCAACTTAAAGTAGCGACGACGTCTTTTAAAGGGATATAGAGTAATCCTAGGCCGGCCATAAGTGGGAATGTGAAGTTTCCGGAAATAAATTTATATAATTGTTTGGCACCATTTTGTGTTTCTTGTGGTATAACATTTAAATATTTTAACAGGGCAGCTAAAATAATCATCAGTACAGGGCCGGGGAAACCTGTTAAATGTTGCAGTAAACCACCTGCGATGAAAAGTGAACATGCTGTAAGAACACCTGCCCCCATTAATTTGACGTCCAATTGTCCTGAATTATCTTTTAATGCATCAGACATGTCTTCGCCTTTACCAATTTTTACTAATTGACCTTGTCCAGAGTATTCAGGGTATTTTTCACCAAATCGATTTAGAAGTGCAGTACACATTATTGCAAAGAAATTACCTATAATTGTAGCTGGAATTAATTGTGCTACTAATTGCTCACTTCCTACGCCCGTTATTGAACTATAACCAAGAGACAGAGGCAAAATGCCTTCACCTATTCCACCTGCTAAAACAGGTGTTACAATATAAAATAGTGTTTTTTGCCATTCTAATCCCAAAATGACACCTACTAAAGTTCCAACAGCCATGGCACAAACCATGCCCACCAGCATTGGAATAATCATTTTAAATAATCCTTGAATAAGAATTTTTCGATTCATTCCTAAAATACTTCCACATACTAGGCAAGCTATATAGAAGTAAAGAAAGTTAGCTTCTTTCATCAGTATATTTGTTGCTTCTAAGACATTTGGATTTAGGAGATTAAAAAATACCAAAATTGAAGGAACTAATAACGAAAGAATTGCAGGACCTCCAAAATTTTTCAGACCAGGAATATTGCCTCCAATTGTTCCCAATAACCAACCCATAGTTAAAATTACAGCAAATCCACCTAACATATTAACAGGTAACTGTTGTAAATATCCAGTAGTTACTATTAATGTAGCTAATACTAAATAGACAGGGAAGGGGACCGACCCAATCCTTATTTGATGTAAAGAACGCTTCTTGACTTCTTCAGTTCGAGAAGTACTTATCTTAGTAGTTGCCGTTGCCATATTACAACCTCCTTATTTGATAAATTCAGTATAAATGACAATCACAGATTATTATAGATTTTTTAATTAGTTTAAATACTTAAATTTTTTCAATTTATTTAACTAATTTAAGCAAATATCACTCAAATTTATATGATATACTTTATAAATAGGAGGTTTCATGAGACCAAAACTATCATTATGGGCAAGTATTTCATTAATATTTATATCCATAATTGCTATGACCACAGTAATTTTTTATAGTATTATGATTGGCGAAACGTATCAATCGATTAAACATCAGGAAACTCATCTGTTAACTGCAACAGGCAAAATGTTAGCAAAAAATAAAGGTATCAAACAGGTATTGACTGATAATGTTCCTAATGAAGATATTAATCAATTTACAGTCGATATTTCTAAAACATATAAATTAGACTATGTCGTAGCTATGAATATGAATGGCATCCGATTAACACACCCAAATCTGGAAAAAATAGGAAAACCATTCCAAGGTGGAGATGAAAATCAAGTTTTGAAAGGAAAGGAAGTCATTTCGACAGCTAGAGGTAGTCTGGGAAAATCTTTAAGGTATCTTATCCCTGTATATAATGGCAAAAAACAAATCGGTGCACTGGCCGTGGGTATAAAACTGACAACGTTAAATCAAGTTGTTTTTCAATCCAAAAAGAATTACACTACTGCATTAATATTTTGTATATTGATAAGTTTAGCTGTAGCAAGTGCTACTTCAATTAAGTTAAAAAAACAATTACATAACCTTGAGCCAAGTGAGATATACCAGTTACTTGAAGAAAGAAATGCTATGCTTGACCAAATTGAGGATGCTGTTCTTGTGATAAATAAAAACAGGATGATTCAATTAACCAATCAATCAGGAAAAGAATTAATAAAAGATTATGATATAAAAAATGTAAGCCGAAAAAGAATTGAAGAAATTTTCCCAGAATTTACAAATATCAAGTACGATATTACACATGAACAGTTATTACATGTCAATGATACAGACTTGTTATTGAAAGTATCACAAATTCAAGTAAATCACGAATTACGGGGTTATTTAATATTTATTCGCGAAGCTTCTGAAGCTATTTATACATTGGATCAGCTGATGTATACTACTACTTATGCATCTGCACTACAAGCTCAAACACATACCTTTATGAATCAATTACATGTTATCTATGGTTTAGTGGATATTCAATATTATGACCAATTGAAAATATATTTAGATAGCATTTTAGAATCTGAAGACGGCATTGTTAACACTTTATCTGTTTTAGTCAAAGAACCATTACTAGCTAGTTTCTTTATTGGAGAACAAGGGAAATACAAAGAATTAAATATAGATTTTGTTATTGAAGCAATAAGTGAAATACCAAATGCCTTATCCAACAATCAGATAAATAAGGCACTTATGCTTTATCAATTTATTCACACTCATATAATCAGTGCTTTGAAGCCCGAGAAAGTATTATTAACTATTGACTACAATAATGGTTATCTCATTTCTACTTACCAACTTTTAGATAAATCTATTACTAATGATACTATTCTTGAAATATTAAATAATCAATTCTTTAGACACTTACTTAGTGATACAAATTCAATCTACTCTAAACAAATAGATCAAGATGAACTAACGTTTTCGATGACCACCCCCTATAGAAGAGGATAATATGAATGTACTAATTATTGAAGATGACCCAATGGTAGACTTTATTCATAGAAATTATTTAGAAAAAGTCAATAAATTTCAAATAATATTATCAAGTGACTCAATAAGTGATGCCTTAAATAAATTAGATCATTATTATATTGACCTTATCCTGCTTGATATCCATATTAAAGAAGGAAATGGCATACAATTTCTAGAAAATTTAAGGCTTAAACATCACAATTGTGAGGTTATCATCATCTCAGCTGTTAATGATGGAAAGATTGTAAAGTCGGGTTTTCATTTCGGGATAGTAGATTATCTCATTAAACCTTTTACCTTCGAAAGGTTTGAATCAAGCATTACAAGTTTTTTAGACAGAAAAAAACAACTTAATCAACATATCATTAACCAGAGTCAAATAGATAAACTTAAGAATGGTCAAAATAATAAACAAAAGCAAAATAACATTTTTTTAGAAAAAGGTTTATCAGAAAGTACTTATAACTTAGTACTGTCAACTATTTCAACACTAAATAGAGAATTCACAATACAAGAACATACTGATGCAACTAATCTATCACATGTTTCTGTTCGAAAATATGTTGCTTTCATGGAAGAAAATGAAATAATTGAGGCTAAACAAATTTATACAAAGGTTGGTCGTCCATATAAAATTTATCAAAGAATATAATTGAATAATCTCAATGATACTATTTTTTAATGTTGACTAAAGATACTTTTCGAATTCAGGGAATATTTTAGATCTATGCTAAAATATTAGGCATGGAATTTTTAAAAATTTGCTGCTGTCCCTAACCACATAAGAAAAGTATTTGTATATTAAGAATTTTATTTTAAAAACCTCACCAACATTATGGTGAGGTTTTTAATTATTTCCGATACATCTTAAATTGGAGGTATAAGTCGTTATAGATGCCAAGCCAATTATCACCTAAGTTGTCGTAGACTTCCAACTTTTTGATTGTTTTTTGGGTTGGATAAAATGCTGTATCATTTTTGATTTCTTTTGGAAGCATGGCTTTTGCTTTATCAATTGGTGTCGCATAGCCAATATATTCAGCATTTTGTGCTGCATTTTTCGGCTGATTAATAAAGTTTAAAAAGGCATAGGCTTCTTTTTTATGCTTCATTGTTTTTGGTAAGACCAAATTATCAAACCAGAGATTTGAGCCTTCTGAAGGAACAACATAATGCAAATGTTCATTGCTATAAAGCATTTCACTAGCCTCACCAGAGAAGGTAACCCCAATACCCGCATCACCTTGAATCATATAGCCCTTCATCTCGTCAGCAACAATTGCTTTGATATTAGGCGTTAATTTTTGAAGACGATTTTCAACTTGTGTTAGTTTAGACAGATTTTTCTCATTTAAACTATAGCCAAAAGTATTGAGACCAAAGCCCATTGTTTCACGAGCTCCATCAACCAACATGATTTGGTTTTTATATTCTGGACGCCATAAATCAATCCAATGTTTAGGTGGATTTTTTATGATTTGATCATTATAAACAATCCCAACAGTCCCCCAGAAATAAGGAATGGAATAATCATTTTGGGGATCAAAATTTTTCCCCAAGAAATCATTTCCAATATTTTTCATGCTTGTTAATTTGGATTTATCTAGTTTTACCAGTAAATCTTCTTTAACCATCTTATCAATCATGTAATCACTAGGAACTGCTATATCATAGGTTGTCCCACCTTGTTTTATTTTAGTATACATGGCTTCGTTAGAATCAAAGGTTTCATATTGAACCTGAATGTCAGTCTCCTTAGTGAATTTTTTTAGCAAAGCTGGGTCAATATAATCTCCCCAGTTGTAAATGACTAGTTTGTCGGATTGTTTGGCTGTGCCTGATTGCTTTTGCAAAATGACATTTAAGCAAATTAAGATGAGGACAATACCCAGGATCCCTCCAATAAATGAATAAAGTTTACGCATGCTTGTCCTCCTTATCTTGGGAAATATAATAATATCCCATTACCAATAGGATTGAGAAAAGGAAAACAATTGTTGAAAGAGCATTAATATCAAGGGAGATGCCCTGACGTGCCCTTGAATAGATTTCGACAGACAAGGTTGTAAAGCCGTTCCCCGTTAAGAAAAAGGTCACCGCAAAATCGTCCAGCGAATAGGTGAATGCCATAAAGTAACCAGCAATAATACCAGGTGTTAAATAAGGCAGCATAACTTCTTTCATCATTTGATACTGGTTGGCACCCAGGTCATAGGCAGCATTAATCATATCTTGATTCATCTCATTTAGTCTTGGCAAGACCATCAAGACCACAATTGGAATAGAAAAAGCAATGTGACTAAGTAAGACAGACATACTTCCCAATTGAAATTTGAGTGTGGTAAAAAGAATTAAGAATGAGGCACCAATCATAACGTCTGGTGAAACCATTAAGACATTATTTGTTGATAAGAGTGCATTATGATATTTCTTGCGGGCATGATGGATATAAATAGCACCAAATGTTCCAATAATTGTAGCTAAAAAGGCACTTGTAAAGGCCAAAACAAAGGTTTGAAGTAGGATCGACATCAATCGACTATCGGCAAACAATGTTTGGTAATGCTCTAAAGTAAAGCCTTTAAAGCCGTTCATGTCACCACCCTTATTAAATGAATAACCAATTAAATAAAAGATTGGGACATACAAGAGGGCAAAAGTGAATGCTAAATAAAATGGTGCGATTTTTTTCATTTACTTCTCTCCTTTGTTAGGTACATGATGGCCAACATGGTCAGAATTAAGATAACCCCAATAGTTGAACCCATACCCCAGTTTTGAGTTGTTAAGAAATGTTGCTCAATGGCTGTCCCTAAAGTAATAACACGGTTACCACCAATTAGGCGAGTCAACATGAAGAGACTTAGACTAGGAATAAAAACAGACTGGACTCCTGCTCTGACACCACTCATTGATAGAGGGAAAGTAACTTTAGAAAAAGTTTGGACTTCACTAGCACCTAAATCTCGACTGGCGTTAATCACATTATCATCAATATCATCAAGGGCATTGAAGATTGGCAGGATCATAAAAGGAATCTCAATGTATGAGGCAACAAAAATAAATGAAAAATCAGTAAATAAAATTTGTTGTGGGCCAATACCAATAAAGGTAAGAAAGTCATTTAATGACCCTTGTTGCCCAAAAATCCCCATAAAAGCGTAAGCCTTTAACAGTAAATTGACCCATGTTGGCAAGATAATCAACATTAGCCACAACTGTTTATGCTTTAATTTGGTTAAACAATAGGCTGCTGGATAGGCAATTAATAAAGTAACTAAAGTAATAATCCCCGCATACAAAATTGAGTTAAAGCTCATTCTAATGTATGTCCAAGATGAAAAGAAAGTCTGATAATTGGCTAATGTCACATGACCTTCAATATCAAAGAAAGATTTATAGATAAGAAGAGCAACAGGGGCAAGCACAAAAAGCACTATCCATAAGAAATATGGAATTGAATAGAGCTTAGAGGTTTTCATCATGTCTTTCCCCCTCAATCGCATTGATTAACCCATCTTCTTGTTCATCTACCTCAACATATTCATCAATACGGGCGTCAAATTCTTCTTCTGTTTCATTGAGCCTCATGACATGGATATCTTCTGGAGTGAAGTCTAGACCGATAATTTCACCTTCAATGGCTTTGCGGGTAGAATGAATCATCCACTCATTACCTAATTCATCATAGGCAATGATTTCATAATGAACACCACGGAATAACTGAGTGTCAACTTTAACTTGTAATTTTCCTTCTTCTGGAAGGGTAATTTGTAAGTCTTCAGGACGAATAACAATTTCAACGGGTTCGTTAGGACGCATCCCACCATCGACGGATTCAAAAGTTTTACCATTAAAGGAAACTAAATAGTCCTCAATCATTGTCCCGTTCAAGATATTTGATTCCCCAATAAAATTAGCAACAAAATGATTAATCGGTTCATCATAAATATCAACAGGTGTTCCAGACTGAACAATTTCGCCATTGTTCATGACAAAAATCCAGTCACTCATTGCTAGAGCTTCTTCTTGATCGTGCGTAACAAAAACAAAAGTAATACCAAGTCTTTGTTGCAATTCTCTTAATTCATACTGCATTTCTGTTCTCAATTTCAAATCAAGCGCAGATAATGGTTCATCTAAAAGGACAACACGAGGTTGGTTAATGATGGCTCGGGCAATTGCAACACGTTGTTTTTGTCCACCTGATAGTTTTTGAATCGGACGATTTTCATAACCTTCTAATTGAACCATTTTTAAGGTCTCTGTAACACGCTCTTCAATTTCTTTTTTAGGAACATTTTTCAGTTTTAAAGCAAAAGCTACATTATCAAAAACATTCATATGAGGGAATAGTGCGTAGTTTTGGAAAACAGTATGGATATCACGTTTACTAATAGGTAAGTCATTAATACGTTGACCATCAAGATAGACATCACCACTGGTAGCATCTAAAAGTCCAGCAATAATATTTAATATAGTTGATTTGCCAGAACCTGAAGCACCTAGAAGTGTATAAAACTTGCCCTCTTCAAGTTCAAAATTAATATTATTCAATACTTTAGTGTTATTGTCATCAAATACCTTTGAGACATTGTTAAATAAGATAATTGGCTTAGTCAATTGTCATATAACCTCAATTTTACTCTTTCTTGTTTTATTTTTCTTCGCCGATAATGCGAACTTCCCGCTCAAGCGTAACGCCGGAATTGTCCTTGACTGTCTTAATAACATGAGCTATTAATGCTTCATAGTCTTCAGCTGTGCCATTATCAACATTTATCATGAAACCAGCATGTTTATCAGAAACTTCCACACCACCAATTCGATGACCTTTAAGATTGGCGTCCATTATCAATTGACCTGCAAAATAACCAATAGGACGTTTGAAGACCGAACCACAAGATGGGTATTCAAGCGGTTGTTTCAACTGTCTTAAATAATTTAGGCGATCCATTTCTTGAGCAATTTGATCATAATTACCAGGATTTAAAGCAAATTTAGCGGAGATAACAATATCGCCACTTTCTTGAATGGCTGAATGACGATAGCCAAAGGCCATATCACGCGCGGTCAATGTTTTAATTTCACCATCTTTAGTCAATACTTTAGCAGATTGAAAAATATGAGCAATTTCTCCACCGTAAGCACCAGCATTCATAAAGATTGCTCCACCTACGCTACCTGGAATCCCACAAGCAAATTCAAAACCAGTCAAACTGTGACGTCTAGCAATTTTTGTAGTTTCAATCAGATTTGCACCAGCCTCAGCTTCAATAGTATAGCCATCTAAGGTAACAGTATTAAGTTTATTAAACATAATGACAAAACCTCTAATACCACCTTCACGAACAATCAAATTACTAGCATTCCCAAGAACCATCCATGGGATATTTTTGTGATTAGCATATTTGACAATGCGGGTTAATTCATAACGATTTCGTGGAAAAGCAAGATAATCTGCTGGTCCTCCCACTTTAGTATAGGTATAATTTTTTAAGGGTTCATCAAGTCGGATATCAATTCCTTCAAGTTCATTAATCATGATATATCTTCTTTCATAGTAACAATTTTTTTCATAAAAAAATCGGCAAAGTGCCGATTTTATTATATCAAATTTCAGTAAAAAAAACGATATTTTTTAAAAATTAGAACTGCTAGTCTTATATTTTAAGAATTGCTGAGCTATCTAACAGATCAAGACTCTCTTGCAAGAGTGGTGACTGGTTATCAAGTCTTAAAATTGGCTCAAGCTCTAAAAGAGGTACCAGCACAAATGCCCGTTCAGTCATGTAAGGATGAGGAACGGTTAAGTTTTTTGTAGCAATCTTATCCTGATTAAACAAAAGAATATCAATATCAATTGTTCGAGGACCCCATATTTCATGCCTTACTCGCCCCAAGTCAATTTCAATAGCCTGTGTTTTCTGTAAAAAAGATTGAGCACTTAGCTCCGACTCTACTAAGGCTACACAATTTAGAAAATCATTTTGATCCTCTTTGCCCCAAGCAGGGGTTTGATAAAAAGAGGAAACAGCTTTGACATGACTCCTGGTGATTTGGTCAATTAGTCTAATAGCCTCATTCAAGGTCGCTTTGCTATCACCTTGATTACTACCTAAACTAAGATAGATATTGTTCATCGACTACGCTCCAACTCAACTGATACTGAAGTATAATGCCCAGCAATTGGTGGATTTTCTTTGCTTATTTTGATTGTTATAGCATTTATTTTGGAAAATTCATTAAATAGTTTATCACAAATAGCTTGTCCTAAATGTTCAATCAATGCATGCTTAGTCCCTTCAACTTCTGCTTTTACTGATTCATAGACATAGCCATAATGAACCGTATCTTCCACATTATCAGTTTGTCCGGCCTTTTTTAAATCAACTGACATGCAAAGATCAACAACAAAAATTTGTCCCAGTACTTGTTCTTCCTTCATTGCGCCGTGATAAGCATAAAAACGGCAATCATTTAAATATATTTTATCCATTTTTTCCTCACATAAGCTGACTAAAAACGTCAACAATTTCTTTATTAGCAGCCACATTATGGACACGAACAATTTGACAGCCTTTACTAATGGCATAACCCGATAATGCAGCTGTAGTTTCATCACGTTCTATTGCTCTCGTATTGCCTCCCATAAGGTAATCAACAACACGTTTTCGTGAAATACCAAATAATACAGGGAAACCAAGATGGCAAACATCATCCAAACCTTTTAGCAATTCCATATTTTGTTGAACATTTTTTGCAAAACCAAAACCAGGATCAATCCAAATGTTCTCTTTTGCTAGCCCTTTTTCAAGGGCTAAGTTGGCCCGTTCAGCTAAAAACTGGCAAACATCTTTGGTCACATCATTATAGACTTCATCTTCTTGATTATGCATTAAAATTATTGGCACTTGGTACTCGACAGCTAAGTCAATCATCTTACCATCATAGAGACCAGCCCATACATCATTTAGGATATTAGCACCGGCCTCTAAGGCAGCACGTGCGGTTTCTGTTTTATAAGTATCGATACTAACCAAAACATCAAAGTTTTCTTTAATGGCTTTAATTACTGGAACAACTCGTTCAATTTCTTCAGAAGCTGATATAAATTTGTAACCTGGACGAGTAGACTCTCCGCCAATATCAATAATTGTCGCACCATCAGCAATCATTTGTTTTGTTTGTGCCAAAGCTTTTTCAATATTTGTATAAGAGCCACCATCTGAAAACGAATCTGGAGTTACATTTAATATCCCCATAATGGTAGCGTTACTCTCAATGATATGTTTTCCAATTTTCATCCTATTACCTACTTCTCATTAATTAAGCTTAAAATTTCTTTTCTTTCTTCACGATCAGTTTGATAAATACCTCGCGCCGTGGTGGTAATTGTTTTACTTCCAGGTTTTCTAATACCACGCATGGTCATGCACATATGTTCTGCTTCTAACATAACAAAGACACCTTTTGGATGTAAGGCTTCCTCCAACGCATCAGCTACTTGCGCTGTTAGTCTTTCTTGTAGCTGTGGACGTTTACTAGCTACTTCTACGGCTCTGGCCAATTTACTTAAACCAGTCACACGACCATCACTTGGCAAATAAGCAATGTGAGCTTTGCCATAAAAAGGGACTAAATGGTGCTCACACATGGAGTGGAAATAGATATCTTTAACAATTACAGCATCTTCATGATTCTCTGTAAAAACGGCTGTGAATTGATCTTTTGGGTCAGCCTGTAATTCGGAAAACATTTCCTGATACATCTTGGCTACCCGTTTAGGTGTATCTAAAAGTCCTTCACGATTGGGGTTTTCTCCAATAGCTTCTAATAAATCATAAATGGCTTGTTCTGCTTTTTCTATATTCATCGTGCTTAAAATCCTTTAATTTTTTAATTTCCAATAACGTCTAACTTCTGAGATAAAGTAAAGTGAACCAGTAATAAGGTAAAAATCCTCTTTACTCCTCAAATCAATTTTCTCTAACCATTCTTTAAAATCAGAAACCTTCTGATAGTTATCTGGGTACTTTTCAAGTGGATAAGCATTAGGGTAATGAAAAGTCGTCACCGTCAAGTCACCAACCTGATTCAAAATAGCTAACATTTTATCAATTGGTTTGGTATCAATAGCCCCAAATAGGAGGTGAATCTTTTTGTCGCTATATTTTTCCTTCAAAACATCGACCAAAGCTAGAACACTTTCAAGATTATGGGCACCATCTATCATCAAATTATCAGCTAAAAGTTCTGTCCTTCCCAACCAAAAAGCCTCTTTCAGCCCTTGCCGGATGGTTTCATCTGTAATTCTTGGCATTTTTTCTTGCAATAGCTGCGCTGCCATTATGCAAAGAGCAGCATTTGAGATTTGGTGCTGGCCAGGCATGGCCAATTCTAACTGAGGAATCTTGCCAAGCTGTGATTCAAACTCTAAAGCGTCAGCCATGGGGCTTAAATTAAATTGATGGCCATACTCGTATGCAGTCGCATGATTATTAGCAATCTGATTTAAAAAGACTTGTCGTGCTTCTTGATTAGCAATGGCAAAAATAACTCGTTCTCCACCTTTGATTACGCCTGCTTTATGCGCAGCAATCTCCCCGTATGTGTCTCCTAAAATATTGATATGATCCAAACCGATCGAAGGACATATCACAGCAAAGGCATCAAATACATTGGTTGAATCATAGGTTCCACCCAGCCCTGCTTCGATGATTGCTATATCAACAGGATGAATTCGACCAAAATAGAGAAACATAATTAGCGTTATCAGTTCAAATTCAGTGACTTGTCCGAAATCTGTCTCCTGATTAATTCGATCTGTTAATGGTTTAATTTGCTTCGCACAGGCAAGTAAATCTTCTTCTGATATCATTTTCCCATCTAAGGAAATACGTTCCTTAAAGTCAATGATATACGGGGAGGTGAAAGTTCCAACATGATAACCTGATTTTGTTAATATATGCTGTAAATTATTAACTGTCGAGCCCTTTCCATTTGTTCCTACAACATGTATGCCAAATATATTTTTTTCTGGGTTATCTAATTTTTCAAGTACCCATTTCATTCGATCAATTCCTGGCTTAATTCCAAAAGTTAATTGACCATGAATCCAATTTAGAACGTCATTATAATCCATATTCTTCCTCTTTGTCACAATATCTATAGTATAGCACGAAATAAAAAAAGGAAAAGCGTTGGCAACAACTTTTTCCCTATTATATTACTTTATTTTAATCTGAAGTTTACTTAATAACTTGTAAGCCATTTTGATCAACAGTTAAGGAGATTACCTGACCATCTAATTCTAATTTTTGTAGATCAGTAACGATATTAGCCTCAGTTTCTTTGGGACAAATAATCATTACAGTTGGCCCAGCACCAGAAAGATATGTGGCATATGCATCTAAGCTTTTAGCAACTTGTTTGATTTCTTGAAATTCTTTGACTAACTTTTGACGGTAGACTTCATGAAACATATCATTTTCAATAGCACGACCAGCCTTGACTAAATCACCAGTTAGTAATGCAGAGATTGCTAAATTAGCGACAGAGGAAGCTTTAACTGCTTGCTTATAAGACAAGTGTTGCGGAAGAACTTGTCTAGAATCTGATGTTTTCAATTCATAGTCCGGAATGAAAGCGACTAATGCTGAATCAGGAAAGGGGGCCAGAATATAATCCAAACCAGTATCTAATTGTGAGGCAATTACTAACTGGCCAAAAATGGCTGGCGCTACATTATCTGGATGTCCTTCAATCTGATTTGCTATTGTCAGCTTTCGATTATCTGACAATTCCAAATTGGCTAATTGGTTAGCTAATTCAATTCCTGCCACAATTACAGATGACGAAGAGCCTAAACCTCTGGCTAAGGGAATATCTGAAGTCATTTTTAAATGATGAGGCTGAATATCCGGTGCTAAACGCAGGGCAGTTTGTAGTAATAAATTATCCTGATTATGAGGTACATCTCCCAGTTCATGTTCAACATACCATTCATTTTGTTCTTCAAGAACTTCAATCTCTAAATATTTTGAAACTGCTAGTCCAATAGAATCAAAACCTGGTCCAATGTTTGCGGAAGTAGCTGGAACTTTTATAATCATACTATTCTCCTAAAACTTTGAAGCAATTTAGCAACTGGAAGTCATTCTCTTTTCTTAACTCGTCTATTAAAGTATCTAATTGCTTCTCACTCATTTCATGTGTAATAATAACCACTCTTGCTCTACTATTTTTAGCTTTGTCTTGGAGTACTTCTTGTAAGGATATATTTTGGTTATTAAAAATGGTAGCTAAACGCAACAGTTGACCTTTTTTATCAGGTGTTTCAATTGCAAAATAATAATGACTAATATTATCATTTTTATCTGTTAGTTTTGTTTCCACTTTAAACTCATTAAAGGCTTTACCAATTGTGTTTTCTTTTAAGCGACGGGCAATCCGAATAATATCTGCCATAACAGATGTTGCAGTTGGTTTTTGTCCAGCTCCAGGTCCATAAAACATTGATTGACCGATGCCGATAGACTCTACAAAGACAGCATTCATAACACCATTGACACTGGCAAGGGGATGATCTTTAGGTATAAAAGTTGGAGTTACACTGGCTGAGACGCCTGATATTGTTTCCTCTACAGTTCCAACTAATTTTATGACATATCCTAACTTTTGAGCAAAAGCAACATCCTCAGGTGTAATACTAGAGATACCTTGATGCTTAACATCACTAAAGTCAAGGGTCATACCAAAAGCAAACTGACTTAAAATAGCAACTTTGTAGGCTGCATCAATTCCTTCAACATCATTGGTTGGATCACTTTCAGCATAACCAAGTTTCTGAGCTGTCTCCAACGCTTGTTCATAAGACCACCCTTCTTCAACCATTTTGGTCATCATAAAGTTGGAAGTTCCATTTAATACACCCATAACACGCGTAATTTTATCAGATGTATAGGAATTAGCTAAGCTTCTTAAAATTGGTATACCACCAGCCACTGCTGCCTCATAATAAAATGCTAATTTTAATTCCTCAGCTAATAAACGAATTTCTTTCCCATGAAGGGCAATCAAGTCTTTATTTGCTGTTACCACATGTTTTCCAGCTCGTAAAGAATCCATGATATATGTCTTTGCGGGTTCAATTCGACCCATTAACTCAATTACAATATCTATATCTTTATCATTAAGTATCTCTTCGATGGAGGTGACAAATTGATAGTTATATCCCCTATCTTCTAAGCGCTGTTTTTCAGCCTCACTTCTCACTAATATCTTTACAATGCTTATTTCTGATCCAGCAGCTTCATTAATTTTATGGCCATTCTCCTTCAATAAAAAAGGGAGTCCACTAGCCACAGTTCCGAATCCTAATAACGCTAGTTTTACTGACATTTTCTTCTCCTAAACTATCAATCTGCGAATTACTCTACTACATTCCTCATATTATACCAAAAAATACTATTTTTTTATAGTAATCTCATAATCAAAAAATCATTAAATTACTTTAAATTGGATGAGTTAAAACTAAAAAAATGATATAATAATAAAAACAATCATTGGAGCATTTATGACTAGACGTACAAAGAGAAAGAAAAACATTGGCTTAATAATTATCTTTATCTCAATTATTACCTTATTTGCTTTTGCTATTGCAAGTTTTGTTTATCTTCAAAAAACTACTGCTAAGCCGGTTGATAAGATTAAAACAAGTCAACAGATTAAAAGAAACAAACTATCAAATAAGGAAAAGGTTGAGTGGAAAAAAGAATCATCTCCGATAAAATTACCTATCTTGATGTACCACGCTATTCATACCATGGACCCTTCAGAGGCGCCTAATGCAAATTTAATTGTTGATCCTAAAGTGTTCGAGGAACAAGTTAAAGCGATGGCAGACGATGGTTATTATTTTTTGACACCAGAAGAAGCCTATCGAGTATTGGACAAAAATGAGAAGCCAGCTAATAAAGTGGTCTGGCTGACATTTGATGATAGCATGATTGACTTCTACCAAATCGCTTATCCGATTATGAAAAAGTATAAAGTCAAAGCGACTAATAACGTGATTACTAGCTATACTGATGAGAAACGCGTAAGCAATTTAAGCTTGGAGCAAATGACAGAAATGAAAAAGAATGGCATGTCCTTCCAAGATCATACCGTTAATCACCCTGATTTATCACAAGAAAGTTCAGAATCACAAACGGCCGAGCTAAAAGATTCAAAAACCTATTTAGACACAAACCTTAATCAAGAAACAATAGCAGTTGCCTATCCTTCTGGAAGATATAGTGATTCCACTCTGAAAATTGCCAAGTCTCTGAATTACAAATTAGGAGTCACAACTAACGAGGGATTAGCTAGCGCCTCAGACGGGCTTCTTTCTTTGAATCGAATTCGCATTCTCCCATCAACAAGTGCTAATCAACTGTTACAACAAATGCTAGTCCAATAATCAAATATTAATAAAAGCTTCTGAAATCTCAGAAGCTTTTTTCTTTTATAGTTTTGAAATGGCTAAATAACGTCTAACTCCTGAGAATGAAACATAACTAATCCAACGGTATCCTTCTGCTTCTAATGTGCGATCATAATTTACAGACATTCCTACTTTGTAAGAAGCAACTGGTTTTGAAGACAAACTTGGCTGACTTCTAACTTCTAAATCTTTTGTCAATACAATTGTTCCAGAAGTATTTGCTACTGGTAGATCTGGTTTAGTTGGTTTGGCAGGTGTTGAAGGTGTCACAACCACATTTTTTGGCACTTCTAACTTTGTTTTTAAAACTGAAAGAAGGTTACCAGCATCAGTTTTATAATACAAGTCAACATGGTAAAGACCTGTCATATTTTTATGGTTACTCAATTTCACAGTCAATGAGTAAGTGCCATCATTTTGTTTTTTAGCTGTATACCAAACTAAATCATCTTGTCCTTTTTCTTCAGACCAAACTGGTATTTTCACTTCCTTTATGGCTAAATTATTATTAACTTCCGAAACTTTGATAGTGAAATCACCATTATTTTGGAGATGATATTCTAATCTACCTTTAGGATAAATATTCGTATCAGTTGGTTTAGGACTAGGCTTTGTTGGTTTATCAGGAGTTGGCGCGACTACTACTTGATCTAGTTGAATGTAACGTCTTATTCCACTATAAGATAGATAAGAAAGCCAACTCGTGTTATCTGATACTAAAACTTTATCATAATTAATAGTTTCGCCTTGCTTAAATTCAAATTCTATTGGAGCAGCAAGTTTTGGTTGATTTTTGACTACAACTTCTTTTGTGAATGTATATGTCCCACTTGCAGGTAGGGTAACTTTAGTCACTTCTGGAGTTGGTTTTGTAGGCTCTGGTTTCTTATCAGGTGTAGTTGTAACATCAACTTTATCTAACTGAACATAACGTCTTGTTCCACTGAAAGAAAGATAAGAAAGCCAATTTATGTTATCTGCTACTAAAACTTTATCATAGCTTACACTTTCGCCTGCTGAAAAAACAAATTCGGTAGTTGCTGATAACTTAGGTTGGTTTTTGACTGCAACTTCATTAGTGAACGTATAGGTCCCACTTGCAGGTAGGGTATTTGTTTTGTCTATATTTTCGTTTTCAATTTTCTTATCTTTAGCGTCTGCAGGTTTGGTAGCATCTGGTTTTGGTGTCACATTCTTATTTGGTAATGCAACATAACGAAGGGTACCACTAAATGATTTATAAACTAACCATTGCGTATTATCAGCATTAATCAATTGGTGATAATTAATTTTTTCACCTTTTTACCCATAAAATACAATTGGTGCAACAAGTTTGGCTTCATTTCTGACAGCCATATTTTCAGGGTAAATATAAATTCCTTGGTTAGTAATAATTTCACCACTTGTAACCGATTTTTGTGTTGGAACATCTGCTACAATAGTTTGAGGATTTGTTACTTGTGTTGGTTGAATTAGTTCTACTGATTGCGGCGGTTTAACATCAGTCGAATTTACATTAATAATTGAATCAGATACTTGTTCATTAATATTCTCTTGAGCTTTAGTTTCTAATTGGTCTACTTGAATCTGACTATTATTGCTAGTTGTACTTACTGTATTAGTAATTGCTGTATTAGTAATTGCTGTATTTTCAGCAATTTCTTTTTCTTGGTTTGTTGTTTGAAACAAACCTTCGGTTGTAGACTGACTGGTATTGATTTGATCCGCAAAAACTGGATTAGTCAACATGATACTTGCTCCAATCATAACCGAAGCTACCCCATAACTATATTTTCTGATTGAAAAACGACTAACTTGATTTAAAAATGGATTTTTCATGGTTTTGACCTACTTTCTTTTTATCTTACAAGGTCATTATATGAAATAAAAGAAACAATTTCAACATAATTTAGTAATATTTGTAACATTTCTGTAACATAATGTGTTTTCCATAGATAAAAAAAGCCTTTGTTCATTACAAAAGCTTTTTGATGTATTTTAGGAAGACTAATAATTATTATTTCTATTAAATAAAAAGTTGCATATTAGTATTTTCAGAGTCACCAATAAAAGTTGCGACCCCACCATATTCAACAAAATCAAATAATTCCTCTTTTTCAATTCCCATCAAATCCATTGACATGGTACAAGCCACAAATTTGACACCAAGTTCATGTGCTTGTTGAATCATATCTGGTAAGGCATCAACATTTTTATCTTTCATGATGGTCTTAATCATTTTTTGACCAGCACCACCCATATTCATTTTAGAGAGAGGTAATTTATCAGCACTTGACGGCAACATCATGTCAAATAATTTTGCCATTCCTTTTTTCTGGATGTTGTTCTTTTTAAGAATTGATAAACCCCAAAAGGTGAAGAAAATAGTAACAGACTTGCCGAAAGAAGCAGCTCCTGAAGCAATAATCATTGAAGCAATTGCTTTATCAAAGTCACCACTAAAGACAACCATTGTTGCCCCGTTTTTAGTTTCTTGCAAAACTCCTTCTTTTTGGAGCAAGACTTCATTTGGTGCTACTTGACCACTTCCCTTTTGCAAAGTAGCAACTACATTATTGTTTTCTATCTTATTATTTATAACTTTGTTACCAGTATTGTTAGCCCAATTCTCAATATCAGCAGAGAAGCCAAAATCATTAGCTACAACACGTAATTGTTGACCATCTTGCATACTATCCATGATTTTCTTAACTTTCAAGATCGGACCAGGACATTGCAAACCACATGCATCTAAATGAATCATCTCATCTTCTGATTTAGTCTTTGGTACAACAAAAGCTTCTTCGATGGCTTCAGGACTTAATACGATTTCTTTTAACTGGTAGTTTGAATTCTTGTAGGTCTTATATCCTCCATCTAGGTTCTTGACTTGGAAGCCAGCGGCAGCTAAGATTCTTACTGCATTATACCCACGTTGTCCAACTTGACAGTAGACATAAATCATTTGATCCTTAGGTAATTCCGCAAGACGATGACGTAGCTGATTCAAAGGAATTTGAAGACTGCCTTCAATTAAGCCAGTAGCTAATTCAAAATCTTCACGTACATCTAAGAAAAAGGCTCCTGCTTCTTTTAAAGCTTTGATTTCTGACCATTGGAATGTTGACACCTTGCCGGCCATCATATTATCTGCTACATAACCCAACATATTGACGGGATCTTTGGCTGAAGAGTATGGTGGGGCATAAGCCAGCTCGATTTCTGCCAATTGGTTGGCTTTTGCACCAAACTTCATTGCAGTCGCAATAACATCAATTCGTTTTTCAACGCCTTCAGTCCCAACCGCTTGCGCGCCCAAGACTCTTCCATCTTGGCCAAAAAGTAACTTCATGGCAATTGGTGAAGCTCCTGGGTAATACCCCGCATGTGAGTTTGGATGAATATGAATCACTTCATGAGCAATGTCAGAATTTATCAGTTGTCGTTCACTGTTCCCAGTTGACGCTGCTGTTAGTTCAAATATTTTAGCCACAGAGGTTCCTTGTGTGCCTGGATATTGGGCGTTTATTCCATTGATAACATCTGCAACCAATCGCCCTTGACGATTAGCTGGCCATGCTAAAGGTATATTAGTCTCTAGACCAGAAACAGTATCTGTCACTTCAATAACATCACCAATGGCATAAACATGTTCAGCTGATGTCTGCATTTGAGGTGTAACTTTTATGGCACCTTTAACACCAAGTTCCAAGCCAGCTGCTTTAGCTAAAGTATTTTCTGGGACCACGCCGATAGATAAGATTGTCAAATCTGTAGGCAGTGTTTTACCACTATTTAAAAGTAAGAGGTTTCCATGATCTACAATTTTATTTAATCCGTCGTTTAAAATTAAATTTATGCCATGCATATTAATTTGCGCATGCAATTGCTGTGCCATCTCAAAGTCAATATTAGGCATGACTTGTGGAGCCATTTCGACTAGATTGACAGAAAGTCCTAGTTCAACAAGATTTTCCATCATTTCCAAGCCAATAAAACCACCACCAATAACTGTTGCACTTTTAACATCATTATCAGCAATATAGGCTTTTATTAAGTCCATATCAGGAATATTTCTCAGTGTAAAGACATTTTTTGCATCTTCTAAACCAGGAATAGAGGGCTTAATTGCTTTTGCTCCTGTAGAGATTATTAAATCATCATAGCTTTCGTCGTATTCTTCATGTGTTATATGATTAAAAATTGAAACGGTCTTAGCATTCGTATCAATTGAAAGAACCTCCGAAAAGTTGCGAATATAAATACCATATTGACTGCTCATTCCATCAACTGTTTGTAAAATTAGATTTTCTCTGTCCTCTATGGTTCCACCTATATGATATGGTAAACCACAATTGGCAAATGAAATGTATTCACCCTTCTCAATTAGTATAATCTGATCTTCCTCGTTAAGACGACGAAGTCGAGTTGCCGCAGTCGCTCCACCAGCTACTCCTCCAATAATAACAATTTTTTTAGCCATAAAATTCTCCTATAATATTATAGGATTAATTATATACCCTTATGGGTATATTGTAAAATAAAAAAATTCACCCACTAATTACAATGCTTAGTCCTCTTTTTCTTCCTCCATCAACTCTGTAGCAGAAAATCTTCGATCAATTAATTGTCCAGATGTCTTTAAATGATTCAAATTTTCATCATAAGCACTTGAAAAAGCAAGTCCATAAAGAATATCAAGCAAGACATGGATTGAAATATTTGTCGTGAAATTTCCGATTTTAGAAAAGAGTTTTTCGCGTGTTGTGATGGGAAGAAAAAGATCAACTGACTGAAATAAAGTATTATTTCCTATACTAGTTATCCCAATCCGTTTAATCTTTCGCTTAGCCAGTATTTCATTAATTTCAAGAATCATTGACGTTTCACCTGATGTAGAAATTAAGATTGCCACCGAATCTTGCGGAATATTATAAGCTTCATACTTCTCCTCACCTGCAGTTGTAACTATATGAATTAATTTACCTAGTCTACGCATTTTTAAGGCAAAATCTTGGGCCAGTAAAATATTAGCATTTTGACCAAAAAGATATATGGTTTTATTTGTATTAAGTATTTGCTTTGCTTGGGACAAATCATCGTGATGAAGTAAAGATATGAGATCATCAATAGTTGACTTTTCCAGCGAAGCAATCTTTGCAGCAAGTGTCATCACATTATCCTTAGCCTTAAAAGGAATGTTAGAATCCACTTTCGTGAACTGACTAGTCAGATAGCGATGTTCCTCAAGGTAAGCATGTTTAAAATCAACCCAGCCCTTGAAACCGAGCTTTTTGGCTATTCTGACTATTGTTGAAGGTTGCGTAAAGGTTTCTTTAGCCAAGGCTTGTATGCTAATTTTTTCTAGTTGTTCTACATGATCGATAATATATCTGACGGCAACAGCTTCTGCCTGCGAAAAAGTATAAGATTCCAATTCTTCTTTGATGAGCATAATGTCCTCCCTGTGGAAACTTTATCTTAACTTTAGCAAAAATATTTTCAAAAATCACCTAAAAAACGAAAAAATTTGTAAACAAGTTTTTAAATGATTCTATATCTCTTGTTTAAAATTTTCAAAATCGTATACTCAAATTAAAGATTAAGAAAGAAGGAAAAAACAAATGGTTAAAATAGCAACTATTGGTGGCGGAAGCTCTTATACCCCTGAATTAATGGAAGGTTTTATCAAACGATACGACCAACTGCCAATCAGTGAAATCTGGTTAGTTGATGTAGAAGAAGGCAAAGAAAAACAAGAAATTGTTGGTGCTATGGCACAACGGATGTGGGATGCAAGTCCTTACGATGTTAAAGTATACTTAACTATCAATCGTGAAGAAGCCCTCAAAGATGCTGATTTTGTAACCACACAATTCCGTGTTGGACAGTTAGATGCTCGAATAAAAGACGAACGCATTCCCTTTTCATACGGCATGCTAGGACAAGAAACCAATGGCCATGGTGGGATTTTTAAAGCTTTCCGAACTATTCCAATTGTTTTGGAAATTGTTGAAGATATGAAACGTCTCTGTCCAAACGCCTGGTTAATCAACTTTGCCAATCCAGCCGGAATGGTTACTGAAGCAGTTCTCCGCTATGGGAATTGGGATAAAGTTGTTGGACTTTGTAATGTTCCCGTAATGGCTAAAATGGGTGAATCACAAATGTTAGGCTTGAGCGAAGAAGACCTGATTCATAAATTTGCAGGGGTCAACCACTTCCACTGGCACCGTGTCGCAGATAATAACGGTAACGATGTAACCATGCAAATCATTGATATGCTTTATGAAGAAAGTAATGGTTTGCCAAAAAACATTTTCGATATACCATTCTTTAAAGAACAATTACAACAAATGAAAATGATACCTTGTGGCTATCATAACTACTATTATCGTTTTGATGAAATGTTGGCACACGGCATCGAAGAATTTAAAGAAAACGGTACCCGTGCTGAGCAAGTCCGTGCCCTTGAAGAAAGTCTTTTTGAATTATATCGTAACCCAGAACTCAACTACAAACCCAAAGAATTAGAAGAACGTGGCGGTGCTCACTACTCTGATGCAGCATGTGAAACAATTGCTTCTATTTATGCTAATAAAAACACTGAAATTGTTGTCTCTACACAAAATAATGGTGCAGTACCTGATCTACCAGCTGATTGTGCTGTTGAAGTTACTGCTTATCTTGGTGCTCAAGGAGCTCGTGCAGTTGCTTTCGGTCCTCTGCCAACTGCCGAACGTGGTTGGTTACAAGTCATGAAAGCTATGGAACTATTAACCATTGAAGCGGCTGTTACTGGAGACTATGGAACAGCATTACAAGCTATCACGATCAATCCACTAATTCCCTCAGGAGCTCGTGCCAAACAAGCTATGGATGAACTTTTCATTGCCCATAAAGAGTATTTACCTCAGTTTGCTGATACCATTGAACGTCTTGAAAAAGAAGGTATTACTATCAAAGATGACAAAGTCAAAAAAATGTGTGACATGTAATACTTTTACTCCACTAGCATCTAGTGGAGTATTTTTTATGCCGATTGACTAGTTTGATCAATACAATTGAAGACAAATGCGTCAGTATCAGGGTGACTAGGAAAATGAATTTTCCCTGATCATAAATGCTATAGTCACTTTTACTCATCATATAGCTCGTCAGTTGGATGTACATGGGGTGGATGAAAAAATAATAGCTACTCAGCACTTTTAGATATGACAGGTCACGATTTTTCCAAAAGCGAGAACGAATGCTGAGATTGAATAAAAAGGAAATAAAGACTGGTGCACTTAGAAAGAAGTTTTTGTCCCGTCCCTGATGATAGAAGATAAAGAGGAACTCTAGACCTAAGAGCGACAAGAATATTACAGTCTTTAATATCGTGGCTTTCGAGAAAGATTTGTGGTCAAATCTGTCATAGAGCAAGATTCCCAAAAATAGGAAAATGGGTACAAAAAAGAGGCCATTTCTAGTCGTTTGAAAAATGGCAAAATACTTGGCCATATATGTCTCAATAAGCTGACCCGTAAATAAGGCGGAATTAGTCTCATAAGTGCCCAAAACATATAAAGCGATGATAGTTACTAAAGTTTTTCCTTGACCGAGTCGCCGACATAGTAAGTGTAAAAAATGCCAGCCCAAAAATAATGCAGGAATATACCAGAGGGTATGAGAAAAACCGAGATAAAGAAAACCAACAAGCAAAGCGGGCAACATAAACCAGTAAGATAAGTTCAAGTGCTCAAAGAATAGAAATGCTAAAGGCAAATAAAGCAAAGACCACCCAACATATTTCTTCATTAGCCCCTTAAAATAGAGTTGACAAGACCCACCACTTCGTTCCTGTTCCCTTAGAAAAAAAGCGGTGCAAACAAGAAAATAGGGGACTGCCATCCGACCAAAAAAGCTTTTAAAAATGAAATGCAGGCTGTCGCTCTCAAACAAACGACCACTATGAATCACCATCACCAAAATAGAAAAAATATACTGCAAACTAGAAAGCAAGGAAAAATTATAGGATGACCTAGTTTTGACCATAAGATTCCTTGATTAAAAATATCATCACTATTTTCATACAAAAAAACTCCTGACAAATAATTTCTTAGAAATGATTTTATCAGAAATTTTGAGAACTCATCCCATCTATCCTAAACGGTAAAAATTGAGCCTGAATTGTAATAAAAAACACACTACTAAACAGCAGTGTGTTTTTTAATTTATTTTCTATCTCGAAAAACAAATAATTGACTAAGAATATAGTTCAAAACAATAATCAGTACCTGACCAACTAATGTTTCAATTGAATTAATTAGTTTGGGACTATCATTTACAAATTGACCAATGATATGTGGAAATGGATCAACAAAGATAAAGGCTAAAAGAACATCCAATACAAGTGTAACTAATCCAGCAAGCACAAATTTAACAAAACGTGGAGCCCACCCTCTACTAACCTGCTTAAAAACAATTGTATTAATTGTATCATTTGTCACAAAAGCAAAGATTAAAGCAATAATATTAACCAAACCAGCCGAAACAGTCGCATCCTGTTAAAAATGAAAAATAATAAGACGGCTAATGATATAAACGATCGTAGTCAGAATACCAAAAATTAGGTAGGAGATAACTTCATTATGAAGTAATTTTTGTAATTTAGTATGTATTTTTTCCTTTACATATTATAGATCCGTATATAAATCAGTCTCTTTTACAATATAGACTGGTCGCTTCTTGGTTTCCAAAAATATTTTCGCAACGTATTTGCCCAATATCCCCAAACAAAGTAATTGTAGGCCACCAATAAATAAAATCACCACAATCATACTAGCCCATCCATTTACACTACCTCCGACTGTTAACTTACGGATAACGACAAATAGAATTCCAAAGATTGAAGCTATAAATGAAAGTATACCACTGTATGTCGCAATACTAAGTAAAGTCTCTGAAAAATTAATATAGCCTTCTAATGAGTAACGAACTAACTGCCAAAAATTCCAGGATGATTCTCCAGCAACCCGCTCTCTATTTTCATATGGAATATAATAGGTGTCATAGCCGACCCAAGCAAAAATACCTTTTGAAAAACGGTTAACCTCTCCCATTTCTAGAATACTGTCGACCACCTGTTTCGTCATTAAACGGTAATCTCTTGCCCCGTCGACAATCTCTGTATCCGAAATGATATTAATAACCTTATAAAATAGTTTAGAAAAAAATGTTCTTATTGCTGGCTCACCCTCACGATTTTTGCGACGAGTGCCTACAACATCATACCCTTCTTGAATTTTGTCATACATTGCAATTAATAATTCAGGAGGGTCTTGTAAGTCTGCGTCCATAACAGTGATAAAATCACCACGAGCATGCTCTAACCCTGCCAACATGGCACTTTCTTTACCAAAATTACGTGAAAATGATAAATAATGAACATTTGAATTGTAGTTGCTTATTTCTTTTAAAACATTAAGCGTGTTATCCTTGGAGCCATCATTGATAAAAATGTATTCAAAATCAAGTTGATTTCCTAATTGTAATTCAACTCGATGTGCTTCAGCTAAAAAAAGTTTTATTGTATCTTCCTCGTTATAACATGGTACAACGATTGATAGCAAATGTTTTTTTATTATCATCTATATTCCCTATATAATTAGTCTTGTTAATTATCTAAACCTTATTGTATTTTACCATAATTAATAAATTATGATAAACTTTGGAGTTAGATCCCACTTTTCAAAATAAAAAACTCTCACTGAAGATATAATCAGCGAGATGTTCATTAATCATTTAAATGAGTATTCAAAGTAATAAGTATATGGGCAAATCCAGAAATCGATGCAGCAATAATTAATAAGGTATGACCAAGGACCATCCCAGATAAGAGAAAGATTAAAGTTGGAATAATAGCTAGAGTAATTGCACTCTTAAGTTGCTTTTGTTTCAGATATGATGACCAAAAGTAATAATAGACGAGCAATAAGCATAATTCATAAGTTACATAAAGTATAATAGTACCCCTGTCATATAATCTAAACTCCCATACAAAAATTGGTAAAACCATCAATATCATACAACCATATCTGCCAATTTGTTCCAAAATCGTAATCCACTTAGGTGGAACTTTGGTTAGTTTATTACTCATTTGATAATTCTTAGCATAATGTATATTGGGAATCATCAACAATATGATAACAATAGAATTAAAGCCATTTATCCAATTAACAGCCAAATTCAAGCCTTCATCTTCGTTTTCTTAATTATACAACCACGATAATGGATAAACAAGATTTAGCTGTCTTGAGTATAATTTAATAGAAAAAACCACTGAGTCTCCTCAGTGGTTTTTTATTTGTTAGGCTATTTGCATAGTCACACTATTATTTAAGTGTAACAATAATATACGTTACTCTATGGACGATACAATAGGCTTTTTAGCCCTAACTCTGCCTTTGGCAGGAATTTTGGCATAAAATTGAATCTAGTCCTGCACTAATTACATTTTGAGTAATTTCTTCAGACACTGTTTTATCTAATGCATTAAACCAGTGACTATATGTATTCAAGGTTGTAGATTTATCAGCATGTCCCATTCGTCTTGCTACATATAAAATATCTTTTTGTAAAACATTTATGAGATAAGAAGCATGACTGTGTCTCAAACCTTTTCCTGTTATCACCGGTACTCCAACTTCTTGAGCTTTTCTCTTGATAATTCGACAGATTGTTGATTTACAAAACGGTTCACCAAAACGTGAAATAATGAAATCTGTATCTTGATTGGCAACTTGATTTTTTCGCCAATTTTCCAATACTGATAGTGTCACATCATCTAATTCAATGAGACGTTCTCCTGCTGGAGTTTTGGTTTGGTCTTTACGATACCACTTCCCATTTTCATCCTTTTCCAAGGTTGTATGTACTTTCAGGAATTTGTGTTCAAAATCTACGTCTTCCCACCATAATGATAAACCTTCACTCACACGAACACCTGTCATATAATATAACCAAATAGTTGTAAATCTCTGTAACTCCTCGTAATCTTGTAAATCAAATGATTTAATAAAGTTCTGAAACTCAACATAAGTCCAAAATGGAGTATCAGGGTGCTTGCCTCTAGGGTTATCTAATGCCTTGCATGGCATTGATGAAATATATCCTAATCTCTCAGCATATCCCATACAAGCCTTAAATCGTGACCATAAATTCTTTGCATAATTTTCAGAATAATGTTCAATGATGTGCAATCTAAAAGACTCACAATCTCTAACTGTTATGCCTTTTAAAAGTTTGGAGCCAAAATACTGAATAAATAACTTGTGATGTGGCAATGCAGTTTTATAAGTTACAGCCTGAACCTTTTGCTTATAGGCTCTTAGATAAATGCTATTCATGTAACTTTCAAATGTTATATTGTAATTTTCAATACGAAGATTATTATTAAACTCATATCTAATTCGGACTAGTTCATCATACGCTTCTTTCATTGTACTAAATGGTTTACCATACTGATTCTTTCTAGCTTTCTTTTGAACTCGTTTACCTGTTACTGGATCAATACCAAGATCAGCCTGATAAAATATCTTGCCATTCTTATCACAATAAACACCTTTGTACTTTTTCTGATTTTTCGTAGCCATCTTTAATTCTCACTTTCTAAACTTTCTTCAGAGAGTGAAATTCCGATTAACTCTTCTACTATATCTTTAGGAGCAATACCAAGTCTTCTATTGTCAAAGGGCGATTTACTCAATTGTACCGCATTATGGTCAACTTTGCGAGCTTCTTCAAACTTTTTTACTGCTATTCTTTTTGCTTCTCTAATAATATTTCTTGCCGCATGTTCCGGAAAACCAATATTCATTAAGTTTTTATATGTTACTGTTTTCATACCTCCACTCCTGTCAAAAAAATTATTTCCTCCGTGGGTATGACTGGTTAAATCACTCATGGGCATTTCACCCGCTGTCCTTTTTCGCTGGCAGCCTGAACGGTCAGAAGTATCATTATCCTTATTTGTAGTCATGGCAGATAGAGGACCATTCTATTTTATAGCTAATAGTTATCGCTCCTGTCACAGCGTATCAGACTAAAATGCTCGACAAATAAGAAAGTCCCACCTCGGTTTATTCAATTGTCAATGAACAAATCAAGGAGAGACTATTTTTTTGATGGATACCTATAAGGCAAATCCGTAAGACCTAATAGATAATCAACATTAACATCATAAAGATTTGAAATTTTTATTAAGACTTCCGCAGACAGTATTCTTTCCCCCCTTTCTATTTTCGCATAAGCAGAATGAGTAAAGGAAAGAATGCTAGCAACTTCTTTTTGAGTTAGGTCATTATCCTCTCTCAAATCTCTTATACGTTGGTACATCTAGCTTTCTCCTATAAAAAAGTATAGGATATTTTTAGACGTATTCTTTAAAATTGTCCTATTTGGACAGCGGTACTTAATTTGTAGACTTTTAAATTCAAATCACAACTATTTTCTAGTAATTCAAATGAAAAATTGATTAGTATATTGTTGCGAAAA
>CAACWJ010000038.1_pt1 | contig 41247 bp, 36 predicted proteins | sample 2275621 | NCBI WGS metagenome assembly CAACWJ01 (sample SAMEA5312456, study PRJEB27640) | indoor metagenome | biome: indoor environment; feature: uncontrolled; material: polymer tiles stone | place: Germany | collected 2014-07-07
CTATGATAACAGCCTTGACGATGTTGAATCAAAAGTTTATACGAGAGATTTATTCAGACGCGATTAACTTTCTCTTTCATCTAATTTTCAAGAAATTGAATTGCCCTTTTAATAGTCTTGTGTTATATTTATAATATAGTTTTCCATGGAAGAGTTTTCAAAGAAGGAGTGTCGTATGAGTCGTACTGAACAAAGTAGTCATAAAGTTTTAATTCAAAAATTATTGGTCAGTATTCATTATTTGACACTGTTTAAAGATGAACTCCAATTAGTGGAGCGGACGCCGTCTATTTTAGGTGGCGAGTTTTCAGCTCAATCTGTTCAATCTGAGTTGGGTGAAATTGTTTCTGCAATTAATCAATTGGATTATCAGCAACGTTTAATTGAATCAACGTTTTGGTATGAAGAGAAAGCATTCAAATTAATGAACAAGACTTTGCAAATTGTAGATACTTGGATTCGTGGTCTTGAGAATCTAGTTGAACTTTGCCAAAATAAAGATGTTTTTCAAGCAATCCTTGGAGATAAAAGAATTCGTGTTTTTGGTGTCTTAATTGATGTCTTTTCATCTTTGAAAATCATTGTGATGTCACTCAAAGAAGTGCCCGTTCCTCCTGTTTTGTATGAACATATTAAAATGGTCAACATTGAAGAAGATGCTTTTATTAAGCATTATCAAGGGCCAAAACATTCCTCACCGGAGGCACTTAGTGCAAATGAACAATTATTAAAATAAAGCTTATCTTTAAGATAGGCTTTTTTATTGTTCAGATTTTAAGCAAATTCCAGATTTGCCTTTGAAAAAGCTTTGACAGTCTAATTAAAAAAAGATATAATAAGGAGAAAATTTGATACCTTTAAAAAAGTCCAGAGAGGCTCCTAAGGTTACATGACAAAAAGGGGTGTATTTGCACGCCAACTTTTCGGTAACCTTGCTTCTTTGGAAGTAAGGTTTTTTTATCCCTAAAATGGATAGCCCAGAAAGGAAAACTCCATGCACGAAGAACGTCCGATTATTGCTCTTGATTTCCCGTCATTTGAAGAAATGAAATCTTTTTTAGGTTTATTTCCCAAAGAAGAAAAGCTTTATGTCAAAATAGGGATGGAACTCTACTACGCCGTAGGTCCTGAAATTGTTCGCTATGTGAAGGCGCTTGGTCACAGCGTCTTTCTTGATTTGAAATTGCACGATATACCTAACACCGTTATGTCGACAATGGAAGTTCTGTCAAAAATGGGGATTGATATGACAACCGTCCAAGCTGCTGGTGGTGTTGAAATGCTCCAAGCTGCGCGTAAGGGCTTAGGTCAAGGTCCAATCTTGATTGCAGTGACACAATTAACGTCAACCAGTGAAGAAATGATGCGTGAAGATCAGAACATTCAATCGACACTTCTAGAATCTGTTTTACATTATGCTAAACGGACTGTAATTGCCGGATTAGACGGTGTCGTTTGTTCAGCACATGAAGTTGAAGCAATTAAAGAAGTAACGCCAGATAACTTTGTTTGTTTAACCCCTGGCATTCGTCCAACTGGTTCTGATATTGGTGACCAGAAGCGTATTATGACACCTAGTCAAGCTAAAACAATTGGTAGTGACTATATTGTTGTTGGTCGTCCAATCACGCTTGCAGACGATCCTGTGGCCTCATACCATGCCATTAAAGCTGAATGGAATGCTTAAGAAATTTATTTACCCTATATAACACCAAAGGAGCCTATTATGCCATTATCATCTCAAATTGCTGCTGAATTACTTGATATTAAAGCTGTTTATTTAAAACCTGAAGATCCATTTACTTGGGCTTCTGGTATCAAATCCCCCATATACACAGACAATAGAATTACCTTATCATACCCTGAAACACGTACCATCATTGAAAATGGCTTTGTTGAAACAATTAAAGCGCATTATCCAGAGGTTGAAGTGATTGCTGGTACAGCAACAGCTGGTATTCCTCATGGTGCTATTATTGCTGATAAAATGAACTTACCTTTTGCTTACATTCGTAGTAAGCCAAAAGATCACGGAGCTGGTAATCAAATTGAAGGACGTGTCTTGCCTGGTCAAAAAATGGTTATCATTGAAGATTTAATTTCAACTGGCGGATCGGTATTAGATGCGGCTGCGGCAGCTATTCGGGAAGGAGCAGAAGTCCTAGGAGTTGTTGCTATCTTCACTTATCAACTTCCAAAAGCAACAGCTAGTTTCAAAGAGGCTGGGATCGAGTTAATTACTTTGTCTAATTACTCAGAGTTAATTAGAGTGGCTAAAGTTAAAGGCTACATTGATGCTGACGGTTTACAGCTCTTAAAGAAATTTAAAGAGGACCAAGAAAATTGGCATAAATAAGTAAAAGGGCAGGTGCTTCCTGCTTTTTTTTGTTGGAGAGTGTTATAATTAGATGTGACAATGTAAATTGAAGGAGATTCTGATCAATGGGATATAAAGAACTTTTAAATACAAATAAGATGCCATATCTAGATACTGACCGTTTTACTCACATGAAGGATGATATTCTTTCTGAACGTTATTATTCCAACTATATAGATTATAAGCTTGTCCCAAATATTGAGGAGTTGGCTAAAGATATTGACTATATAAAAGAGGAGCAAATTAATTACCCGCACAAATATATTATGTTTAATTTTCCAGAGAATTATTACCCTGATTTAGAGATTAAAGAGTACTTGGAGAAAGAGGGCTTTAAGTTTTCGCGACATATTGTATTTACAAATCAGTTTAGTAATTTAAAACTTAGTCAAAAAGATATTGGATCAATTACCATTGAGGAATTACATGCTTCAGATTTTTCTGACTATCTTGATTTGAAATACCAACAAAGTTTGGTTTATGGTGAAGATTTTGCTAAGCAGATGCTAGTATACAATCGCATGCATTTGCCTGAAAAAGGGTCTCGAATCTATGTTGCTAAAGATGGTGAAAAATTAGTTGGGGATGTGACTGCTTGGGAATATGGAGAATATATAGAGATCGATGATTTTTCTTTGATTGAAGACTACCGTGGTAAAGGAATTGGTTCTGCTTTACAGAGAACTGCTGCCCAATATTTCGAAAAATTAATTCTCATTTCAGAAGAAGAAAATAGAGAAATGTATGAACATCAAGGCTATCAGGAAGTAGCTTATTACTGGAATGCTTTAAAATCTGATAACTCAGCAATTAACAAAGACTAATGTTAATTTTTGACTAAGTCAAGTAATGGTGATTTATCTTTTTTTATGGTATAACAGTCATAATAAAAGGAGAGAATTATGATTACAAAAGAAGCAATTTCAAAGGCCCAAGAACAATTTGGTGGTCGTAATTTCCCACTCTTAGTTAAAGCCTTTCTTGATTTAGGAATGGTTACGAATACTGTTGACATTAAAGATGGCAAAGCTATCTATAATGATAAAGATGGTCATCGAGTGACAATGCCAGCGTTTAAAGTTGAAGCAGTAGCTGATACCTTAAATAAAGAATACTTTATGCAACAGTTGAAATTACATCAAGCTAGTCAAACAGATTTTCCAACTTTTTGTAAAGATACTGCTGATGCAGGTATCTATAAGTGGGATGTTGACTTGTTAGCAAAAACCTGTACTTATTTTGACTTGAATGACCAAATGGTCTATAGTGAACCTATTCCAGTTTAAAGACATTACTATTGGTGATTTACCTGAAGGATAGAGGTGTCTATTATGAAGATTAGTTTTTCATTTAAGAATTATATCATTCCTGATGCTTATTAAAAAAAGCTGTGGTAACCAAATTTGACATAGCAATTAGGGCTTTCCCCTCTTCCCTTGAAGACCTGCCAGAAGGGATAAGGTCTCTAACTTGGATACTGATTGATCATGATGCTGTCCTGGTCTGTGGCTTTCCTGATATCTATTGGTAAGTAGCTAATGTTCAACCTGACCAAAAAGAGATTTTCGAAAACTATTCACTGGATGATAAGAACAATTTAAAAGGCAAGAATTCTTAGTGAGCAAATTCTTACCTGATCAAGTAAAAGCAATTGACCACCAATGGATTGATCCAAAACCACCTGATAAAGATTATGATTACCTAATAACTGTTTGCGCTTTAGATACAGTTTTAGAGTTAGAAAAGGGTTTTTATTTAAATCAGCTCATGACTGCTATTGAGGGTCATTTTTTGGACAATCAAAAAATAAAATTATAGGAGAATATTAAATTATGGAATTTAAAGATGCAACTGCAATGGCTGAAGCTGTAAGGGCAGGACAAGTGAGTCCGAAGGAATTAGTATTGGATACTATTAGAAAAGCAGATGCATTGAATCCAGACATTAATGCTATCATTTCTACTAGATATGAGAAAGCCCTTAAAGAGGCTGATGAACGTGATTTCACTGGTAAACCATTTGCTGGTGTCCCAATTTACCTAAAGGACTTAGGCATGGATATGAAGGATGAGTTATCTGCTTCTGGCTCAATTTTATTCAAAGACACTATGGCTAGTGAGACAGATTATTATGTTCAAGCTCTGGAAGATTTAGGCTTTATAATTTTAGGGAAAACCAATACGCCAGAATTTGGTTTTAAAAATATTTCAGATAGCAAAGCTTTTGGAATAGTTAATTTACCTTTTGATAAAAGCCGTAATGCAGGTGGCTCATCTGGTGCTGCTGCAGCTTTAGTATCTGCTGGAATCACGCTTATCTCTCCTGCAAGTGACGGTGGTGGATCAATCCGTATCCCTGCCTCTTTTAATGGTTTAATAGGGCTTAAAACAACTCGAGGTCGCATTCCATCTGGTCCCAATCCCTATCGAAGATGGCAGGGGGCAGCTGTTCAATTTGCCATTACCAAATCAGTACGAGATACAAGAAATCTCTTGCATCACTTGCAAGCTTGTCAGCTAGAGAGTCCTTTTCCTTTGCCAATTCTGACAGAGGAACAATTGTTTGATGGGCAATTGTCTCCTTTGAAGGTGGCCTATTTGACCAAGAACCCTGATGGTTCTGAGCTTTTATCTGAGGCTAAGCAAGCTGTGCTTAATGCTGTGCAATTTCTTAAAGACAAAGGAAATGAGGTTGTGGAACTAGAGTCTGCGCCAATTGATATGAAAGAATTGATTTCTCATTATTATGTGATGAATTCAGTTGAGACGGCGAGTATGTTTGCAGGAATTGAGAAATTTTTGGGTCGTCCAGTTATTAAGGCTGATATGGAGCCGATGACTTGGGCTATCTATCAAAGTGGACAAATGATTTTGGCTAAAGATTACACAGCCATGATGCATGTTTGGGATAACTACAGTGCTATTATGGACGTTTTTCATAAGACTTATGATCTCTTGCTCACGCCGACAACTCATGACGTTGCGCCCAAACATGGTCAAATTAATCCTAGTCCTCAATTGTTGGAAAAATTGGCCAATGCTGAAAAGTTTATGCCTGCTGAGCAGATGCAATTGGTGACAGAGATGTTTAGACCAGGCCTTGCTTTGAATCCTTATACCCCCCTAGCGAATCTGACTGGGCAACCAGCAATTAATTTACCAACGCACCAAACCAAGTCAGGATTACCACTGGGTATACAATTCATGGCTGCTAAAGGAAGAGAAGATATTCTTTTGCAAGTAGCACAACTCTTCGAAGATAATGGAAAATTAATGTTATAATCTTATTTTTATATAATACATGTTTAAAAAGGGAAGTCTATTATAGGATAGCTTCTCTTTTTTTGTAAGCATTATCATTTTATATTTAAACTGACAGTGCTATACTAATTTTATTAAAGAAAAGGAGTCTCTTTTAATGAAAAGACACTATGCATTAGTTGGACTAGGACTTGCTGCTTTGACTTTGTCAGCTTGCTCTTCAAATACATCTTCTCAAACAAGTTCTTGGGATAAGATTGAGAAAAAAGGCGTTATTACCGTTGGTACCCCTAAAACTTACCAACCAACTTCATATATGAATGATAAAAATGAACTAGTTGGTTATGAAGTTGACATGATGAAAGAAGTTGCTAAACGTCTTCATGTTAAGGTTAAATTTGTTGAAACTGGTTTTGATCAAGCGTTTACATCTCTAGACAGTGGTCGTGTTGATTTATCAATCAATAACTTTGATATCACAAAAAAACGTACTACTAAATACAATATGTCTGAACCTTATAAATATGGGGTTGGTGGATTAATTGTTCGTGCAGATGGTACTTCAGGTATTTCCAAGAAAGACTTGAGTGACTGGAAAGGCAAAAAAGCTGCTGGTGCTGAAGGAACAGAATCAATGAAAATTGCTAAGAAACTTGGTGCAAAACTAGTTTCCTATGACAATGTTTCCAATGATGTTTACTTAAATGATGTGGCTAATGGACGTACAGACTTTATTCCAAATGATTACCCTGCTCAAAAATTGTTTGTTGATTTTATGAAGTCACAAAATCCAAAAATGAATATAAAAATGGCTGATGTTCAATATAATCCAACTGAACAAGGGATTGTTATGAGTAAAAATGATGATAGTCTATTAAAAGAAATCAACAAGACTATTAAAGCCATGAAAAAAGATGGTAGCTTGAAAAAGATATCTGAAACTTACTATGGTGGTCAAGACTTAACAGTACCATTTGGTAGAGATAAAAAGATTCCTGTAATTGACACTAAAGATGTTGAGTAATAGGTAAAGAGAGGTAGCATGATTGATCAATTTAGAATTAATTTGGAAAAGCTTAGGTTATGTCTTAGGTGGCCTTCCTTATACTTTAGGAATCTCTCTATTAAGTTTTACCTCAGGATTATTTTTAGGGTTGATATTAGCTCTCCTAGGCAGATCTAAACAAACTTGGCTAAGGCAGCTGATTAAATTTTACGTTTCCTTTATGCGGGGAGTACCAATGATTGTGGTTCTCTTTGTCCTCTATTTTGGGCTACCTTATTACGGTTTTCAATTACCAGCACTCTTATGCGCTTTGATTGGCTTTACCATGGTCAGCGCTGCTTATATGGCCGAGGTGTTCCGAGGCTCAATTGAAGCGGTCGATTTTGGTCAATGGGAGGCTGCGCGTGCTTTAGGCTTACCTTATGCTAGTATCGTCAAACAAGTTATTTTGCCACAAGCTTTTCGGATTGCTGTGCCATCACTTGGTAATGTCATCATTGATATGGTCAAGAGCTCTTCATTGACAGCGATGATTACGGTACCGGACATTTTTCAGAATGCTAAAATCATTGGTAGTCGTGAATGGGACTACATGTCTATGTATATTCTAGTTGCTTTGATCTATTGGGGAATTACAATCGTTTTGGAAAAATCACAGGCTGTGATTGAAGAAAAACTAGCATATTAAGAAAAACCGATTATTCCTCTTGAATTTTTGAATTCAAGGGGTTTTCTATCAGATTTGTGGTAAAATGTGACTAATAGAAAGTTTGAAAGGTCGGTGTTTATGAAAGATTCAGGATGGCAAGAGCCAATTAAAGCCCATTTACCAGCGCACTATTTTTCAGAGATTAATCATTTTCTGGATAAGGTTTATAGTCAAGGAGTTATCTATCCACCCCGTGAAAAAGTTTTTAATGCACTGAGAGCAACACCATATGACCAAACCAAGGTATTAATTCTTGGTCAAGATCCCTATCATGGACCCAATCAAGCTCAAGGCCTTTCTTTTTCTGTTCCGGAGGAAATCGCTGCGCCACCATCTTTGCAAAATATTTTAAAAGAATTGGCGACAGACATTGGGCATCGTGACCATCATGACTTAACTCCTTGGGCAAAAGAAGGTGTTCTGCTTCTGAATGCATGCCTAACTGTTCCTGAACACCAAGCTAACGCTCATGCAGGACAAATTTGGGAACCCTTTACAGATGCCGTTATTAAAGTTTTAAATGAAAAAGAAAGCCCTGTTGTTTTTATCCTCTGGGGTGGCTTTGCTCGCAAGAAGAAAAAATTAATTACCAATCCAATACATTTAGTTATTGAAAGTGCACACCCAAGTCCATTATCATCATATAGGGGATTTTTTGGTAGTAAACCATTCTCACAGACCAATACTTTTTTGGAAGATCATGGCATTAAGCCTATTGATTGGTTAGCTTAGTTGTAAGTTTTTTAGAGGAGTAGAGATGTTATTAATAAAAAATGGTAGATTAGTTGACCCTAAATCGGATTTTGATGGACCAGTTGATATCTTGATTGAAGACGATAAAATTGTTGAGATTGCTGAATCAATTGAAAAAGCAGGGGCTGAAGTCATAGATGCTTCAGGTTATATTGTTGCACCTGGTTTGGTTGACATTCACGTTCATTTTCGACAACCTGGTCAAACCCACAAGGAAGATATTCATACTGGTGCCCTTGCTGCGGCAGCTGGAGGAGTGACATCAGTAGTAATGATGGCTAATACTAATCCGGCCATTTCAACTGTTGAGGTCTTGGAAGAAGTGCTAGCTAGTGCTGCCAAAGAAAAGATTAACATTTATACAAATGCTTCCGTAACGACCAATTTTGATGGCAAAAACTTGACTGATTTTAAAGGCTTACTGGCTTCTGGTGCAGTCTCTTTTTCAGATGATGGCATCCCTTTAGAAAGTTCAAAAGTTTTAAAAGAAGCTTTTGACTTAGCCCGTGAAAATAATACCTTCATTGCTCTGCATGAAGAAGATCCTGCTTTGAATGGCGTTCTTGGGTTTAACGAAAATATAGCTCAACAACACTATCATTTTTGTGGTGCCACTGGGGTTGCAGAGTACAGTATGATTGCCAGAGATGTGATGATTGCTTACGACAGTAAAGCACACGTTCATATCCAACATCTGTCAAAAGCCGAATCAGTCAAAGTGGTTGAATTTGCGCAAGCCATTGGCGCCATTGTGACGGCTGAAGTGGCGCCTCAGCACTTCTCAAAAACGGAAGAGCTTTTGCTGACTGCAGGGGCTAATGCTAAGATGAATCCGCCATTGCGTCTTGAGAGTGACCGTCAAGCAGTAATTGAAGGGCTTAAGTCGGGTGTGATTTCTGTTATTGCCACAGACCACGCGCCTCATCACCGAGATGAGAAGGCTGTCGACAAAATATGGGAAGCACCTTCAGGAATGACTGGCCTCGAAACATCCCTTTCATTAGGGTTAACCCACTTGGTTGAAACCGGCCATTTGTCATTAATGGATTTCTTAGCTAAAATGACCATTAATCCAGCATCACTTTATTCTTTTGAAGCTGGTTATGTGGCGGAGAATGGCCCTGCAGACTTGGTTATTTTCGCTGATAAGGAAAAACGACGAATCACTGAAAACTTTGCTTCAAAAGCCAGTAACTCACCATTTGTCGGTGAAGAACTAATTGGTAAAGTTAAATACACAATCTGTAAAGGACAAGTGGTCTATCAAGAAGCTGAATAAGAAAAAGCAGAGCTAATTGCTCTGCTTTAATCTTGTTTTTGTTTGCTGAGGTTGAGCCCCCATGGGACTAAATTCTCTTCTTTTTGCCGAATCCGTTGGATGTTGTCTTTATGACGGTAGATAATAATTGCTGCTAGTAAGCAGACAATGACAACTAAAAAGGTATTGTAGCTTGGTAATAGAAAATGCATAGCTGGAAAAGTTAAGACACTAATTACAGCAATAATAGCTACAGAAATACTTGATAGTGAAATCATGCTAAAGAGGTAGAGGATAATCACAAATGCAAGGACTAAGAAGATAAAGTAAAGTGGTGCATAGCCAAGTAAAACGCCTGCGCTTGTTGCAACAGCCTTACCACCTTTAAATTTTGCAAAGACTGGAAAAGTATGGCCAAGGACCGCAAAGAAGCCGATGACAAGTGGTGAGATTGCTGTATATCCAATTAAGACAGGTAATAAAGTTGCGAGAGTTCCTTTAAGCACATCAACTGCTAGAGTCGCAAGACCAGCCTTAACTCCTAAAATTCGAAAAGTATTGGTTGTGCCGGTATTTCCTGAACCATGTTCACGTAAATTGATACCAAAGAAACGTTGGCCAATCCATAAACCAGTAGGGATTGATCCCAAGAAATAGGCAATAATAATTAATAATAGTAAAGTCATAGCCATATTATACCATAAAGGATAATTGTGCGACTATTTTAGGAAATTTTTTAGGAAAGAAAAAAATAACTTTGCAAAATCTTCAAAAAACTTGTAAGATAAGAAAGATGAAAAAATCTGGAGGTCAGAATTGGCTAAAAAAGAAATAACTATAAATAATTATAATGATGATGCCATTCAAGTCTTAGAAGGCTTGGATGCTGTAAGAAAACGTCCAGGGATGTACATCGGTTCAACTGATGGTACTGGGCTTCATCATTTAATATGGGAGATTGTCGACAATGCTGTCGATGAAGCTCTCTCGGGATTTGGTAATGCTATTAAAGTTACCATTAACAAAGACGGCTCTGTTAGTGTTGAAGATAGTGGACGTGGTATGCCAACTGGTAAACATGCCATGGGAATTCCAACTGTCCAAGTTATCTTTACTGTCTTGCATGCGGGTGGTAAATTTGGACAAGGTGGCTACAAAACTTCAGGCGGACTACATGGTGTAGGTTCTTCGGTAGTAAATGCTTTGTCAGCTTGGTTACAAGTTGATATCACTCGAGATGGCGTAGTTTATCGACAACGATTTGAAAATGGTGGGAAACCAGTTTCTACCCTTAAAAAAATTGGGACTGCTCCAAAATCAAAAACTGGTACAACAGTTACTTTTATGCCTGATGAAACCATCTTTTCGTCCATCGACTTTAAGTTTAATACGATTGCTGAACGTCTAAAAGAGTCAGCTTTCCTTCTTAAAGATGTGAAAATGACGCTGACAGACTTGCGGGGTGATGAACCAGTTGTTGAAGAATTCCATTATGAAAATGGTGTGCAGGACTTTGTTGAGTATTTGAATGAAGATAAAGAAACCTTAACACCGGTTATCTATATTGAAGGGCAAGATCAAGAGTTTCAAGTTCAAGTTGCTCTTCAGTACAACGATGGGTTCTCTGATAATATCTTATCTTTTGTCAATAACGTTCGTACAAAAGATGGTGGTAGCCATGAAACTGGTTTGAAAGCAGCCATTACTAAAGTAATGAATGATTATGCTAGAAAGACTAATTTACTCAAAGAAAAAGATAAAAACTTGGAAGGCTCAGATTACCGCGAAGGACTATCTGCCGTTCTTTCAATTCTTGTTCCAGAGCAGCACTTGCAATTTGAGGGACAAACCAAAGATAAACTTGGCTCGCCATTGGCTAGGCCTGTAGTTGATGGGATTGTATCAGACAAGTTAACTTACTTCCTGTTGGAAAATGGTGAACTGGCTTCCAATCTTATCCGCAAAGCGATTAAAGCAAGAGATGCTCGTGAAGCTGCCCGTAAAGCGCGTGATGAATCACGAAACGGCAAGAAGAACAAGAAGGACAAGGGGCTTTTATCTGGTAAGTTAACGCCTGCCCAATCTAAGAATCCAAAGAAAAACGAATTGTATTTGGTCGAAGGGGATTCTGCCGGAGGTTCAGCTAAACAAGGTCGTGATCGTAAGTTCCAAGCTATCTTGCCGCTCCGTGGTAAAGTCTTAAATACAGAAAAAGCGAAAATGGCTGATATTCTCAAGAATGAAGAAATCAATACCATGATTCATACTATTGGAGCTGGAGTTGGTGCTGATTTTTCTATTGAGGATATTAACTATGACAAAGTCATCATCATGACCGATGCCGATACCGATGGTGCCCATATTCAGACCCTCCTATTAACTTTCTTTTATCGTTACATGCGTCCGCTTGTTGAAGAAGGCCACGTCTATATTGCCTTACCACCATTCTATAAAATGTCTAAGGGCAAAGGAAAATCAGAGAAGATTGCCTATGCTTGGACCGATGGCGAATTAGATGATCTTCGTAAAGAATTTGGCAAAGGAGCCATGCTTCAACGATACAAAGGACTTGGTGAAATGAATGCCGATCAACTTTGGGAAACAACTATGGATCCTGAAACAAGAACTTTGATTCGTGTCACAATCGATGACCTAGCGCGTGCAGAGCGCAGAGTATCCGTCCTCATGGGGGATAAAGCAGCACCACGCCGCCAATGGATTGAAGACAATGTTAAATTTACTTTGGAAGAGAATTCAGTTTTGGATGTTTAATAGCATGAATTATCTCAAATTCAGATAGAAATAAAAATGCTCTTTTTACCACAAATGAAATTGAATCCACCCTTTGGTGAGATCAGATTCTAATTAATAACCATTCAACCTCTTTTCAAATTTACAGAAAGGAATTGAACAAAGGCAAAACCCTCTGCTCAGTATAATCCTTTCAAAATACAATACTCTTTTCAAAACAAAAGAAAGGAATTGAACCCGCCCTAGTTGCTGTGTAAAAAAGATAAATCTCCTAGCTCATCAGGATGAACTGGCGATTTCCTATTTTTACTTGGCAACTGACGGGCTTGGTATCTTAATTTATGTCAAACGTACAAAACATGTCCTTAGAGGACATTATGGGAGAACGCTTTGGGCGTTATTCCAAATATATTATTCAGGAGAGGGCTCTTCCCGATATTCGGGATGGCTTGAAACCTGTTCAACGTCGTATCCTTTATTCAATGAACAAGGACGGCAATACCTTTGAGAAAGGTTACCGTAAATCAGCAAAATCTGTCGGAAATATCATGGGTAACTTTCACCCCCATGGTGACAGTTCTATTTATGATGCCATGGTTCGGATGTCTCAAGACTGGAAGAATCGAGAAACCCTTGTTGAAATGCATGGTAACAATGGTTCCATGGATGGTGATCCACCTGCCGCAATGCGTTATACAGAGGCTCGCCTATCCGAAATCTCTGGCTATCTCTTACAAGATATTGAGAAAAAAACAGTTCCTTTTGCTTGGAACTTTGATGACACCGAAAAAGAACCAACTGTTTTACCAGCCGCTTTCCCTAACCTTTTGGTCAATGGTGCAACTGGTATCTCAGCGGGGTATGCAACGGATATTCCACCACATAACTTAGCTGAAGTCATAGACGCTGTCGTTTACATGATTGACCATCCTAAAGCATCACTCGACAAGCTGATGGAATTTTTACCTGGTCCTGATTTTCCTACTGGAGGAATCATTCAAGGTGCAGAGGAAATTAAAAAAGCTTATGAAACTGGTAAAGGACGTGTTATTGTCCGCTCGAAAACAGAATTTGAAACACTTAAAGGTGGTAAACAACAGATTGTTGTGACAGAAATCCCTTATGAAATTAATAAATCTGTTTTAGTTAAGAAAATTGATGATGTCCGTGTCAACAATAAAGTTCCAGGTATTGTTGAAGTTCGTGATGAGTCAGACCGTACTGGATTACGGATTGCTATTGAATTGAAAAAAGATGCGGATGCTCAAAACGTCTTAAATTATCTTTTGAAATATACTGACTTGCAAGTCAACTATAACTTCAATATGGTGGCAATTGACAACTACACACCAAGACAAGTTGGTCTGATTAAAATTCTGTCATCTTACATTGCCCACCGTAAGAATATTATTGTCAAACGTTCACAGTTTGATAAAGAAAAGGCTGAAAAAAGGTTACACATTGTTGAAGGTTTGATACGTGTCCTTTCAATCTTGGATGAAGTGATTGCCCTTATCAGAGCATCTGATAATAAGAGTGATGCAAAAGAAAACTTAAAATTGTCTTATGATTTTTCTGAAGAACAAGCAGAAGCAATTGTGACCCTACAACTTTATCGTTTAACAAACACAGATATCGTTACCTTGCAAAATGAGGAAAAAGAATTACGTGATTTGATTACAATGTTGGCAGCAATCATTGGTAATGAAGCAACTATGTTTAATGTGATGAAACGTGAACTTCGTGAAGTTAAGAAAAAATTTGCTAATGCGCGTCGCTCAGAATTACAAGTTGAAGCAGAGACAATTGAAATTAACACAGCTAGTCTCATTGTTGAGGAAGAAACCTTTGTAAGTGTAACCCGTAGTGGTTATCTTAAACGGACCAGTCCAAGATCATTTAATGCTTCAAGTATTGATGAAATTGGAAAACGTGATGATGATCAATTGGTATTTGTTGAAGCTGCTAAGACAACTCAGCATCTTCTCGTTTTCACAAATCTTGGAAATGTGATCTACCGTCCAATCCATGAATTAACTGATATCCGTTGGAAGGACACTGGTGAACACTTATCACAAACTATTACCAATTACGGAACCGATGAAGAAGTCCTACATGTTGAAATTGTTGATCAATTTACAAAAGGAACTTATTATTCAGTCACCCAATTAGGACAAATCAAACGTTTTGAACGAAAAGATTTAGCACCATGGCGAACATACCGTTCAAAATCAACTAAATATGCTAAAATCAAAAATGATCAAGATCGCATAATAAGCATTTCACCAATTTTCTTTGAAGATATCACTTTGGTTTCCCATAACGGCTATGCTTTGCGATTTTCAAGCCAAGAGGTTCCCGTGCAAGGCTTAAAATCAGCTGGCGTCAAAGCAATGAACTTAAAAAATGATGACTACATAGCATCTGCTTTCATTGTTCAGTCTGATAGTTTCTTTGTTTTAACCCAACGAGGAAGTTTAAAACGTGTTGCAATTACTGATATTCCGCAAACCAGTCGTGCCAATCGGGGCTTACTCGTATTAAGAGAATTAAAGAGTAAACCACACTGTGTCTTCTTAGCTGATAGCGTAAAAGGAAGTCTTAAATCTAGTAAGATAGATTTATTTACAAGTCCAGAAGAAGAAACAGAAGCAGCGTCTGTCTTAGAGGTTACTTCAAAAACAGGTCAAGTTTATGAAGTTCAGTTAAATAATCTAAATCTATCTGACCGAACAAGTAATGGTTCCTTCATTTCCGATGCAATTTCTGACCAAGAGGTCTTCTCAGCAAGACTAAAATAAAAAGAGGCAACTCTTTTTATTGTATATGATAAATTCAGAAAATAAAAAATGTTTGAATAATTTCGTTTTTAGTGTACAATATAAAAAAGTAGAAATGAGGTGGCTTATGTCAGTAACAATGGATTGGGAAAATTTAGGATTTGCATATCATAAATTACCATTTAGATATATTGCACATTTTAAAGATGGTATGTGGCAAGAAGGAAGATTAAGTGAGGATTCTACCTTACATATTTCAGAAAGTTCACCTGCATTACACTACGGTCAACAGGCTTTTGAAGGAATGAAAGCTTACCGGACTAAAACAGGTTCGATTCAACTTTTCAGACCAGATCAAAATGCGAAGCGATTACAAGACACAGCTGATCGTTTACTGATGCCGCAAGTGCCTACTGACATGTTTATTGATGCTGCTAAACAAGTAGTCACTGCTAATCAAGATTATGTACCACCCTATGGGACTGGAGCAACCCTGTATTTACGACCATTGTTAATTGGTGTTGGTGATATTATTGGTGTAAAACCAGCAGACGAATATATTTTTACTATCTTTGCAATGCCAGTAGGTGCTTACTTTAAAGGCGGTCTTGTACCTTCAAACTTTATTGTTGCAACAGATTTCGACCGAGCAGCTCCATACGGAACTGGAGCTGCTAAAGTTGGAGGCAACTATGCTGCATCTCTTTTACCAGGTAAACGTGCAAAAGAGCAAGGATACTCTGATGTCATTTATCTTGACCCTGCAACTCATACTAAAATTGAAGAAGTAGGAGCAGCTAATTTCTTCGGTATTACCAAAGATAATCAGTTTATCACTCCGATTAGTCCCTCAATTCTACCATCGATTACCAAGTATTCCCTTTTGGAACTTGCTGAGAAGCGTCTGGGAATGATGGCCATTGAAGCGGATATTCCTGTTGACAGCTTGGATCAGTTCGTGGAAGCGGGAGCCTGCGGTACTGCCGCAGTTATCTCACCAATAGGTGGTATACAATATCAAGATAAGTTTCATGTGTTTTATAGTGAAACAGAAGTTGGTCCGATTACGCGTCGATTATATGATGAGTTGGTTGGGATTCAATTTGGAGATATCGAGGGACCTGAAGGTTGGATTGTCAAAGTTGATTAATTTTAGTGAGCTTGTTCTTGCAAGCTCATTTAATTTTGTGTAAAATGATAAAAGTGAGGTAAGAAATGAGTAAAAAAGATAAAAAAATTGAAATTCAACTGGTCGAAAGTAAAGTTGAACTTGAAGGCAAAAAAGTTGATGGTTATCAATTACTAATCGGAAAAAGACTTGTTGGTGAGATTGCAGAGTTGGATGATCGCTTTGCAGTTTTGAAAAAATCGACAGTTGAAAGTTTTTTCAAGACTTTGGAACAAGCTGTTGAAAACATCATTGAAAGCTATAATTTGAATCACTAAAAGTGGTCAAAAACACTTGCGTAGACACAAAATCTATGATAGAATAGTTTTTGTTGCTATGGAAAGATAGCGAAGAGGCTAAACGCGGCGGACTGTAAATCCGCTCCTTCGGGTTCGGGGGTTCGAATCCCTCTCTTTCCATTTTTTGGGGTATAGCCAAGCGGTAAGGCAAGGGACTTTGACTCCCTCATGCGTTGGTTCGAATCCAGCTACCCCAGTCAAAGGTATCAGTGGAAGCTGAGACCGTCAAAGATAAACATGTCGTTGCGGGCTACCTTGAGAAAATATATTGTTATCAAAAGCTAGTTGAAGCTAGCTTTTGTTGGAGGATTTTTTAGAATGAATGAATTTGAAGATTTGCTAAACAGTGTTAGCGAAGTAAACCCAGGTGATGTAGTCACTGCGGAAGTTTTAACAGTTGATAACGGTCAAGCAAACGTTGTTATTGATGGTACTGGCGTTGAAGGTGTGTTAACTCTTCGCGAATTGACTAACGATCGTGATGCTGATATCAACGATTTTGTTAAAGCTGGCGACACTGTTGAAGTGCTTGTTCTTCGTCAAGTTGTAGGTAAAGACACTGATACAGTTACTTTCCTAGTATCTAAAAAACGTTTAGAAGCTCGTAAAGCATGGGACAAACTTGTTGGTCGCGAAGGTGAAGTTGTTACTGTTAAAGGTACACGCGCTGTTAAAGGCGGACTTTCAGTTGAATTTGAAGGATTACGTGGATTTATCCCAGCTTCAATGATTGACACTCGTTTCGTACGTAACACTGAAAAATTTGTTGGTCAAGAATTTGAAGCTAAAATCAAAGAAGTTGACGCAGCAGAAAACCGTTTCATTTTGTCTCGTCGTGAAGTTATTGAAGAAGCAGCTAAAGAAGCTCGCCAAGAAGTCTTCTCTAAACTTTCTGAGGGTTCAGTTGTAACTGGTACAGTTGCTCGTTTAACAAGCTTTGGTGCTTTTATCGACCTTGGTGGTGTTGATGGACTTGTACACGTGACTGAATTATCACACGAACGTAATGTTTCACCTAAATCAGTTGTTTCTGTTGGTGAAGAAGTTGAAGTTAAAGTACTTTCAATTGACGAAGAAGCTGGACGTGTTTCACTTTCTCTTAAAGCTACAACCCCTGGACCATGGGATGGTGTTGAACAAAAACTTGCTCAAGGCGATGTAGTTGAAGGTAAAGTTAAACGTTTAACTGACTTTGGTGCTTTCGTAGAAGTTTTAGCTGGAATTGATGGACTTGTTCACATTTCACAAATTTCTCACAACCGTGTTGAAAATCCAAAAGATGTACTTTCTGTAGGTCAAGAAGTTACTGTTAAAGTTCTTGAAGTTAATGCTGCTGATGAACGTGTATCACTTTCAATCAAAGCTCTTGAAGAACGTCCTGCACAAGCTGAAGGCGAAAACAACTACAACAACAATAATAACAATAACAACAACAGCGAACGCCAATCACGTCCACGTCGTCCAAAACGTGAACAAAAACGTGATTATGAATTACCAGAAACTCAAACTGGTTTCTCTATGGCTGACTTGTTCGGTGATATTGAATTATAATCAAGTAAAAGCTAAGATTTCTTAGCTTTTTTTGTCTAAAAAAATCATTTATCCATCTTCTCAATTTATCTATTATATGGTATACTATTATGGTGTTACCACCTTTAGTGTAATGGATATCACGTAAGATTCCGGTTCTTGAGATGGGAGTTCGATTCTCTCAAGGTGGATAGAAAAAAACTAAAAATGTCTTATAAAAATGTCTTTTTTACTGGCCAATCTCAAATTTTACAAAAAAAGAAGATAGAACATTCTATCTTCTTTTTTTATTTCATTAAACTTTTTTGTGACATACTTACTAATTTATCATTTTCAAATATAAGAGTGATATTAGCACTACGATTATTCGTCTTTAATCCAGAGATCCAAATTGCTTGGATTTGATCTCTTTCAGAAGAAGAAGCCATAGTATAATCATCTGGTTCAGTTAAGATTTTAGTTACCTGATTATAAGTCATTCCATTTTCTAATTTATTGTAGTCTTTGAGTGATATTTTCAAATCTCGTGTAAAGGCAAAGTTAGCAATTGATTTAACAATAGTTGAATTTTGAAACATATTAATTGTTATTTCAACACGATCAAAGGTCCAAGAGTAGATGTCTAATTTGACATTTCCAGCCGGTTTTTGTTCATGTTTAGTTGGCTCGCCATAGAGTACTTTTAATTCTTCAAGCGTAGAGCCACCTTTGAATTGATCTTTTGCTGAGGCAACTTTTATCTTATCAAATGCTAAACGTTTATCTTGTTGAGGTGCAACTTGATTTTTTTTGTTTTCTAAGACAGTTTTATCATCTTTACTTTTTTCTTTATCCGATTTATTGGAACATGCGGCAACAGCAAGGCAAATTGTTGGGATTAAAAGGATAGTTACTAATTTTTTTATAGTCATAATCGGTTTCCAAATCTAAAAAGTTACTATTATTATATCATATTTTATTCTTCTTGTATTTTACTACTTGCGACTTGGTAGCCCTGAAAATGAGTATTTTCTTTAATCAACTAATTTAAGGATTTAAAAATATTGATTCCTAACATAACATCTGAAATATGATATTATGAAAAATTTAAGATATAATTGTCATAATACATGTAGGTCTAAATAATACTAGCTAAGTAGAACTGTAGAAACAAAAAAGAACCCTGAAAAATCAAGATTCTGGTAAGTTACGGGTGACTTTTTAGAAGTCGAGATGGAGCTGGTGGGAGTCGAACCCACGTCCAAACATCTGCTAACATATTTGTCTACAACCATAGGTTATGTATTAATTTAACATACTAAGGACACATAACTCAAGCCATTAAGATGCGAGTCTATTAATCTCTTCTAAGGTGGCTAGACGGACACATTAGCGTAGCTTGCTATTTTGAGACTTCTAACAGGACACAAGCAATCTTGTTGAAGTCACGCTAACTGGTTTTTAGGCAGCTAAAGCGTAAGTGTTTGTATTTTTTGCAGTTATATTTAACTGGCATTTTACATCTGCCGATGGGTCGCAAAACATGTCTCATAATGCCTGTCGAATCCGTAACAACCCCTTAATATAAAGGGTAAGTTTAACTTACTTGTAGTATTATAACAAAAAATAAATTAGATAGCAAAATATCTTTGCTTATGGTATGATAAAATTATGAAAGATCAAAATTCAAAAACCTATAAATTTATGCAAAAATTGTTTAAAATATTAGGTTTATTAGCCTTGGTAGGTACTTTTTTCCTTGTCCTGTGGGCTTATCGATTAGGGATTCTGAATGATAGTAATGCCCTTAAGGATTTAGTAATGGCCTATCCATTTTGGGGTCCGGTTATTTTTATCGTTGTTCAGATTTTCCAAATTGTATTTCCAGTTATACCTGGTGGACTGACAACTATTGCTGGATTTCTCATTTTTGGACCTATTGAGGGTTTTATATATAATTATATAGGAATTATTATTGGCAGTTACCTATTGTTTATTATTGTTAAAATATATGGGAGAAAGTTTATCTTATTATTTGTGGATGAGAAAACTTTTTACAGTTATGAGCGAAAGCTTGAAACACCAGGGTATGAGAAATTATTTATTTTATGCATGGCTTCACCAATATCACCTGCCGATATTATGGTTATGATTACTGGCTTAACAAACATGTCCTCTAAACGATTTTTAAGTATAATCATGATTTTTAAACCTATTTCAATTATTGGGTATAGTTATCTCTTTATTTTCGGAGAGGATTTAATTAGGTGGTTTATTAAATAGGATTTATAACAAAAAAACTTTAACCCTAAAAGGTTAAAGTTTTTATTGTAAATTTAGTTTGTATTTGATAATCCCATATGTAGCTAGATAGAAAATAATGGTTTCAATCAGTGTTTCAACAATTCCAATTAAATAAAACCTTTGACTAAATATCAGGTTAGAATTAGTAGTTTTTATATCAAAAATTTGGAAGTTGATAAATGCTAAGAGGATACTTACAGCGATAGTAATGATAAAATAGGCAATGAACGCTTTTAAGCCACGTCTATTAGCAAATAATTGTCCAATTGAAATTGCTAAATAGATTAATAAGACGCTTCCAATAGCAGATAATAGGTAATAGACAGCTATTTGAACGCTGGTTGATGGGTTTTTCATTATTATGTCACTAACATTTTTAATTACACCATTAATTTCCCTCGATGATACTTGGGGGATGACCATAATTAGTGTTGCTAGAATTAAAATCAATCCATTAAAGAATCCCCATACTAAAGATGATATTAGTTTCGATAATATTAATTGATGTTCTGAGACGGGTAAAGTCATTGTTAAATATCCTTCTCGTCCGAAAATATTTTTATTGAAACGATTGATGATAATTAACAATGTTGCTAAGAGTGAACCAGTAATTAGTGATCCAAATATTAGACTTAGGGCTAATGGTAGGAGTTGGTTGAGCAGTGACATTGTGGCACTTTGAGGTTTGCTGCCAATTTCCAACCATTTAATGGTTACTGAGAGTAAACCTGCAATGGCAATAATTGCTAAATTTATCGCAAAATACCATTTACCGATAGATTTGAACTCATATTTTAATAGTTTTCCAAACATAGTGCCTCCTATACTTTGTAAGTTTCTCTAAAGAGTGAGTCAATGGATTGTTTATGACTTTCTCTTAAATCATCAACATTTCCGCTTAAATGAACATTTCCATCTTTAAGGAAAATAATTTCATCCAATATTGGTTCAATATCAGAAATGAGATGGGTTGAAATCAGTACTGAAGCATCTTCACTGTAGTTGTTAATAATAGTCTTTAAAATATAATCACGGGCAGCAGGATCGACTCCACCAATTGGTTCATCAAGAATATATAGTTTTGCTTTACGACTCATAACCAATATTAATTGGACTTTTTCCTTGTTACCCTTGGATAAATTTTTTAGACGATCATCCAAGTCTAGATTTAAATCTCTAAATAAACTGTATGCCTTTGCTCTATCAAAATCATTATAGAAATCAGCAAATAATTCAACAATATCAGCAATTTTCATATCTTCACGAAGGTATGATGTATCTGGAAGATATGAGATAATTTTTTTTGTCTCAATTGATGGTCTAAATCCATCAATAACAATCTCACCCTTATTTGGTTGAATTAGACCATTAATCAATTTAATTAAAGTTGTCTTTCCACTTCCATTTGGACCAAGTAAACCGATAATCTTTCCTGGTGGAATGGTAAGTGTTAGATCATTTATAACATTTTTTCGTTTGTAGGATTTAGAAACATGGTGCAATTGTAACAAGTGTCCCATACTATTTGTCCTCCTTTAAATAGGCCTCTAAAACTGGAAGAATTTCATTATTACTGAAACCCATTTTAGACATATTTGTTACAAAAGAATCTAGCTCTTCTTTGGCAAGTTCACGTCTTTTTTGAGAAATCAGTTCTTGATCATCAGTGACATATCGTCCTGCGGTGCGTTGCGAATAAACCATGCCTTCACGTTCTAATTCTGTAAAAGCCCGTTGCATAGTATTTGGGTTAACACCTGCATTTTCTGCATACTCTCTAACTGTTGGTAATTGATCACCACTTTTAATTTCTTGACTGACAATTTGCATTTTGATATGCTGTGCAATTTGTGCGTAGATGGGAGATTTTTCATCAAAATTCCAAGACATATGTTCCCCTCTCTAAAAATATTCAATCACAATTGAAATGTAAGACATATTGAATTGTACTATATCAATGGTACAGAAAATAGTTGGAAATGTCAAGTAAACTAATATTTTGCGACAATTTTATCATATAATGCATAAAAATAAAAATAAGGCATCAAATGGCTTTTCATAGTATAATAGAAGAAAACAGTTAGGAAAGGAGTAGTCAGTGTTTGCACAATTAGATACAAAAACAGTTTATTCATTCATGGATAGTCTGGTTGACTTAGAACATTATTTTACAGAAGCAAAAAAACTAGGCTATAAAACAATAGGTATCATGGATAAGGATAACCTTTATGCAGCTTATCATTTTATTACTGGTTGTCAGAAACATGGCCTCCAACCCATTTTAGGTCTAGAGATAGATTACCCTAGTCAAGACAATTTAATGACTCTGTTTTTAATTGCTCAAAATAATCAAGGGTATAAAAATCTTCTGAAGATTTCAACGTCCAAAATGTCTGGTGAATTTAATCAAATAGGCTTAGAGCATTTTAAAGATGGTCTAGTTGCAATAATTCCCGACCAAGCAAATCTGCAAGCTATAGACTTACCATTAAAAACATATTTTGGAGTCTATCCGGATACCCGATCAAATCCAACAGATAATCCTCTGATTGCATTACGGAAAGTCAGATATTTCTCTGATAATGATCGAGAAAGTCTTCAAACCTTACATGCTATTCGTGATAATGTAAACCTGACTGAAACATCATTAGTAGAGCAAGGTCAATTTTTAGACTCTGTTGAAACAGTAACGGATTTCTTTAAAGTGCAATTTCCAGATGCATTAAAAAATCTCGAGAATCTCACATCGACTATTTCATATCACTTTGATTCACAACTAAAATTGCCAAGATTTAATAGGGAAATTCCTGCTAAGGATCAGTTAAGACAATTGACCGAAGAAGGACTAAAGAAAAAGAACCTTTGGTTGCCTGATTACCAAGTAAGGTTAGAAAAAGAACTACAAATTATTTCAGAAATGGGCTTTGATGATTATTTCTTAATTGTCTGGGATTTACTTCGTTTTGGACGGAGTAAAGGCTACTACATGGGGATGGGGCGTGGTTCGGCAGCAGGTTCTTTAGTTGCATATAGTCTTGAAATAACTGGAATTGACCCAATAAAAAACGACTTGCTATTTGAACGTTTTCTAAACAAAGAACGCTATAGTATGCCAGATATCGATATTGATTTACCCGATATTTACCGAAGTGAATTTCTACACTATGTTCGAAATAGATATGGTAGTGATCATTCTGCTCAAATTGTAACCTTTTCAACATTTGGGCCTAAACAAGCTATTCGAGATGTTTTCAAAAGATTCGGAGTACCTGAATATGAACTGAGCCATTTAACCAAAAAAATAGGTTTTAAAGATACACTTGATTCCGTTTATGAAAAAAATATAAGCTTCAGACAATTTGTTAATAGTCGACTCGAGTATCAAAGGGCTTTTGAAATTGCTAAGCGCATTGAAGGTAATCCAAGGCAGACGTCAATTCATGCTGCGGGAATTGTGATGAGTGATGATAATTTAACTGACCACATCCCTTTGAAACTTGGCGATGATATGATGATTACTCAGTATGATGCAGTGGCAGTTGAGGCCAATGGCTTATTGAAAATGGACTTTCTTGGCTTACGCAATCTGACTTTTGTCCAAAAAATGAAAGAGAAATTGTTTAAAGATCAAGGTATTGATATTTCGATTGCGGATATTAATTTAGAAGATTCTGATACCTTAGCATTGTTTGCGCGTGGTGATACTAAAGGTATTTTTCAGTTTGAACAAAATGGAGCTATTAGTTTATTGAAGCGGATTAAACCTGTTCGCTTTGAAGAGATTGTTGCGACAACGTCATTAAATCGTCCCGGTGCCAGTGATTATACAAACAATTTCATTAAAAGGCGCAATGGTCAGGAGGTCGTTGATTTAATTGATCCCGTAATTGCTCCTATTTTGGAATCGACATATGGCATCATGCTCTATCAAGAACAAGTTATGCAGATTGCCCAAGTCTTCGCAGGTTTTAGTTTAGGCAAAGCCGATTTATTGCGCCGAGCTATGTCCAAAAAAAATAGTGCTGAAATGAAAAAGCTCGAATCTGAATTTTTAGCTGGTGCTACTCAATTAGGTCGTTCACTTGAAACTGCAAAGTTGTTATTCAAACGGATGGAGAAGTTTGCTGGTTATGGTTTTAACAGGAGTCATGCCTTTGCTTATTCAGCTTTAGCTTTTCAACTGGCCTATTTCAAAGCACATTACCCTGGTATTTTTTTTGATGTTATTATGAATTACTCAAATAGTGATTATATCAGTGATGCTCTGGATTCTGATTTTAAAGTTATCCCTTTAAGTATTAATAATATTCCCTATACTGATAAAGTGGAAAAAAACACCATTTTAATGGGGATGAAAAATATTAAAGGTCTTCCAAGGGATTTTGCTTATTGGATTATTGAAAATCGTCCCTTTAGTGGAATTGAAAGCTTTATGACTAGAATTCCTGAAAAATATAAGAAAAAAGAAGCACTGATTCCTTTGATTCAAATTGGCCTATTTGATCAATTTGAACCTAATCGAAAAAAAGTAATCGAAAACTGTGAAGCTTTGCTTGTATTTGTGAATGAACTTGGTTCTTTATTTGCGGATTCTTCTTTTAGTTGGGTTGATGCAGATGATTACTCAAATTCTGAAAAATATCAACTTGAACAAGAAATAATAGGGGTAGGTTTGAGTAAACATCCTCTATTAGCTTTAGCTGAGAAGACGCGAAAACAGTTTACACCAATCACAAAACTTGTTAAAGATACAGATGCTGAGATTCTAGTACAAATTGATTCTATTCGAATTATCAGAACTAAAAGTAATGGGCAACAAATGGCATTTTTATCGGTGACTGATACGAAGAAAAAATTCGATGTGACAATCTTCCCAGAGCAGTATGCTAAGGTCAAGGAAATGCTACAAGAAGGCCAACTCTATTTTATATCTGGTCGAGTAAAAGAGCGAGACAATCGCTTGCAGATGATATTATCCTCAATTCAATTTGCTCAGGAAAAGTGTTATTGGATTTTACTTAAAAATCATGATCAGGATGCTCTAATAGCTAATATTTTAGATAGATATCCAGGATCTGTTCCGGTTATTATTCACTATCAAGAATCTAAGGAAACGCTCGCAATTGATGGTAAGTTTATTGCTATCACAAATGATTTTGAAAATGAAATCGCTACAATTGCAATGAAAACGATTTATAAGTAAAAAGTGGTCTATTAGTGAAGTATTTTTCAAAGTAATATGCTATAATAAAGTCGTTAAATTAATAAAAGGAGTACCTATAAAATGAAACGTATTGCTGTTTTATCTAGTGGTGGTGACGCCCCTGGAATGAATGCTGCGATTAGAGCAGTTGTTCGTAAAGCAATTTATGAAGGAATGGAAGTTTTTGGTGTAAACCATGGCTACGCAGGTTTAGTAGCTGGTGACATCTTCCCAATCTCATCTAGAGATGTTGGTGATAAAATTTCTCGTGGTGGAACTTTCTTGTATTCAGCGCGTTATCCTGAGTTTGCTCAACTTGAAGGTCAATTAGCTGGTATTGAACAATTAAAAAAACATGGTATTGAAGGTGTTGTGGTATTAGGTGGAGATGGTTCTTATCATGGAGCTATGCGTCTTACTGAACATGGATTCCCAGCAATCGGAATTCCTGGTACTATTGACAATGATATCGCTGGAACTGACTACACAATTGGTTTCGATACAGCTGTTAATACAGCCGTTGAAGCTATTGATAAACTTCGTGATACTTCATCAAGTCATGGTCGTACATTTGTAGTTGAAGTAATGGGGCGTAACGCTGGTGATATTGCACTTTGGGCAGGTATTGCAAGTGGAGCTGATCAAATTATTGTTCCTGAAGAAGGTTATGACATTAATAAAGTAGTTGCTACGATTGATGAAGACTTTAATAAAAAGGGTAAAAACCATCATATTATCGTATTAGCTGAAGGTGTTAAGAGTGGTGAGGAATTTGCTAAAGAGCTCAAAGAAGCTGGCAATAATACTGACACACGTGTAACAAACCTGGGTCACATTTTGCGTGGGGGTTCACCTACTGCAAGAGATCGTGTTATTGCTTCTTGGATGGGTTCACATGCTGTGAAACTTCTTAAAGAAGGAAAAGGTGGTCTAGCTGTAGGTATCCATAATGAAGAACTTGTCGAAAGTCCAATTCTTGGAACTTCAGAAGAAGGAGCATTATTCTCACTTACTGATGACGGTAAAATTGTTGTTAATAATCCACACAAAGCACGTTTAGATTTTGCAGAATTAAACCGTACACTTAATAGATAATTAGGTATAAAAACCACAATAATTATAGTAATATCGTCGACATTCGACAAAAAAGAGGGAGTTTCATATAATATGAATAAACGCGTAAAAATTGTTGCAACACTTGGTCCTGCGGTAGAAATCCGTGGTGGTAAAAAATATGGTGAAGATGGCTACTGGGCTGGCAAACTTGATGTTGAAGCTTCAGCTAAAAAAATTGCTGAATTAATCGAAGCTGGTGCAAATGTTTTCCGTTTCAACTTTTCTCATGGTGATCACCAAGAGCAAGGTGATCGTATGGCGACAGTTCGCCGTGCCGAAGAAATGGCTCGTCAAAAAGTAGCTTTCTTATTGGATACAAAAGGTCCTGAGATGAGAACAGAACTATTTGAAGATGGTTCTAAAGAGTTTAGTTATACAACTGGTGAAACTATTCGTGTTGCTACTGAACAAGGTATCAAATCAACTCGTGAAGTTATTGCTTTGAGTGTAGCTGGTAATCTTGATATTTATGATGAAGTTGAAGTTGGTAATACAATCCTTATCGATGATGGTAAACTTGGCTTAAAAATTGTTGAAAAAGATATTTCAACACGTCAATTTGTTACTGTCGTTGAAAACGATGGTTTGATTGCTAATCAAAAAGGTGTTAATATTCCAAACACTAAGATTCCTTTCCCAGCTTTAGCTGAACGTGATAATGCTGACATTCGTTTTGGACTTGAACAAGGCTTAAACTTTATCGCTATTTCATTTGTGCGTACTGCAAAAGACGTTGAAGAAGTTCGCGAAATTTGTCGTGAAACTGGTAATGAACATGTCCAATTATTTGCTAAAATCGAAAACCAACAAGGTATTGATAATTTAGATGAAATTATTGAAGCTGCTGATGGTATCATGATTGCTCGTGGAGATATGGGTATTGAAGTACCATTCGAAATGGTTCCAGTATTCCAAAAAATGATTATCACTAAAGTTAATGCTGCAGGTAAGGCAGTTATTACTGCAACAAACATGCTTGAAACAATGACTGATAAACCTCGTGCAACTCGTTCAGAAGTTTCAGACGTATTCAATGCTGTTATTGATGGTACTGATGCAACAATGTTATCAGGAGAATCAGCAAATGGTAAATACCCAGTAGAATCAGTACGTACAATGGCTACAATCGATAAGAATGCACAAACATTGCTTAACGAATATGGTCGTTTAGATTCTTCTAAATTCCCACGTACAAATAAAACAGATGTTATTGCATCAGCAGTTAAAGATGCTACACATTCAATGGACATTAAATTAGTTGTAACTATTACTGAATCAGGTTACACTGCTCGTTCAATTTCTAAATTCCGTCCTGATGCGGATATCCTTGCTATTACTTTCGATGAAAAAGTTCAAAAAGCATTGATGATCTATTGGGGTGTTATTCCAGTTCTTGCTACTAAACCAGCATCAACTGATGATATGTTTGAAGTTGCTGAAGAAGTTGCACTTAAAGCTGGTCTTGTTAAATCAGGTGACAACATTGTTATTGTTGCCGGTGTACCAGTTGGTTCTGGTGGAACTAACACAATGCGTGTTCGTACTGTTAAATAAATAAATATTAAAAGACATAAGATTAGCTTATGTCTTTTTCTTATTTAAGGAATTTTCAAACAGTTTGAAATTACCATACTTTAGTTATTATCAATATCATGTTATAATAGATTAAAGACTAGGAGCAAACATGGTAAAAAGAGATTTTATACGAAACATTATACTTGCTTTGATAATAGTAATAGTTGCAATTTTGTTAAAGATATTTGTGTTTTCAACTTATAAAGTAACAGATAATTCAGCTAATTCCTATTTACAACCAGGTGATTTAATAACAATAAAGAAGAATATAACCCCTAAATATAAAGATTTCGTTGTTTATAATATGAATGGGAAAAAATATATGAGCCGAGTGGTGGCTACTCAAGGTGAAAAAGTCACATATATGGATGACATTTTTTACTTAAATGATAGAGTTGAGCCTCAAACTTATATTGAAAAAGAAAAAACAGATTATTTATCAACGGCTCCGATGGGTTCTTTGTATACCGATGATTTTAATATCTCAACACTTACTGAGGGAAAAACAGATGTTATTCCGCAAAATAAGTTTTTAGTGCTAAATGATAATCGTTTAAACAAAGATGATAGTCGGTCATTTGGTTTGATTGATAAATCAAAAATTAAAGGAATTGTTATTTTCAGAGTTTTACCTCTTAATAAGTTTGGTTTCGTAGAAGTGGAGTAGTAAAACTACTCTACTTTTTCTTTGTAGAATTTTTATCAAACTATACCAATTTAATTGTTGACAAGAAGTTATCAAAGGTTTATACTTTAAATACAGGTTTTCTGATATGTAAAATTAGACTATACCAATTTTAAAAATATAATGAAAAATATAGAAAGCAGTAAGAAAACTTACTGATGGAAAGTAAATTATGTGTGGAATTGTTGGCGTTGTTGGTAATCGAAATGCAACTGATATTTTAATGCAAGGACTTGAAAAACTTGAATACCGTGGATATGATTCAGCTGGAATCTTTGTTGCAAATGGTGACAGATCTAGCTTAGTAAAATCTGTAGGAAGAATTGCAGATCTTCGTGCTAAAATCGGTATAGACGTTGCAGGACATACAGGTATTGGACATACACGTTGGGCTACACATGGTCAAGCAACGGAAGAAAATGCACACCCGCATACCTCAGCAACTGGACGCTTTGTGTTAGTGCACAATGGTGTTATCGAAAATTATCTCCAAATGAAAGAGGAATATTTGGCAGGTCATGACTTTAAAGGTCAGACTGATACTGAAATTGCTGTTCATTTAATTGGTAAATTCGTCGATGAAGATGGTATGTCAGTTTTGGAAGCTTTCAAAAAAGCATTATCAATTATTGAAGGGTCATATGCTTTTGCACTTATTGACAGAGAAGATGCAGAAACAATCTATGTCGCTAAAAACAAATCACCATTATTGATTGGTTTAGGTGAAGGCTATAACATGGTTTGTTCTGATGCAATGGCTATGATTCGTGAAACAAGTGAATTCATGGAAATTCATGATAAAGAACTCGTTATTCTTACCAAAGATTCAGTAACTGTTCTTGACTATGAAGGCAATCAAATGGAACGTGGTTCATACACTGCTGAACTTGATTTGTCTGATATCGGAAAAGGAACTTATCCTTTCTACATGTTGAAAGAAATCGATGAGCAACCAACTGTAATGCGTAAATTAATTTCAACTTATGCAGACGAATCTGGACAGATGGTTATTGATCCAGCAATTGTTAAATCAGTACAAGAAGCTGACCGTATCTATATACTTGCAGCTGGTACTTCTTATAATGCTGGTTTTGCTTCTAAATCAATGATTGAGAAATTAACTGACACTCCAGTTGAAATGGGTGTAGCTTCAGAGTGGGGTTATAACATGCCATTACTAAGTAAAAAACCAATGTTTATCTTACTTAGCCAATCAGGAGAAACTGCTGATAGTCGTCAAGTACTTGTGAAAGCTAATCAAATGGGTATTCCAAGTTTGACAGTAACTAACGTCCCCGGTTCAACTCTTTCACGTGAAGCGACTTTCACAATGCTTCTTCATGCAGGTCCTGAAATTGCCGTAGCTTCCACAAAAGCTTATACTGCACAAGTTGCAGCACTTGCATTCCTATCTAAAGCTGTTGGTGAAGCTAATGGTAAAAAAGAAGCTATTGAATTTGATTTAGTTCATGAATTGTCTCTTGTTGCACAATCTATTGAAGCAACACTTTCTGAAAAAGATTTAATTGCTTCAAAAGTTGAAAAATTATTAGCAACTACTCGTAACGCATTCTACATTGGTCGTGGTAACGATTATTATGTAGCAATGGAAGCTTCACTTAAATTGAAAGAAATTTCTTATATTCAATGTGAAGGCTTTGCCGCTGGTGAATTAAAACACGGTACAATTTCTCTGATTGAAGATGGTACGCCGGTTATTGGACTGATTTCATCTAGCGAATTAGTTGCTGCGCATACGAGAGGCAATATCCAAGAAGTTTCTGCTCGTGGCGCTAGCGTATTAACCGTAGTAGAAGAAGGTTTAGAACGGGAAGACGACGATATCGTTGTTAATAAAGTTCACCCTTACTTAGCTACTATTGGAATGGTCATCCCGACTCAATTAATTGCATATTACGCATCATTACAACGTGGGCTTGATGTCGACAAACCACGTAACCTTGCGAAAGCAGTAACTGTTGAGTAATAGTTTTAATCCAAAAAGATGTCTGTGTCACAGATGTCTTTTTTTGTCACAAAAGATGTGCCAAAGTTTGAGTTTTAGGAAAAGTGCTTTCGTGATAAGATAATAATGTAAATAAACTAGGAGGCGTTCTGATGGAACAAAAATCTTCACTTAAAGTTAAAGTACAAAAGCTGGGAACAGCTTTGTCTAATATGGTTATGCCCAATATTGGTGCATTTATTGCTTGGGGTGTCTTAACTGCCCTATTCATTCCAACTGGTTGGTTACCAAATAAAGAATTTGGTGCAGCTGTTGGTCCAATGATCTCATACTTACTCCCAATTTTAATTGGGTATACTGGTGGTTATGTTATTCACGGTCAACGTGGTGGTGTTGTTGGTGCAATTGCAACCTTCGGTGCTGTTGCAGGTTCAACAGTTCCAATGTTTATTGGTGCTATGGCTATGGGTCCTCTAGGTGGATGGGCTATCAAAAAATTTGACCAAGCCTTCCAAGAAAAAATTCGTCCTGGTTTTGAAATGTTGGTTAACAATTTTTCAGCAGGCTTAATCGGTTTTGCCTTACTTTTAATTGCCTTTAAATTAGTTGGTCCTTTTGTTGCAGTATTTACAACAGCTATTGGTAATGGTGTTCAAACAATTGTTGATATGAAATTGTTACCATTAGCAAATATCCTAATTGAACCAGCAAAAATCTTATTCCTAAACAATGCTCTTAACCATGGTATCTTTACACCACTTGGTGCAGAACAAGTTGCTAAAACAGGAAAATCTGTCCTCTTCCTACTTGAAGCAAACCCTGGTCCAGGTCTTGGTATCTTATTAGCTTACTTAGTCTTTGGTCGTGGCGCAGCTAAATCATCTTCATGGGGTGCATTAATCATTCATTTCTTTGGTGGTATCCATGAAATTTACTTCCCATATGTAATGATGAAACCAGCTTTATTCTTAGCAGTTATCGGTGGTGGTGTTACAGGTACATTCACAAACCAATTACTAGGTTCTGGTTTAGGTGCTCCAGCATCACCTGGATCTATCTTTGCAATCGTTAGTATGGTTCCAAAAGCAGGAAACTACGTAGGTAACTTATTAGCAGTTCTAGCCGGTGTATTCTCAGCAGCAGCTGTATCATTCTTAATTGCCTCTGTTATTCTTAAAGCAGATAAATCTGAGGATGATGAAAGCGCCCTAGCAGAAGCACAAGCGGCTACTAAAGCTGCCAAAGCAGAATCAAAAGGCCAATCTATTAACGGTGTCGCTTCAGAAGAATTTGCAAACGATGATATTCAACAAATTATCTTTGCATGTGATGCAGGTATGGGAAGCTCAGCAATGGGTGCTTCAATCCTTCGTGATAAAGTTAAAAAAGCTGGTCTTGCTATCCCAGTTACAAATAAAGCAATCTCAAACTTAACAGATGTAACTAATACATTGATTGTTACTCAACAAGAATTAGCACCACGTGCTGCACAAAAAACACCACGTGCTTCACATGTGTCTGTTGATAATTTCTTAGCAACTCCAAAATATGATGAAATCGTAGCGAAACTTGCAAAAAAGCCTGAAGCTGGTCTTGTAACTCCAAATCAAGATTCAGGATCTGAAGAATCTATTGATTTGAACTATATTGATGAAGTAGTATTTGCTTATGGAGAAGCAAAAGGATCTGCAACAATGGGTCAAGCTACCTTAGCCGAAATTTTCAAAGTGAGAAAAGTCGATATTCCTGTATCAAAAGTAGAAAATTCTCAACTTGGTCGTTTCAATGCCAAAAACATTTTAGTTGTATCTAACATTGCTAATCAAGCAGAAGCACAAAAATATGCGCCAAATGCTCAAATTCTTGTAGTAGATAGTTTGGTTACTACACCAGAATATGACAAAATGGTTGATAGAATGCATAAATAAGACTAAATATGGTGTATAATTAACATATGCTATTAACAAAACGTGAAGAACAATTATTGAAAGCTTTCCTGAATTATGGGAAGCTTTCAATTGATAATATAAGTGATATTTTAAAAGTTTCAAGACGTACAGTTTATCGTGTACTGAATGATTTGACAAACTCTTTAAATACACTGAATATTGGAATTGTCAAAGAAGATCAAAAATATTATTTAACTGGCCAACTTGACCGTTTATCCGAATTTTCGAGTCAGGAAAACTTCACAAAAACGGAACGCCTGAATTTAATTACTTATTTTTTGTTAATTCAAACAAAGGAAGTAACAAATGAGTACTTACAAGAACAGCTTGGTGTTAGCAATGTTACTATTATTCAAGATATTAGTGATATTGAAAAACGTTTAGCTGATTTTGGTCTAACTGTTAGTAGACAAAAAGGATATACTATAGTTGATGAGTTTCATAAGAAACGTCAACTATTAGCTATCCTTCTTGCTAATAACCTGCATTTATCTGATTATTGGCACTTAGAGACACAGTATTTTGACTTTATTAGTAAAAAACGACTCAGTTTGACCAAAGATATTTTTCAGTCATATCAATCAGATTTACCTGAGATGGATGCTAAACTAGTCCAATTTTTCATTATCTTATTGGCATTGAGCAACTGGTCATTAATTGATGTTGACAAACAGCCGGTAAGTAAAGTTGCCTTAGATTTTTCAAAAAGAGTTTTTGCAAAATTATCAATTGAAATGAATGAGTTATATGCTATTCAAGAAATTCTATATTTTGCCAAGATGCTTGATAATTTGATATTAAAAAGACAAGAAACACCTCTTTTTCAAGAGAATTTTGACAGTGAATTTTATTATAATGTGTCAAATTTAATTGATAAGGTTTCCCTTTATACAAAAATTAATTTTACAAAGGATCAAACACTTTTTAAATTTTTATTCAATCATATTAGATTGAATTTAGCAGTACCAATCCTATATACTGACCGAAACATTGCTGACTTAGCACAAGAAGCATTAATCCACAATGAATATTTACATCGGGTCATTACCTTATTAGTCATGGAAATTTTCCCAGCCTACTTACGAACAGATAGTGAACTGGAATTATTGACCCTACATTTTGCATCAAGTTTACGCAGAAGTCCACAGATTTATCCAGTTAGAATCTTATTGCTAACAGATGAGCGGCCACTTGCAACTGAGTTATTAGTTTCTCGCCTTAAAAATATTGCTCCTTTTATTGAAATGATTCATACTAAAGGGACAAATGGATTGGAAGAAAGAGACTTCGATGCCTATGACGCCATTTTGTCGACTAAGCTACTAAATGATAATCGCATTCGACTAGTATCTACCTTCCCAAATCCAGCTGAAATTCTTGAAATTGAACAGTTTCTTCAAGAGGTTCAATTAAATCGAGATGTTAAGTTGCGAGATAGCGACGCGATCAGCAATCAAAAAAATTTTGAAGATTACCTATCTGCAAGTCAGCTAATCCTCAAAGAATTCTCATTGCATCGAATAGATAACTCACAGCAATTTGATCAAACCATTAATGAACTGATTAATGAGTTGGATTTTGTGGCAGATAAAGCTTATTTGGCAAATAAACTAATTAGTCGCTTTCACGATAGTCCAATGGCAATTCCTGATACTAACTTAGCTTTATTACATACTCAGTCTAGTAAAACGGACAAGTCCATTTTTAGAATTGTGGAGCTGGAACACCCAGTAATGGCTAAGTCAATGAATGGACAAGATGAGTTAGTAACTCGTGTTTTGATTATGCTAACCCGCATTGATGAGGGAGATGAAATTAGAGATTTGATGACTGCCATTAGTCAATCAATCATTGAAAATCATCTCTACACCGAAATTTATAAAAAAGCAAACTATGATATTATCTATCAATTACTAAATCAGATTTTTACAGAGAGAATTAAAAAATTGGAGAATTAAGATGGAATTTCAACCAGAACTTATTAAATTAAACCAGTCATTTAATGACAAGGAAGAAGCAATCCGTTATTGTGGTCAATTACTATTTGAAAATGGTTACGTTGAAGAAGATTATATTCAGGCGATGATTGATCGTAACAATGAACTATCAGTCTTTATGGGTAATTTTATTGCTATTCCTCATGGTACAGATATAGCAAAAGAAAAAGTGATTAAATCTGGATTGTCTGTTGTTCAAGTACCAGATGGTGTTAATTTCGGAACAGAAGAAGCCCCTCAAACAGCTACAGTACTATTTGGGATTGCTGGAATTGGTGATGAACATTTACAATTGATTCAAAAAATTTCAATCTTCTGTGCAGATGTTGATAACGTTGTTCGCTTAGCTGATGCAAAAACAGAAAGTCAAATTATTGCATTACTAAACTCAGTCGACTAATTTTTAATATACTCTTACAAGCTTTCTAAAGGAGAAAAAGAATGAAAAAAGCAGTACACTTCGGAGCAGGAAATATTGGACGTGGTTTTATTGGTGAAATATTAGCCGCAAATGGATTTTCAATTCAATTTGTTGATGTTAATGAAGCTATTATCAACTCCTTAAATGACAGACATGCCTATGAAATTGAGATTGCTGAAGATGGCAAACGTCATATCTTAGTTGAAAATGTTTCAGGAATTAATAACCGTCTCAATCCTGAAGAAGTTGTTAATGCAGTTGCAGAAGCTAATATTATTACAACAGCAATTGGGCCAAATATCTTACCTTTTATAGCAGAATTAATCGCAAAAGGTATTCAAAAACGTCAAGCAGATGGAAATAATAACCCAATTGATGTTTTGGCTTGTGAAAATATGATTGGGGGGTCACAATTTTTACTGGAAGAAGTAAAAAAATACCTTTCTGAAGAAAATGAAGCTTATGTAGAAGAATTTGTTGGTTTCCCCAATGCGGCTGTTGATAGAATTGTTCCTGCTCAGATCCATGAAGATCCATTATTTGTTGTCGTTGAACCATTTAATGAGTGGGTTGTTGAAACAAGTCGTATGAAAAATAGAGACCTTCAATTAGAAGGTGTGCATTACGAAGAAGATTTGGAGCCATTTATTGAACGTAAATTGTTCTCAGTAAACTCAGGTCATGCGACATCAGCATACGCCGGAGCACATGCTGGAGCTAAAACAATTTTAGAAGCTTTGCAAATACCAGCTGTTAAAGAACAACTTCATGCTGTTTTAGCAGAAATACGTTCATTACTAGTTGCTAAATGGAACTTTGACGAAGAAGACTTAGTTGCTTACCACAATGTGATTATTAGTCGTTTTGAAAATCCATTTATTGTTGACGATGTTGTTCGTGTTGCAAGAACTCCTATTCGTAAACTTGGTTATGATGAACGATTTATCCGTCCGATTCGTGAACTAAAAGAACGTGGTTTGTCTTACTCTAATCTCCTCGAGACAGTTGCTTACGTATTTAAATACAATGATCCAAACGATGAACAAAGTGTACAACTTCAAGTCATGCTTTCAGAAAATGACCTTCCAAAAGTTGTGGCTGATGTGACATCTTTAGAAGATCAAGAATTAATTAATGAAATTGTTGCAAGTATTGAAGCAGTTTAAAAGTAAAGCCTAGTTATTGCTAGGTTTTTTCATATTGTGAACGTATTCATGTTGTAAAATTATGGAATCTACTGTAAACTATTAGAAATCTACAAATATAAGGGGAAAATTATGTCACTACCAAATTGTTTACAATGCCAATCTGAATATGTCTATGAAGATGGTAATTTATTGATTTGTCCAATGTGCGGATTAGAATGGACACCAGGTCAAGAAGAGATTGAAGAAGATCTTAAAGTAGATCTAAAAGTCCTTGATAGTAATGGCAGTCTCTTACAAGATGGCGACACAGTCACAATCATAAAAGATTTAAAAGTTAAGGGTGCACCAAAAGATATAAAACAAGGTACACGCGTTAAAAATATTCGACTTGCTGAAGGTGATCATAATATTGATTGTAAGATTGATGGTTTTGGACCAATGAAATTAAAGTCAGAATTTGTAAAGAAATTGTAAATCATAAAATGTGTATTCATTCTTTCAGTGAATTTTTATTCATATTTGAAACAAAAAATCTGAAAATTTGATATAATGAGAACAACTATTTTTTTAGGAGCTTCTATGACATATATATTACAAGTTTTACCCAGTTTATTAGATGGGGCTATGGTTACCTTACAAGTATTCTCTATAGTCATTATACTGTCTATTCCTTTAGGAGCTGTTTTAGCATTTTTAATGAAAGTCAATTTCAAACCCTTGCAATGGTTATTAACACTGTATGTTTGGGTAATGCGTGGCACACCTTTATTATTACAGTTAATATTCTTCTATTATGTTTTACCTAGTGTAGGTATTACCTTTGACCGGATGCCGGCAGCAATTCTTGCTTTTACAATGAACTATGCCGCATATTTTGCTGAAATTTTCAGAGGTGGAATTGAAGCTATTCCTAAAGGGCAATATGAAGCTGCAAAAGTCTTGAAAATGTCACAGTTACAAACAATTCGTCACATCATCTTGCCCCAAGTTTTTAAGATTGTCCTTCCTAGTGTCTTTAATGAAGTGATTAACTTAGTTAAAGATTCTTCATTAGTTTATGTTTTAGGAGTTGGTGACTTGTTACTTGCTAGCAAGACAGCTGCTAACCGAGATGCAACATTAGCACCAATGTTTATTGCTGGAATTATTTACTTGCTCTTGATTGGTATCGTGACTTTAATTTCTCGTCATGTCGAAAAACGTTTCAATTACTATAAGTAAGGAGATCATATGTTAGAATTAAAAAATATTTCCAAACAATTTGGTAACAAACACATTTTTGACCAATTTAATTTAACCTTATCCAATGGTGAGGTTTTATCCTTAGTAGGACCTTCAGGTGGTGGTAAAACAACACTCTTAAGAATGTTAGCAGGGCTGGAACCGATTGATTCAGGTGAAATCATTTATAATAATGAACCAGTTCCAATTGACCACCTGGAAAATCGTAATTTACTGGGCTTTGTCTTCCAAGATTTTCAGCTCTTTCCTCATTTAACAGTTTTAGATAATCTCATTTTGTCTCCGACAATTACCATGGACCTTAAAAAAGCTGAAGCTAAGAAGAAAGCTGAAGATTTGTTGACGCGTTTGGGGCTAAAAGACCATATGCTGGTGTATCCCCATTCACTCTCTGGCGGACAGAAACAAAGGGTCGCCCTTGCCAGAGCAATGATGATTGACCCCCAAATAATTGGCTATGATGAGCCAACCAGTGCTCTCGATCCTGAACTACGCCAGGAGGTAGAGAAATTGATTCTTCAAAATCGAGAAATGGGTATTACTCAAATTGTGGTAACCCATGATTTGCAGTTTGCTGAAACCATTTCTGATCGAATCATTAAAGTGAATCCGAAATAAGGAGTAGACTTATGACATTAAAAAAACTAATTTTGACAGCAATGACAGCTTTTATGGCTATTATTCTTGTAGCATGCGGCAGTAAAGAAAGTTCAACTAAAAGTGATGGTTGGGCTAACTATAAAAAAACAAAAACAATTACCCTAGGTTTTGATAATACTTTTGTTCCAATGGGATATAAAGATGAATCTGGTAAAAATACTGGTTTCGATGTGGAATTGGCTAAAGCCGTTTTTGATCAATACGGTATTAAAGTTAAATTCCAACCAATTAACTGGGATTTGAAAGAAACTGAGCTTAAAAACGGTAAAATTGATATGATCTGGAATGGTTATTCCATTACAAAAGAACGTCAAGCTAAAGTGGCCTTTTCGAATCCGTATATGAAGAATGAACAAGTTTTAGTAACCAAAAAATCGGCTAATATCACCTCATTTTCAGGGATGAAAGGAAAAGTTTTAGGAGCTCAATCCGGTTCATCAGGTTATGACGCCTTTACATCAAATCCTAAGGTCCTTAAAGACATTGTTAAGGATAAAGATGCAACTCAATATGAAACCTTCACACAAGCCTTTATCGACCTTAAAAGTGGTCGTATTGATGGCTTATTGATTGATAAAGTTTATGCTAACTACTATTTGAAACAAGAGGGCGAATTAGCTAACTATAATATTGTAAAAAGTGAATACGAGGGTGAGAACTTTGCTGTTGGTGTTCGTAAAGAAGACAAAACACTTGTTAAAAATCTAAATAAATCACTTAAAAAACTATATAAAGATGGCAAATTCCAAGAAATCTCAAACAAATGGTTTGGTGAAGACGTAGCAACTGATCAAGTTAAAAATTAAAAAAAGATGACCGTATGGTCATCTTTTTAATGTATAGATATCTCGAGAAAGATTTTCTATAATACTTCCACCACAGAAAAATGTATTATTTTTATGTTAAGGATGATTATCATTGATAAATTCCTGTTTAATCTATCATAACTAATGTCCTTGTTGTATAATTTTGAAAGCAATAGTTCAGTGTTCGATTTACTTGCAATCCTAGATATATCAAAGCAAGGATACATTGTTGGCTTCAAATACTGGGTTAAAAAAATGAAGACAAGTATTTTTGTCCTCACTCTTGGCATCTTATTAATGTAGTCTTTTAACTGTATAATGTTTATGTTTTAATTCAGGTATTTGATTTGGTGATATTTGATGGAAAATTAAGAACCATACTTCGTGGCGTCGCCAGATACTGGTATGTTGGCAACCATTCAATTTATAGGTCACTAATTTAGTTTTTTGACTAATCGAAATCATATTGAATTCTTCAAAGTTACTTGGGAAATAGTCTTCTTTTTCTAAAAATTGCATCCGATTATAAGTTTGTCCATCTTTATCAATTAAAGTAAAGTCATCTGCAATGTAACGGTGATAGTCGGGGACTTTTGAGAGAATAATCTTTTCATTTCTAAAAATCTTCTTTTTGACATTATCAAATATTTCATCTTCAGGAATGACTGAAGGTTCGACATGAATATCAATATCATAAACATAAAACTTATCACTTAGGAGTTGTTCAACTTCTTCGGTAATGGCATGACTTTCAAATACTGATAAATCAGGATTCATTTCAAGGACAATATCTAAATAAACGTTGCTCCCATAAGTGCGACCTCGGAGAGATTTAATATCAGTTATTTTTGGAATAGTTAATATGGCGTCTTTATATGATTTTAAATGTTTGTTATCAAATCCGTCGGATAAACTAAAAGCGCTTTGTAAAAAGATATCATAAGCTGTTTTTAAGATAAAGAAAGTTATAATAATGGCAGCTATTCTATCGATGATTGGTAGATTCAGTGAGGCTGCAACGATAGCAATTGAGGTTCCAATTGACGTTACGGCATCAGACAAGTTATCTTTAGAAGCAGCTACCAGTGCACTGGATTTAACTTTTTTTGATAATTTTCGGTTATACAAGTAAACAATAAACATTAGTCCTGCGGAGACTAGTCCGACAATTGCTCCCAGTGGATCAATTGGTGCGGTGTCACCTTTTATGATATTCTGCACCGTTTGGATCAAAACCTGGAAACCAACGATGAACATGATGAATGATGTGACTAAGCTTGACAGATCTTCTATTTTCCAATGACCAAAACGATGATTAGAGTCGGCTGGTTGACTTGCTAAATGGAGTCCGACTAATAAAGCGACATTACTGATAATGTCTGAAACGTTGTTAAACCCGTCAGCAATCAGTGAATTTGAGTTTAAACTATAGCCAAAAATCAATTTTGCCAAACTAATTAATAGGTAGACTACTATACTTAAAATTGGACCTCTTTTTGCTAAATTAAGGTCTGCACTCGGATCTCTTGTCATTGTAACTCCTTTATACTAATCACACCATTATACCATAAGTCATCGTATTTATTGTGCTAGTGGAGCTGTGTGTCATTACTGAAATCCATTTTTGGCTAGATGTTTTTTCGTTGAAAATAATTTTTGGTTTCAAAAATAATAATTGGTGAAAGTGCTAGAAGGGCAATTAAATTTGGAAGGGCCATTAGTCCATTTACGATATCAGCAATAATCCAGATGAGTTCTAATTTTAAGAAGCCACCTAGGGCAACCATTGATACAAAAAGAAGACGGAATATGCGGATATGTTTTGTTCCAAATAAAAATTCAAAACATCTTTCACCATAATAACTCCACCCTAGGATAGTCGTGAAGGCAAATAATACAAGTGAGATTGTTAATGCCATACTTCCGAAATTACCATAGACAGAGGCAAATGATGCTTGGGTTAATGGAGCTCCTTCAAGGTTACTTGTCCATTGACCACAAACTAGAATGGTTAAACCAGTTAAAGTACAGATGATAATAGTATCAATAAATGTACCTGTCATAGATATTAATCCTTGTTCTACGGGTTCATTTGTTTTTGCTGCAGCGGCTGCAATCGGTGCTGATCCGAGTCCAGATTCATTTGAAAAGACCCCGCGGGCAATCCCTTTTTGGATAGCATCCTTTACCAGACTACCAGCAAATCCGCCAATAGCAGCAGTCGGAGTAAAAGCAGATTTTAAGACTAAGGAAATGACTGGAATGATTTGATCGTATTTCATGATGATAACAGCCAGACTGGCAA
>CAACWJ010000020.1_pt1 | contig 40633 bp, 40 predicted proteins | sample 2275621 | NCBI WGS metagenome assembly CAACWJ01 (sample SAMEA5312456, study PRJEB27640) | indoor metagenome | biome: indoor environment; feature: uncontrolled; material: polymer tiles stone | place: Germany | collected 2014-07-07
ATTCCTAATTCATTTATCAAAGTACCTAGAATTTGCGAATGCCTTAATTGATTGAATTTAGCATTATAATTAATTTCTAGTAAATCTAACTCAAAATCATTCTGATCAAACTGGTAATAAGCTGGTGCAATGATCACCCTGCCATATTCAGTTCCATAATAATCATTGGAACTAAATGTTTGTAATTCGGTCGGGGCAACCAAGGATTTTAGAATATCAATTTGTCTTGGATTTAAAAAATCAGTGATATTAATAACATAAGTATCTTCTACTCGATTAATTATTTCACTAACTTTATCAATGAACGAATATTCCTCGGGATGAAAATGTTGGTATTTATCTTTTAGATTGACCATCATATAAAAATCTGGATTAAAATTCTACTAAGAAAGTTCAAGGCAAGAATTACGACTAAAATAGTGAAGTCCATTCCAGCAAACTGTAATGGCAGATTTTTAAAAGGTTTAATTAGTGGTTCAACTAACTGACGAATTAAACGGCCTAAAGTTGTATCATATGCTCCTGGAAACCAAGATAATAAAGCATAGCCAACTAACAAATAGGTGTATAGTCTTATGATATTAAGTAAAATATATAAAATAAATCCCATAGATTAACGTCTCTTCATATCAAAATCATATCCAAAATCTTGATTACTATTTGGGATATTCATATCTTCAATATTAACAAATACATTTGATGGGGTCAACAAATACATAGAAGACCCAACTTTCTGTAAGGTTCCATAAAGAACTTTACTAGCTCCATCAATAAAATCAAGACAACGTCTTGCTTGAGCATCCAACATAAATTGAAAATCAATCAATACACATTCATTTTCAATAAGTAGATCAACAATTTCTTGGGCATCTTCGTAACGTTTAGGATACTTCAAAGCAATTGTTGTTTGACCTTGGTTAGAATTTGCCTGAATGTGATTATTTTTATTTGTTGGTGCAGAAGTTTGATAAGAGTTTTGACTTGCTCTTCTTTCACTAGCATCAGTAACTTGTCCACGTGATTGATATCCAGTTGAATATTGTTCACTTGCTCTTTGACTACTTGTAGGTTGAACCGGACGTGTAGTAGCTTGACTTGGTCGAGCTTGTTGCTGAACAGGTCTAGTGGGTTGTTCAGGTTGACTTGGTCTAGTTGCTTGCTGAGGTCTAGCCTGTTCCGCATTAATCGGAGCTTGCTCTTCACCTTCAACTTCACTAACTTCGTCAGTATCAAAATAAGAAATCATCTTATTGAATGTGTCTTTAAGTGCCATATAGTTCTCCATTTACTTGAAGAAAGAAGATCCGATTCTTACAAAAGTTGCACCTTCTTGAATGGCAATTTTATAATCACCACTCATCCCCATGCTTAATTCTGTAAAAGGCATATTCTTTCTGTTTTCTGACTCAAGCTTAAGTCTTAATTTATTTGCTTTTTTAAAAATATCCCTAATGGTTCCTTCACTAGCTCCAAGCGGTGCCATCGTCATTAATCCAACGAGTTGAATCTGATTCAATTGAGCTAGCTCTTCAATAACCTGTGGAAGTTCAGAAATCGTAAAACCATGTTTACTTTCTTCTTCAGAAATATTTACTTGTAAAAAACACTTAATTGGATGCTTAGCTCTTTTTTGAATTTCTTCAGCAAGACTTACCGAATCTAGAGCATGAAAATAGTCTACCAAATTAATAACAGATTTAACTTTACGGCGTTGGAGACTGCCAATCAAATGCCAAGTTAAGTCTTTGTTTTTTAATGATTCATATTTATCTAAAAATTTATCTACTCTATTTTCAGCAATATGAGTCAATCCAGTTTCCATCAAGGCACCAGCGATACCTGCATCTACATATTTTGTAACAGCAATTACATTTATGTCTTCAGGGTTTCGATGGGCCTCAATTGCCGCCGTTCCAACATCTTTTAAAACTTGATCTCTATTTTTTTGTAAATCCATAATGTAAATTAACGATTTTTAAAGAATGGTGGTGTTTCTAACTCATCATCACCCGACTCATCATTTGGAGAGAATCTTGACATATTTAATTGATTATCAAGTTCACTTTCACTAGGTTTAGCAATATTATCGCGTCTTAAATCCCAGTTCCCAAATGCTGAACCCTGATTTTGTGGTGCTTGTTTTTCTTTTGTATATGTTCTAGGCATCTCACGAGATTCAGCCATATCAAAATCATAATTTGAAGGACGTTCAAAGTTTGGTTGACTTGGTTGATGAGTTTGTTCTGAAGCATATTGTGCTCCAGCTTGCTGTGCTACCACATTAGAATTTGTATTTGATGAATCATGGTTAAAAGTACGTGGTTGACGGAAACCTGAAACCTTTTCAGCTTTATCTTGACGAACACCCGTTGCAACAACTGTTACACGGATTTCATCTTTCATACTATCATCAATTGATGTACCTAGCCAAATGTTAACACCGTTTCCAGCCGCTTGACCAACAATTTCTGATGCTTCTTCTGCTTCTGTAAGTGTCATATCTAATCCACCAGTAACGTTGACAATAACGTCTTCTGCACCATCGATTGTAGTTTCAAGTAATGGTGAGTAGATTGCTTTACGAGCTGCTTCGATAATTCGTTCTTCACCAGAACCAACACCAATTCCCATTAATGCATTACCTTTGTTGGCCATAACTGTTTTAACATCAGCAAAGTCAAGATTAATTAAACCTGGGCTTGTGATTAAGTCAGTGATACCTTGTACACCTTGACGTAAAACGTTATCAGCTTCACTAAGTGCTTCAAGTAGCGGAGTCTTTTTATCAACAATTTCAAGTAAATTATTATTTGAAATAATTAATAAGGTATCTACTTGATCACGTAATTCTTGAATACCTTCAATTGCAAAATTACCACGTTTGTTTCCTTCGAAACCGAATGGACGAGTAACTACTGCAACAGTTAGAGCACCTAAACCTTTAGCAATACGAGCAATCACTGGTGCAGCACCTGTACCAGATCCGCCACCCATACCAGCAGTGATGAAAACCATATCTGAACCAGATAACGCTTCTGATAATGCTTCTTCACTTTCTTCAGCTGCTTTGCGACCAACTTCAGGTTGACCTCCAGCACCTAAACCTCGAGTTAATTTAGGGCCAAGTTGAATAACTGTTTCAGCTTTTGATGAACTCAAAGCTTGAATATCAGTATTAGCTGCGATGAATTCTACACCAGCAACGCCTTCATCAATCATACGATTGATTGCGTTACCACCGCCTCCACCAACACCGATTACTTTAATTACTGCACCTTGCATAGATGCTGTATCGAATGAAAATGCCATTTTATTTCCTCACTTTTATTACTATCTATTAATCAAACATACTTCCAAAAATACCACGAACGCGATCACCTAATTTTTGTTTAGGTTGAGTTGGTTCTTGAGAATTATAATCTACTGGAGCAACTGGCTGTTGGTTATAATTTGAAGTTTGTGTTGATGGTCTTGATTCATTGAAATTAGGAACATAATTATCACGTCCAGCAAAATCAATTGGTTTGCGTCTTAACATTTCTTCACCTGAAACCGCATTTTGTGCCAAAACATCAACTTCAGACATTTTGCCTACGAATTCTACAAGGCTAATAACATTTGCAAACATTGGATTTCTGATACCTACTTGATTCGGTACATGTAATTTAACATTAGTTCCTAGGATTTCTTGAGCTACATCAACTACACCTGGCATAATTGCGCCACCGCCTACTAAAACGATACCACCAGGTAAATCAAGTAAACGTCCACGTTCTAAATCTTGTTTTACACGATCTAAAATATGACGAACACGAGCAGAAACAATTTCAGAGAGATAACGTTCTGTTACTTCTACTGGTTCCTCACTACCAACTACATCGACTTTTACAGTTTCAGTTTCACTTGCTTCGTTGATATTTGCTTGACCAAAATTAAATTTTAAAGCTTCTGCAATTGACATTGATGTCTTAAGAACTTTTGAAATATCTTTGGTGATATAATCGCCACCTTCAGTATAGATATTTGTATATTGTAATTCTTGAGCACGCATTGTCGCAACAGTTGTTTGACCGCCACCCATATCAATTACAGTAGCACCAAATTCTCGTTCACCTTCGTTAAGAACAGTCCTTGCCATTGCTAAAGGTGTGATGATAATGTTCTCAACAGAGATACCAGCACGTTCAACCGTCTTACGAAGATTGTGTAGAATGGTACTTGGTCCTGTATAAATTAGACCACGCATCTCTAAACGAATCCCCATCATTCCACGAGGATCACGAATTCCTTGGAATCCATCAACGATAAACTCTTCAGGAACTAAAGAAATCACTTCACGTTCTGGTGTGATACTTTTTGTAAGTGCTGATTTAACGACGCTATCAACGTCTTCATCTTTAATTTCTTTTGATTCACTTGGGACCGGAATCATGCCTTGTGATGGTTCAATTTGAAGAAGATTAGCTGGTAACCCAACATTAATCTTATCAATTGTCATCCCAGCTTTTTCTTCCGCTTGCTCAACAGCTGTTTTAATTGCAGCAGCTGCTGCTTCAATATCAATAATTATTCCATCTTTTACGCCTGTACTAGGGATATTACTAACACCAATCACGTTCATTTCGCCAGAAATAAATTCTGCGACAAGAACTTTTATTGAGCTAGTTCCTATATCCAAACCAGTAAAAAAGCCATTCCTAGCCATTCACTTGACCTCACTATCTTTCCAAACTTTTACTATTCTAAAATCTGTTAAAAACAGAATTATTCAGTCAATATTATAACATAAAAAAGCGCGAAATGTTATCATTTTACGCTTTTTGTTATATAAACTTAATCTTTTACCTCATTTAAATTTTAACTAATAATCGCTGAAATTTTTAGGAATTTTTTTATTGTGGAATTTGTGTCTCCGCTGGCGCAGGTGCCTCTGCTTCACTCGATGTTTCAGTCGTAGTGTCTTGAGACGAACTTGCTGTTTGACTGGAAGAATTTGAAGTATCTGTCGACTGAGTTTTCTCCTTCTTGTTTGCATCAGCATTAGCATCAACTTTTTTAACAGGCTGTGCTTCTATTTCTGCTGTCGTTGAATAAATGCCAACTTCCATATCAATAATCAATTTTTCCTTTAACTTTTTCTTGATTTTCAAGTAATAAGGCATTTTTGTTTCAAGCTGTGATTGAGGTACACGAACAGTATTGCCATCATGCATTTCAATCACTATCAAATCCGAAGTAGATTTGGAATTAGCTGGTGAAACAGACTTAATATTAGTAACTATTTTTTCAGGTAATTTTGTTAATGTTTTTACTAAATTTTGAATATCATTTTCATTAGTTAAATTGATAATTAAATATTCTTTTGGTAATTCACTTTCTTTAACGACCTTAACACGCACACCATTTTCTAAAATTGGTTGAAAACCTGTTTTTTCTTGAGCATATGCAATAATTTTGTATTCCTTAACCTTGAAAGTAAAGTGGTTAAAGAAGCTATACTTAATTGAAACATCTTTTACCCAAGGATTTGTTTTAGTAATATTAGATTCAAATTTAGATGCGGATTTAATAACTGTGAAGATATAATCTGAGTCACGGATATCACTTTGTTTTATCAGACTATTAAGACTGGTATGGCTATTCCCATCAGCTTTGAAATCCTTTATTTTACTAAAAGGCGTCATTAAAAAGACTGAAATAAATAAAATTAGAAAACTTATTAATAAGACAGGTAACGCTTTAATTAACGCAATCTGACGTTTCGTTTTTGATTTTTTTTCTTTATGAAGTTTTTGTTTCTTTTGATTTTTTTCAGGACTTTCAACAACTTCCTCAGTTTCCGTCACCTCAGTCTCATTAGAGGACTCCAACTTTTTTTCAACTTGTTGAATTTGCTCTTTTTTCTCAATCCGTAATTTTTCTCTTAAAGCTTCATCTTCTTTAGCTTCTTTTTTCTTTTTTTCGATAAATTCCAGATTTCGTTTTTGCCACTCTGTTAAAACAACGGGCTCATTTGGAGTCTTTTTTTTATTTTTTGCCATTTATCATCCTTTAGTCTGCCAGCCCATATCAGTGATTAATAATTCATAAAAACGGTCTGGAGATTTAATTTCTTTGGCCATTGCCATGGATTGAACATATGAATCTGATTCTTTCACCAATTGATTGATTTCAGACTCTAAAGTTTCGAATGTCAACTGATCTTCTGCTATTTGACGAGCAAAATGATGTTTTTCAAAATATGCAGCATTTTCTAATTGATCACCGCGTGAAGCTTCTTTTCCTAGGGGAACAATTACATGCAATTTTTGCATAGCCAATAATTCAAAAAGTGTATTGGAGCCTCCGCGAGTAACGACAACATCAGCCATATCCATCAGTGGTTGATAAAGATCCGTAACATACTCAACGCGGTAGCAATTTTTACCTAAATAATTTAATTCTGAGTGTCCAGTAATATTTATGACGTTGAACTTATCCATCAATTCCGGATGCTTGCTGATAAAGTCATTAAAAACCTTTGCACCAGCTGATCCACCTACAAAAAGCAGCGTTTTAAGGGATTGATCAAAATGACTTTTGATTTCTCTCATTTCAGGAAAATTTTCTTCAATTTTTGGTTTTACTTTAGTAACTGCACCAACGTGCTTCATCTTTGCAAGTGGATGTTCTTGAGCAAAAGTAGTATACATAATTGTCGCAAATTTCAAAGCGATTTTATTTGCTAAGCCCATTGAAAGATCTGACTCGTGGACATAAACAGGAACACCTAGTACTTTAGATGCCACCACAGGCGGTACAGAAACAAAGCCACCTTTAGAAAAGAGAGCTTTAGGGCGTATTTTAGCAATGATGGCTAAGGACTGAAGTAATCCAATACCTACTTTAAAGACATCTAAAAAATTTTGCCATGAAAAATAACGTCTCAATTTACCTGTCATAATACCATGAAAAGCAACATCTAAATTAGACTTTTTGATTTCCTGATATTCAATCCCGTTTTTATCACCAATATAGTGAACTTCCCAACCATCATCGATAAACTTGGGGATTAAAATAAGATTCAAGGTAACATGTCCAACAGTTCCACCACCAGTGAAAAGAATACGTTTTGCCATTAGGCATCTCCTTTAATTTGCTCAAAGGCCTGAATAAATTCATCCCCACGGGTTTCAAAACTCTTATACATATCCCAACTGGCATTGGCAGGACTTAATAGAACAACATCTCCCTGTTTCGCTTCTTTGAAGGCAATAGCTGTCGCCTCAGCCACATCTTTTGCATCAAGATAGCTGACACCCGCTTTTTCAGCGGCCTTTTTCATTTTATCAGCAGACTGACCAAGCAAAATCAGTTTCTTTAAACCAATGATATCTGGGACTAAGTCATCAAATTCATTTCCTCTGTCTAACCCACCGGCAATAAGGATTAAATTGCTATTATCAAAACTTGACAATGCTTTTTGGCAGGCTAAAATATTTGTCGACTTGCTGTCATTATAGAACTTAATCTGATTAACTTGACCAACATATTGAAGACGATGCTTCACACCACCAAAACTAGCTAGTGTTTCCTTGATACTATCATTATCGACATTAGCTAATTTTGCGACAGCGATTGTCGCCAAAGCATTTTCAACATTATGAAGTCCTGGAACGCCAATTTGATCAGCATCCATTATATATTCGCCTTCGAAGTATAGTTTTCCATCAAGACAATATGCACCATCAACTTCTTTTTGGCTAGAAAAATAGAGAATAGTCGCTTTAGTTTTGTTAGCTAAGTCATATGAAATTTCTTGATCACCATTTAAAATGAGAAAATCTTTGTCTGACATATTATTTTGAATGTTCCACTTAGCATTGACATATTCTTCAAAACTGCCGTGGTAATCAATGTGAGTTGGCATTAAATTCGTGATAACCGCAATATGTGGGCGGAACTGGTCAACACCCATTAATTGGAATGAAGACAATTCCATAATGAGTCGATCATTTTCTTTAGCATCGACTGCAACTTCAGAGGCAGGAAAACCGATATTGCCAGAAAGGAGGGCCGATTGCCCAGCATGATTGAGCACATCTGCAATCATCGTTGTTGTAGTTGTTTTACCATTTGAACCAGTAATAGCAAAAATAGGAGCTTCTGAAATAAGATATGCAAGTTCGACTTCGGTTAATACTTGAATGCCTTTATCAAGGGCTTTTTTGACCATCTCATTTGAATAAGGAATCCCTGGATTCTTCACCATTAAAGCAAAATCTTCGTCTAATAATTCTAAGGGATGACTGCCACAAATGACTTTAATCCCTTCTTCAAGCAATACTTGTGCTGAAGGATTTTCCTCAAAGGCTTTTCCATCATTCACTGTAACAATGGCCCCAAGCTTAGACAAAAGTTTTGCAGCAGCTTGACCTGAGCGTGCTAATCCTAAAATTAGAACTTTTTTATTTTGAAAATCAGTAATTTGTTTCATTTTTTAATCCACTCTATCTTTTCATTTCCTTACTATTTTACATTTATTTAATGGCTTTTTCAAGATTTTTAAAGAATCGCTGACGCGTCAAATTATTCCAGTCTCAAATCGGTCTGGAAAAAAAGCCAAACCCTGTGGGTCTGACCTTTTAGATTACTTTTTAGGCATTTTTATAACATCTTTCAATGAAAAATAAGCTAAAACCATCATTGCTAACGCTACAAAAATTTCTGGAGGTGTTTGCATAATTTTAATAATGCTCATACCAGCAAGAACTAGCAAAAGTGCAACAAGTGCAACCATACCAATCATTGAAATGGTATTACGGATACTATCAGGTGCCATAAAAAGATAATAAGAAATGATTAATATTGCAATGATTAAATAAAACAAGATATCTCCCTAACCTTTATCTTTTTAGACGCAAAAAGAATTAAAACATTTCTGCTTTAAAAGCTTTTCATCGACAGCATGATACTAATATTATTCAGCTGATTTTTTCTTTTTGCCTGCTTTATCACGAGCAGCTTTGTTCAAGATTTGTTTACGTAGACGAATTGATTCTGGTGTAACTTCCATGTACTCATCATCAGCTAAGAATTCTAAAGATTCTTCAAGAGTAAGAATACGTGGTGTTTTAATAACAGAAGTTTGGTCTTTATTTGCAGAACGAACGTTAGTCATTTGTTTTGCAGTTGTGATGTTTACACCAAGGTCATTATCTCGAGCGTTTTCACCAACAATCATACCTTCATAAACTTCAGTACCTGGATTTACAAAGATAGTACCACGTTCTTCAATACGCATAATTGAATAAGTAGTTGCTTTACCTTGGTCGATAGACACAAGAGCACCACGGTGGCGTCCACCAATTTCCCCACCAACTACTGGTAAGTATTGATCAAAGGTATGGTTCATGATACCATAACCACGTGTCATTGATAAGAATTCTGTAGAGTATCCAATAAGTCCACGAGCTGGAATCAAGAAAATTAAACGTGTTTGTCCGTTACCAACCATTTGCATATCTAACATATCACCTTTTCGTTCTGAAAGTGATTGGATGATTGCACCTTGGTATTCTTCAGGTGTGTCAATTTGAACACGTTCAAATGGTTCACATTGAACACCATCAACGTTTTTAATGATAACTTCTGGACGTGATACTTGCAATTCATAACCTTCACGACGCATTGTTTCAATTAAGATTGACAAGTGGAGTTCACCACGACCTGAAACTGTCCATTTATCAGGAGAGTCAGTTGGGTCAATACGAAGTGAAACGTCTGTTTGAAGTTCAGCTAACAAACGTTCTTCAATTTTACGAGAAGTAATCCATTTACCTTCGCGACCTGCAAATGGTGAATTATTTACTAAGAACGTCATTTGTAAAGTTGGTTCATCGATACGTAAGATTGGTAATGGTTCAATAGCATTTGTTGGCGTAATTGTTTCACCAACGAAGATATCTTCCATACCAGAAACGGCAATTAAATCACCAGCTTTAGCTTCTTGAATTTCTTTTCTATCAAGACCAAAGAAACCAAAAAGTTTAGTAACACGGAAGTTTTTATTAGTGCCATCTAATTTAGAAAGCGTAACATTATCTCCAACTTTGATTGTTCCACGGAATACACGTCCGATACCAATACGACCAACAAAGTCGTTATAGTCAAGTAATGATACTTGGAATTGTAATGGTTCTTCAGAATTATCAACAGGAGCAGGAATATGCTCAATAATTGTATCAAATACTGGAGCCATTGTATGTTCTTGATCTGTAGGATCATCTGACAATGATGATGTACCATTAATCGCAGAAGCATATACAACTGGGAATTCTAATTGTTCGTCGTCAGCACCAAGTTCGATGAAAAGTTCTAATACTTCATCAACAACTTCTGCTGGACGAGCAGATGGTTTATCAATTTTATTAATAACAACAATCGGAATTAAGTCTTGTTCCAATGCTTTTTTCAACACAAAACGTGTTTGAGGCATTGTTCCTTCATAAGAGTCGACAACTAGGACAACCCCATCAACCATTTTCATGATACGTTCAACTTCTCCACCGAAGTCCGCGTGTCCTGGTGTATCCATGATGTTGATACGTGTATCTTTGTAAGCAACAGCTGTATTTTTAGCAAGGATTGTAATACCGCGTTCTTTTTCGATATCGTTTGAGTCCATTGCACGTTCTTGAAGTTCTTTACGTTCATCAAGAGTGTGTGATTGTTTTAATAGTTCATCAACTAATGTAGTTTTTCCGTGGTCAACGTGGGCAATGATAGCGACGTTACGGATATCTTCTCTGAATTGTGTCATTTTTTCCTCTTGTAGCTTAATTATTTTTTAACTTACCAAGTATAGCACTTTGAATTGAAAAAGTCACGCATCTTTATATGATGATTCTTAAGTAAATGCTTTCAACAATATAATTGATTCTTACATGAAAAAACACCAAAAGCCCCAAAATAGAAAAAAGTTTGATGTGAAATCAAACTTTTACTTGCTTTCTTTTACTTTGCCATCCCAATAATCGATACCGTCACGGAGGACATACAGATTATTAAAACCTGCTTTTCTTAGCTTTCTTACAGCACTTGGAACAAGTGTGGAACGAGCAGTTTCATAAATCAGAATTGGTTTATCTTTACGTAAAGCTTTTGTTGCACCATCAAATTGTTGCCCTGGAAAATTGCGTGCCCCGATGATATGTTTTTTTCTAAAGGACACTGGATCACGTAAATCGATAACTTGGCTATAATGCATCATTTCTTTAAATTCATCGTTTCCAATTTGCTTTGCCATTCTCTTAAAAGTAAAGTAATTATAGGCAAAATAGACGGCAATCGCTACGATGATAATCCATAATATTATTGTAAATGTTGACATGAAGTCCTCCTATACAGTTTCAGATGTTCTTGCTAGACTTGCTGCTCCGATAATACCGGCATCATTTCCAAGTTCAGCAATTTTGATTTTTGTTGATTGACGTACTTGTGGGAATGTGAAGGTCATGAAGTATTTTTCAATCCGCGAACGTAAGAATTCACCAGCAGCTGATACACCACCGCCAATTACAACTGAGTCTGGATTTAATATGTTCGACATATTTGCTGAAGCTAATCCTAGGTAGAAAGAAACTTTTTCAAAAACTGAGTCAGCGAATGTATCCCCATTTTTAGCCGCTTCAAAGATATCTTTACTTGTAACAGCTTCGCCGTTATCAATTGCTTTTTTAATTTGTGAATCGCCTTCATAGCTTTCGGCAAGCAGTCTAGCCACTTTAACAACACCTGTTGCGGAGGCTACTGTTTCTAGACAGCCATGGCTTCCACAAGTACAAGCAAAACCATTTTCAGTTTCAACAATCATGTGACCAATTTCCCCACCGGCACCGGCAACACCATGAATTAGGTTTCCGTCAGCAATGATTCCACCACCAACACCAGTTCCAAGGGTCATAAAGATAACATCTGGATTGTTTTCACCAGCACCTACCCAACGTTCTCCTAATGCTGCAACATTAGCATCATTGTCAATAGCGACCGGAATGCCAACTTCTGCTTCAATGACTGAGCCCACTTCTTGGGTATCTTTCCAGTTTAAGTTGAAAGCGCCAGTTACAGTATTTTTTTCACGGTCAACGGCACCTGGAGAGCCCATCCCAATTCCAAGAAAATCATCTTTTGTTAAACCATATAAGTCTAAACGGTGTTTTATAGAAGCTACGATATCGGGAACAATATGTTTACCATCTTCTAAAATATTCGTTTCAATTGCCCATTTTTCTTGAACTTGTCCATCTAAAGTAAGAATACCAAATTTTACAGTTGTGCCACCTAAATCAATCCCCAATAATTTTTGAGCCATTATTTTTACCTTCTTTTTCCAATTCTATTCTGTGTTCATGTCTTAAGACTAGCTCAGCCTTAATGTAATCTTCTTTTTCAATCAACCCATTTTCATAGAGTTTTCCTAATTCAATCTTCATCATTTCTATATCATATAATCTCTTGCCAAGATAAATATAAATGCCAAAATTCTTCAACAATTGTTGCACGTCATATAATGTTTTCATACATAATAATTTTAGCAAAAATATCAGAGAATTTCAAGATATTTGTGCAATCGCTTTCTGGTTTTCAGAAAAAGAAAAAGGTTTGATTTTATCAAACCTTTTAATGATCAAAAATAATTTACAATTTAGTACTGACCAGTTATTCTACTTCTGGTTTTGTACCTAATTCTGCATTTAGCATCCATATCATTTTTTCCGTTTCCGCTTTTGCAGAAGTAAAGATATCGTTTGTTGGATCATCTCCTTCTTCTGAAGTGATATCTAAACCAACTTGGTAAAGTTGATCTAAGTAGCTATATACCTCAGTTAATCGTTTTAAATGATCTTTCATTTTTAGATCAAAAGCCCCTCTCGTTTCTTCTAAGTTAGACGCTTGATCAAATTCTTTAAGAGTTGAATATGGTGACCCTCCAATTGTAATTAATCGCTCACTCATTACATCTAAATCGGCATTTAAACTATCCATCAATTCGTCCATTTTAGGATGTAAATTGAAGAAACCAGGTCCACGCATGTACCAATGAGTTTGGTGAATAATTGAGGCCGCCTTTGATAAATCTGCTACTGCTTGATTTAATACTGCTTTTGTCTTTTTGTATTTAGATTTATCAGATTTAGCTACTGATTTTTCGATGGATTCTTGTAATTTTTTTATTTCGTTTTTTGCCATAATAAAATTCTCCTTTTTCTAAATATAAAAGCAATAGAATCATAATAAATTTAAGATTCTACCTAGACTATACATAAATTGTAACGCTATTTGATAGACATTTCAAATTTCTACTATACTTTTTCGAATAGATAGATATGGACATCTTCTTTACTTATGCTTATTTACTATTGTTTTCACTACTACTCAGCTATTTTGACTTAAAAAGTTTTAGCTATCCTTTTTTTCTTTGGTTCTTGGGAACAAGTCTTTTATTACCCTTTTATCGAATCAATAGCTTATTTGTTTTCCTAATAATGATAGCTTTGCTTTGTAATATTATAAATCTTAGTATTGGCGCTGGTGATTTTTTATATCTAGCTACTTTATCATTGGTTTATACTCTAGAAGATATCCTTTGGATTGTTCAGATTGCAAGCCTTCTTGGTCTTTTTATGAGCTTTTCCTGTCAAACCAAACGATTGCCTTTTTTACCTTTTTTAACTATAGGTCTATTTATTATCATGAACAATTAAAAAGACCGAGGTTTCCCTCAGCCTTGTGAACTATTTATTAAAAAACTGGACTTGTTTCCATCATGCCAGCTTGTAATTGATACATCTTGTGGTAAGACCCTTTTTTAGCTAGTAAGTCTTCATGGCTTCCGCTTTCAATTATTTTGCCTTTTTCTAGAACATAGATACAATTAGCATCTTGAATTGTTGATAAGCGATGGGCAATTGCAATCGTTGTTCTACCTTTACGCATTTTTTCTAATGAGTGTTGGACAATTTGTTCTGTCGCAGAATCAATATTTGCTGTAGCTTCATCTAATATCAAAATTTTAGGTTGACTTGCAACCGTTCTAGCAAATGCTAATAGTTGACGTTGACCAGTTGAGAAACTAGATCCACGTTCGGTAACTTTAGCATCATATCCATCAGGTAATTTTTGAATGAACTGATCTGCATCAACAAATTCTGCTGCAGACATAACTTCTTCATCACTTAAATCTTGATACATTTTAATATTGGAAGCAATTGTTCCATGATATAAAAATGGATCTTGTAAGACTAGTCCAATTGCTTGACGCAATGATTTTTGACTGAATTGTCGAATATCTTTGCCATCTAACAATACCTGTCCCGTTTGGAACTCATAAAAGCGCATAAAGACATTGATAATTGATGATTTACCAGACCCAGTTGATCCAACAAAAGCAATTGTTTCACCTTTGTTAACTTTGAAAGAGATGTCATCAAGAATCTTATTTTTGCCATCGTATGAAAAGGAGACATTTCTAAATTCGATATTTCCGTCGGTGACTTCAAAGCCATTATCTTCTTGACTTGGTTCATAACCTTTTTCATCAATTAACTTGAATACACGGCCTGCCGATACCATAGAAGTCTGCAGGGTCGAAAAGTTTTGGGTTACTTCAATCAGTGGATCAAAGAGGCGGTTAATATATTGAATAAAGGCATACATTAAACCTGCTGTTAAGCCACCTTCTAAGCCATTGAAACCAAAGTAGGCCATTAAGACTGCATAAGCAAGCAACTTGAGCAGGGACATAGCTGGTCTTAAAAAGATACTATCTAAGGCAACTGATTTATTAGCATAAAATACATGTTCTTCATTGATTGCTTCAAATTCAGCTTTAAGACGTTCTTCTTGGCCAAACGCCTGAATGATTCGAATCCCTTCAATACTTTCAGCAAGTTTGGAGTTGATATCACTTAGCAAACTTCTGGTTTTAGCAATTACTTGAACTGATTTTTTACGATAGATATTAACAAGGATGAAAATGAAAGGGAGGAATATTAAGACAATTCCAGTTAACTTAGCATCCAACATTAGCATCGTGTAGAGGGTTACTGTAAAAATGAAAATTGCGGAAATGAAACTTGAAAGAATTCCCGAAAACATGTCACTGATAGCTTCTGTATCATTTGTGATACGAGAGACGATTGAGCCTGAGGGAGTTTTATCAAAATAAGACATTCCTAGTTTTTCCATATTGGCAAAGGCATCGTGACGAATATCTCTGACTATTGAATAGGATACTTTAGCAAAGTATAAATTACCGAAATACTGAATCAAACTTTGTAATACATATAGGGCATAGTATCCAATTAGGATGAAAAAGGCTTTATCATTGATATGTATTAAAAAATGGTCAATGAAGTATGAAGCAACTAAGGGGATTAAACTCTTAATGACTGTTGTTAGTAAAAGTAAGCCCAAAGCTAAGGCTGTTAGTAATTTGTATGGTTTCAAATAGCTTAAGAGGCGTTTGAAAATTTGCCATTGATTACTCTTGTACATTTTCTTCTGCCTCCATTTCCATTTGTTGTGATACGTATGTTTTTGCATACCAACCATCTGCTTTGATTAAATCATCATGTTTTCCACGTTCAATAATATGACCATTTTTCATGACTAAGATGATATCGGCATGAACAACTGCACTTAAGCGGTGAGCTGTAATAATAGTTGTTTTATCTTGTCTTGTTTCTTTTAAGTTTTCAATGATAGCATGTTCTGTCTTAGCATCGACAGCTGACAAGGAATCATCTAATATCAGGATTGGAGGATTAAGAACCATGGCACGACTCATTGCAATCCTTTGTTTTTGACCACCAGAAAGTGACACACCTTTTTCACCAATTAAGGTATCAAAGCCATTTGGCATATCTGTTATATCATCATAAACCTGAGATAAACGAGTTGCTTCTTCAATCTCGTCTCTTGGAATACTTGGGTCTCCAAAACTAACATTTTCTAAAATTGATGTTGCAAAGAGAAACTGGTCTTGAGGGACATAACCAATTAATCCTCTTAAATCTTTCAAACGGTAGTCTTTAATATTATGACCATTGAGTGAAATTGAACCATTTGTGACATCATATTCTCTGAGCAAGAGTTTAATTAAGCTTGTTTTACCAGATCCAGTCTGACCAACTAATCCTAGTGTTTGCCCTTTTTCCAAAGTGAAGTGAATGTCATCTAAAGTTGGTTCGTCTTCATATTGGAAATCATTGATATCGTAAACCAAGGAACCATTTGAGATAGACTCAATCGGATTTGTACTTTCTTGGACATCAGATTCTTCTGCAAGTAATTTGTCAATACGATCATAGGAAACTGAACCACGTTGAATCATATTAAATAAGAAACCAACTGCCATTAAAGGCCAGACTAACATATCCAGGTAAGAAATAAAAGTTACTAGGCTACCAATGGTTACTTGTCCAGCTTTGATCATGTATGCACCAACTAGGAGTGTTAAGACATATGATCCACCAATGAATAATAAAACCAATGGGTCAAACATAACATCATAAGTCATTGTTTTAATATTTTTGCGGAAGGTTGCTTGGTTTATCTCTTGGAATGAGTGCAATTCTTCAGTTTGGTAACCAAATGATTTTGTCACTTTAATGCCTGATACACTTTCTTGGACCTTGTTGTTAAGATCTGAGAAGGCTGCCTGTGATTCACCAAATGCTTTGTGGGTCTTCCGACCAAGTCGACTGGTAGCGTATGCCATTAACGGCAAAGGAAGAACAGCAATCAAGGTCATCTGCCATGAAATTGAGAAAAACATGGTAACTAAGGTGACGATAGCTGTAATCGAAGCATCAACAGCCGACATAACACCTCCACCTGCTAAACGGGTTAGGGAATTAATGTCATTTGTTGCATGAGCCATCAGGTCACCTGTACGGTAATGTTGGTAGAAAGATGGCGACATCTGTGTGAAGTGATCAAATAGTCTAAATCGCATGATTCGACCTAAACGGTAAGAAGTTCCGAAGATACAAATCCGCCAAATATATCTTAAAATATACATAGCTACTGCTGCTAAAACTAGCCAGAGTATTTGCCATAATAATTGATTTTTTGATAAATTGCCACTAGTTATGCCGTCAATGACATGGCCCATAATTTTTGGTGGAATCAGATTGAGTAAAGCAACTAAGCTCAGGGTCAAGATTCCTATCAAGTATGGTTTCTTCTCTTGTTTAAAGAACCACCATAAATTTTTTATAATTGACATAGGTCACCTTTCGTAAGTAAAATTTTCAAATAGTTTAATCATAGAATTTTGCTTAAAAAGTCCTCCCTAGTTAGAGAGAACTTTTTTATCTAACAAATTTCATTTTAACATATCGATAGACAAAATAGGCAATCAATGCACCTAATGCATTTGTCCAAATGTCATCGATTTCAAAAACCCGATTGGCATCGATGGCTAAATCAAGTAGTAATTGAGTCACTTCAATAGTTAAACTGATAAATAGTCCTAGGACAAAACTTTTGCGATACCCATGCCATTTATCTGTCAGGAAATGAAGTAAAAAGACTAAAGGAAAGAGCAAAAGCATATTCATTACATTTTGAAGAGTGAACCAGAATAATTCAAAGAGACTCACAGCTTTGGTCATGCTGACAATTGTATTAAACGGGATCAATAAGAGGCGTAATCTCCCCCACATAATGATATTAGGAGTATGAATGCTATCAAATAATTTTGGTTGGGGTGTAAAACACATGACAGCAATTGCAATTGCATAAGCAGTCAGTGCTAGCCAGATAATCGTTCGATGATGAAGCAGATTTTTGAGATTTTTGGGTAGAGCCATTGTTATTTAGCTGCATCCGCGACAGCTTCTTGTCTGTCTTTCTTCATTGTATTTGAACGCAATTGCCCACAAGCTGCATCAATATCAGTACCATGTTCTTGACGAACAACACAGTTAACCCCAGTTTTCTTAAGGACATCATAAAATGCTGAAACGCGTTCTTTAGGACTTCTACTATATTGATCATGTTCAGATACTGGATTGTAAGGAATGAGATTCACATAGCAAAGTTTACGAATATTTTTTGTTAAATCAGCTAACTCTTTTGCTTGTTCAACACCATCATTAACTTCATTTAACATAATGTACTCAAAAGTTACACGTCGATTTGTTGTTTCAATGTAGTATTCAATCGCAGCAAATAACTTTTCAAGTGGGAATGAACGATTGATTCGCATTATTTGTGAACGTAGGTCATTGTTTGGTGCATGTAAAGAGACAGCTAAGTTAACTTGAACACCTTCATTAGCGAATTCTCTGATTTTATGTGCTAAACCAGAAGTTGACACAGTAATATGACGTGCACCAATAGCTAAACCATTATCATCATTGATTGTACGAAGGAATTTCATAACATTTGTATAGTTATCAAATGGTTCACCAATTCCCATAACAACGACGTGACTAACACGTTCGTCCTTACCACGCTCGTCAAAGTATTTTTGGACTAACATAATTTGGGCAGTAATTTCTCCACTATTTAAGTCGCGTTGTTTTTTGATTAAACCGCTGGCGCAAAATGTACACCCAATATTACAGCCAACTTGTGTTGTCACACAAACCGAATGACCATAGTGCTGACGCATCAATACTGTTTCAATCAGCATACCGTCTGGCAGCTCAAATAAATATTTGACAGTACCATCTGCCGATTCTTGAACAATACGTTGTTTCAAAGGATTGACACAGAAGTTGTCATTCAAAAGAGCAATGAAGTCCTTTGAAATATTTGTCATTTCTTCGAAGCTGTCTACACGTTTTTTATATAGCCAGTCCCAAATTTGTGTTGCTCTAAATTTCTTTTGGCCATTTTCAATTGCCCAAGCAATCAGTTCATCACGTGTTAAGCTGTAAATTGATGGTTTCATGGATTAATTATCCTTCTTTCTGATTATAAAATGACCTGTTTTATCATTTGATTCTTTTGGTATGTTTGAACGTTCAGATAAACGATTACGACCTGGATTTTTCTCTTGTCGTTTTTTCCGAGAAAACACTTGTTTATCTTTTGCTCTGTTTTCGTTTTTTGGATTATTTGCTTTATTTGCTGGCTTTTGTTTTGGTGATTCTGGTTTTCTGGTTTCATCAACTTTAGACTCAGTTTTTCTAGAATTTGACCGTCTAGAATTAGGTTTTCTAGAATCTGATTTGCGACTATCAGATTTTTTCGACTCAGCTTTAACTGCATTTGGTTTTCTTGAGTCATTTGTTCGTGAATCGGTACCTTTTGTATCGTTTGAATTTGTGCGAGACTTGTTTGATCGATTAGAACGTTTACGACGCGGAGCTCTCTCTTCTTCAAATTTTATTTCTTGAGGTGCTGGATTTTCTAAGACAAAATAAGCACAACCAAAATTACAAAATTCTTTGATATAGTCATCTAAACGTGAGATACGACTTGATTTTCTAATGTCGTTTTCGTCCTTGTAAAAACCCCTTAATCGAAGTTGTTCATTGCCCCAATCACCAACAATATAATCGTATTTTAATAAGATTTCTGTAAAGCGTTGACCAAAATTAGTTGTATTAAAAGCATCTTTGACATTTTCTAAGATGATAAATTCAATAGCATCACTTTTAACATGGTTGTCAAAATGAATGAACTCAGGACCAGGGAATTTATTATAGTTGTACATCTCTGGTAAAATTTCTTTTTTCATTGGTCTCCTTTCTCAATTAATTTTGTTTTATATAGTTAGCTATGACTTGACGTAATAAATCTGGGAATAACAATTGAACCGACTGTTTTTTAATCGACTGGAAATAAGCTGCAAAATAGTATTGATCGACGACCACTAATTTGACCTTATCCAATTTACCCATAACTTTATCATTATACACTATTTTTCCAGATTTGTAAGTAAATCCAGAGCAGACAATTTGACCGAATTTCTTCCCACGGAAGCCCATGCCTCTAATTTCCTGTTCTTTTAATAATTCGCCTTGCGTAAAAATATCTTGACAAATAGTTAATAAGTCCCTTTGACTAACCTCCATCACAGCCAAACGCATTTGGTGAGGTAAACTAGAATGCAAACTACCTTCCGTTAGCTGTTGAGCAAAGGGCTGAACCATTAATCCTGAATTGATGATACAAATGTCCGCTTGGGCATAGTCCAGCATAGCATCCATCAATAGCTCCAAGGATTGCTCTATAGTTAGACCTTGTTCAAACTCCTTCAATTCTTGATGTTGGAGAATTGCTCTGCCTTGATCATTTAATTCTTGGATGAAGTCAGCATCCTCTGGGTGACTTTGATAGTGACTGGTCTCATGCGCAACAATTTCAATCTCTTGCAAACGATGCTTATCCAAACGTAAATTAATCTCACCAACATACTGACCGTATTTGCCAGCGGCAGCTAAGTAGGTCCCATTTAGACAGGCGCCGTCTTCGAAGACATGATGGGTATGAGCACCAATAATCAAGTCTACATTATCACATTCTTCAGTGATTTTCTCATCTAGGCGGATGCCAAGATGGCTGATAATTATCCGCATATCTGCGCTAGCAACTTCTTCAATAGCCAAGTCCCGTTTCAAACAAGCTATGGGATCTTGAACTTGCCAGCCGTTTGGAGTATAGGTTTTATAATAAGGGAAAGTGTAGGCCAAAAAGGCGATGCGGGTGCCTTCCTTAGTGGTGTGGATTTGGTAAGGTGTTGCCCAATCAGGTCGCCCATTTTCATCTTGTAAATTATTGAGAATAACTGTGAATTCTGCTTGGTCATAAACTTGGTTTAAATCAGCTTTTGATAAGCCAACTCCTTCGTTATTTCCAATTGTCGCATATTGAATGCCTAAACGATTCATGAGTTGCACATTTGCCTTACCATGGGTCGCATCAGTTAGAGGATGACTGGAATCAATATTGTCCCCAATATCCAATTTAATGACTTCGGTGGAAGTTTCGGAAGCAGACTTAAAAAACCTTTCCAATTTTGGATAAGCTTCAAAGTGTGAATGCAAATCGTTTAAATGCAAAATTCTTAACTGTTCCACCATTATTCCCCTTTTAAGACTAGTCAGTTTTCTTTTTATTATAACATGATAGTGCTATTAAATCTGATAACAAAAATGATAAATAAGCAATAAAAAACGAAGACAATATTTCGTCTTCGTCAGATTTTAAGGCTATTTTAGAGAACTGAATTACCAGTTGTATTTATCAACGTTATCTTTTTTAACTAAGTAAATTGGAGAAACTGTTGATTTTTCAACTTTTTTACCTTGATAGTGGTCAATTGCTGCTTGGATTGCAATTTCACCCATTTTAGCTGGTTGTTGTGCAATTGTAGCTGTGATATCACCTTTTTTTATGGCATCGTGTGCATCTGGTTGTCCATCAATACCAATAATCATCACATCTTTAAGTCCAGCAGATTTAGCAGCTTGTGCAGCACCTAGTGCCATTTCATCATTTTGAGCAAAGATAACTTGTACATCTTTGTTACCTTGGATCATATTTTGAGCTGTGTTTAACGCTTTAGCACGGTCAAAGTTTGCTGATTGGCTTGAAAGAATATCAAGTTTTGTTTTAGCAATATCATTAAAACCTTTACCACGGTCTACAGTTGCAGAAGCTCCAGGTACCCCTGATAATTCAAAAGTTTTAGCTTTTTCACCAAGTTCTTTAACGGCAAATTCAGCAGCCATTTTACCTGCAGCAACATTATCAGAAGCAACAGTTGTTAAAACGTCGCCACCTTCACTACCACGGTCAATTAAGATTACTGGAATGTTTGCTGAGTTAGCTGCTTTGATTGAAGTAACAACAGCTTTTGAGTCAACTGGGTTGATTAAGATAGCATCAACATTTTGGCTAATAAAGTTTTGAATATCGTCAGCTTGGCGCGCTGCATCATCTTGTGCATCAGCAACTTTTAAGCTAACTTTTTTGTCTTTTGCATATGAATCAAGACCATCTTTCATTGATACGAAATATGGGTTGTTTGTTGTTGAAATTGAAACACCTAATTTAAGATCTTTGGCAGCTTTTTTAGTTACTTCTTTTGAAGAAGAACCTGATGAGTTACCTAAGCCTGTTTTTCCACATGCGCCTAGAACTAATACTAATGACATTAATAAAGCAAAGAAACCAAGTTTTTTTCCAAATTTCATTTTTTTATTCCTCCAGAATAATAGTCGTGTTATAGAAATAATAGTGTTCTAAAATGTCTATGAGACATTATTAGCTACTTTAAAACGATCAAGGAGAACTGCAATTAAAATAACTACCCCTTTTACTACTTGTTGCCAGAAAGCTGATACCCCAATGATATTTAAACCATTATTTAGAACGCCGATGATTAAGGCACCAATCAGTGTTCCAAGGATGCGACCTTTACCTCCTGAAAGTGAAGTTCCACCAAGGACAACTGCCGCAATAGCATCCATTTCATAGCTAGCTCCAGCAGTTGGCTGTGCAGAACTTAAACGTGATGTAATGATTAAGCCAGACATAGCTGCCATCATACCAGAAATAGTATAGATAATGATTTTAACTTTATTCAACTTAACACCTGAGATATATGCTGCTTTTTCATTACCTCCTAGCGCATATACAGATTTCCCAAAAGCAGTTTTATGTAATAGAACATACAAAATAAGAAAAATAATAAACATGAGGATAACTGGGAATGGTACACCTAAGAGATAGCCTTGACCTAAGAATTGGAAAAAGAAACTATCTGATAACCCTTTTGTTATTGGGTTCCCATTTGAATAAACAAGTGTTGCTCCTCGGAAAATAGTCATGGTAGCAAGAGTTACGATAAATGGTGCTAATTTTCCATAAGCAATTAAGAGTCCATTTAACATCCCAAAGATACCACCTAAACCTAAGGCTAAAATAATCGCCACGCCGACTGGTACGCCCTTACCAATTAATCCAGCTGTTAAGGCGCTAGATAAGGCAAGAATGGAACCAACAGATAAATCAATGCCACCTGTCAAGATAACAAATGTCATCCCAAAAGCAATAAACCCATTTGCTGTAACTTGCAGAAGTAAATTCATTAAGTTATTAGTAGTTAAAAAGTTTGGATTAAGTAATGTAATGATAATCATTAATCCAATTAAAGCAACCAGAGTTGTTAACTCTGACATATATTTCATGACTTGTTTCAACTTATTGTCCTCCTGTAGCTAGTTGCATAACACTTTCTTGATTAGCTTCTGCCCGTGATAGTTGTCCTGTAATTTTACCTTCATGCATGACGATAATGCGGTCACTAACTCCAAGAATTTCAGGTAAGTCTGAGGAAACCATGATAATTGGTACTCCTCTGTCGGTTAGTTCATTCATCAATTGGTAAATTTCTCGTTTAGCACCAACATCGACACCACGAGTGGGTTCATCAAGGATTAAAACTTTAGGTGCTATTCCAATCCATTTAGCCAGTACAACTTTTTGCTGATTTCCTCCTGACAGATTACCAACTAGGGTCTTTGGCTGACCTGTTTTGATGCGTAAGCGATCAATCAGTTGCTGAACAAAAATAGTACTAGTCTTTTCATCAAAGAATCCTTTTTGACTGAAGTCTTTGGTACTTGGTAGTGTCATGTTATCTTTAATTGAGAAATCAAGGATTAGGCCTTCATCCTTACGATTTTCAGTTAGGAAACCAATGCCTTTTTGAATGGCTTGTGCTGGGTTAGAAATGGTAATTTCTTGACCGTTTACTTTAACTGTCCCAGAAACTTTTTTATCCAGTCCAAAAATAGCTCGCATAACTTCGGTCCGACCTGCACCCATTAACCCAGAAAAACCAAGAATTTCGCCTTTTCTGACACTAAATGAGACATCTTTAAACATCTCACCTGTAAAGTTTGAGACTTCAAAAACGACATCACCAATCTCTGTCTGACGGTCAGGATAATAGTCACCCAATTCGCGACCTACCATTTTTTTAACGAGTTCATTAGATGTTGTTTCAGCAGTTTTAGTAGTATCAACAACGATACCATCACGCATAACGGTTACTAAATCTGTAATTTTAAAAATTTCTTCCATCCTGTGTGAGATGTAAACAATTCCCACACCTTGGTTTTTCAAATCATTAATAACTCGAAACAGATTTTCAGTTTCACGGTCAGTTAAAGCCGCAGTCGGCTCGTCCATTATCAATAAAGATAATTTATTAAGAAGACACTTGGCAATTTCAATCATTTGCTGTTGCCCAACAGATAATTCTCCAATTGGTCGATTTAATGGAATCGAAACACCAAGTTTTTTAAAGGCTTCTAAGGCTTTTGCTTTCATTGCTTTTTGATTCAATAGACCAAAACTACCTTTAATCTCGCGACCTAAAAATAAATTTTCTAACACTGTCATTTCTGACCAAGTATTCATCTCTTGATGGATAAAAGAAATCCCAAATTCTTCAGCTTCCTGTGGGTTGCTAAAGGTCATTTCTTGATCATCAATTAGGATTGTTCCTGTAGTAGCCGGAAATAGACCTGTTAAGATATTCATTAAGGTTGATTTCCCAGCACCATTTTCACCCATCAAGGCATGAACTTGACCAGACTCCAAAACTAAATCGATTTTTTCAAGTACCTTATTAGCACCAAATGTTTTGGAAATGTCTTTCATTTCAATTCTCATGAGAACCTCTTCTATATTGTTACTCCTGATTGTAGGATGATATTTGAGTATGGTGTGTTTTCACCAGTTCTAACAACTGCTTTGACCTCTTTATTCAGCTCTTTCAATTCTTCATGACTGACATACTCGACAGTCACATCTTGATCGAGCTTATTCAATAATTCTTTCAATTGTTTTGGATTTTGCTCTTTAATTTCTTCAGCAAGGAGAACTTTTTCAACCAAGATATTTTCAAGATAAACATCAACCACATCTTGGAAACTTGGTGTCCCCTGTGTTAAAGATAAATCAATTTTCTTGACGCCATTTGGAACTGGTAAGCCTAAGTCACCAATGCAGACGCGATCAGTATGTCCCAAATCATCAGCTAATTTAGCTAAATCACTATTTAAAATTCCAGTTTTCTTCATATTTTTCATGACCTTTCATTTCTTCAAGAGTTGGCATTCCACCTTGCGCACCAAATTTTTGAACAGATATATGGGAAGCTAAGGTAGCAAAACGAATGGCTTCTTTAATTTCTAACCCTTTAGCAAGAGCAAAGCCAAAGGCTCCGTTAAAGGTATCACCAGCACCTGTCGTATCCACTGCATCCGCTATAATAGCTGAAATGTGTTGCACTTCTTCTCCGTCAAAGTACATAGCGCCTTCTTTTCCGAGTGTCACAATCAACTTATTCGGATAATCATGTAAAATATCTTCAAGTGAACGAGCCGGAAAAAGTTCCATACATTCATGATGGTTTGGTGTCATAAAATCAACAATTGAAATCATCTCCAAGTCAGTTTCACGAGAAGGAGCCGGATTATAGAGAACTTTAACCCCATGATCATGACAGAATTTTGCAATTGCTAAATTGGCATTGTGGGGAATTTCGTTTTGTAAAATAACTAAATCAGACTCTGTCAGTAAATCCCACTCTGCTTGCCATTGATTAGGATCAACGAGACCATTTGCACCAGGACAATAGATAATCCGATTGTCCTGGTGGTAAAGAGTAATTTGGGCAATTCCACATGATGATGGTACCGTTCCCACACACTCTACAGATAAATGATTATCTTGCAGGTTTTGTTTGAGAATCGGAGCAAATGAATCCTGACCGAGACAACCAATCATGGCTATCTGATCTCGGCTGTCACTCAATCGTCCGACAGCAACAGCTTGGTTAGCTCCTTTACCCCCAGGTACCATTGAAAAACGATCCCCAAAAACAGTTTCTCCTTCTTCTGCAATGCGACTTGTTTCCATAACTAAGTCCATTGAAATACTACCAATAATTACTATACGAGTCATATTATCTCCTTAAAGTTTCTCGTTCAACAAAGTGGACAGGTAATTTAATGCGTTTTTCTTTAATTGGCATCTGATTTGAAATCTTATAAATCAGTTCTGCGGCATTGCGTCCCATTCGATAAGATGGTTGATGAATAGTTGATAAGGATGGGTAAATCAACTTACTCATTAAAATATCATCATAGCCAACAACTTGAACATCCTCAGGGATTTTTTTCCCTCTTGAAAACAATTCATGGATGTAAGCAATAGCATGAATATCAGATGGGGCGATGATTGAATCAACATTTGGATATGTATCAAGAGCCATTCTAGCTTCTTCAATAATGTCATCAAAATCAAAGGTTTGACTATCACTGATATGAGTTGTCACTTCTTTGCGAGATAGATAATCTAAACTGGCGAAATAACGTTGATTAGTGATATTGGAATGTCCCATTGGACCTTTAACGAGGAGAACATTATGCGCTCCAGCGTTGGTTACAGCCTGTGCGGCTAACTTACCACCAGCTTCATTATCAGCAAAAACAGCATACTCTGTATCTTCTTCAACCCGGTCAACTACTACCACTGGAATAGCCAAGTTTGGGTATTTTTTTGTAAAATCATGTGTTGTAATAATACCAGCTGCGTTGCTTTGCAATAAGGTATTAATATAATCTTCTTCGAGCTGGGCACTCCCACCAATATTGCCAAATAAAATCCGATAGTCATGTTCTTTTAAAAATATCTCAGCACCTCTAGCAACCCTAGGGAAGAAAGGGTTAGAAATATCTGGTAAAAGTAAGCCAACTAGCTGATTTTTCTTTGTCTTTAAGGATTGGGCAATCATATTAGGACTATAATTGAGTTTTTCAATAGCGTCCTTAATCCGGTCTCTTGCTTGCTCCGAAACATATCCATTTTGTGAGATATATCTAGAAACAGTAGATTTTGAAACACCAGCTTCTGCAGCAACCTCTTTTATCGTAGACATAAATCCTCCCAAGATGTGTGGAACCGTTCTCACATATATTATTGTAACCGTTTTCTTTTATCTTGTCAATTTAAATTTGTATAGATTTAATAAAAATTTTTGAATGACTAGAACCTGATTCTTATCAGAAGAATCAAAATTCATATAGCCCTAACACATACAGCTTCTCTTCTTTACTGTTATCAGTAAAAATCCAGAATTTGTCTAATATCTTTTCCCACAAAAAAACCAATCTCTTGGGATTGGTTTACTTTTTCAGATAACTGATTGCGTCATCGACTGTCTTGACTGGAACAATCTTCATTTTTGTTTTTAATTGCTTAGCAGCTTCTAAGGCTTCTTTATAATTAGTTATTGCTTTTGGATCAACTTTTTTGACACGCGGATCAACTGGATTATTAGGAACGAAGAAAATCTCTGCCCCTTCTTTAGCAGCCGCAACTACTTTTAAGCCTGCACCACCAATATCACCAACTTTACCTTCTTGGTCAATTGTACCAGTACCAGCAATATTACGCCCCTTACGTAAATCTTCTTTATTGATTTGGTCAAGAATATCAAGGGTGAACATCAAACCAGCACTTGGACCACCAACGCCTTCAGTTGTAAAATCAATTTTTTCTTTAGTGTGTACTTTGGTATGGTCAGTTAAGCTGATTCCAATCCCATTTTTACCATTTTTCAACTTAATAATTTTACCATTGGCTGATTTATCTTTACCATTACTGGTATATTGGACACTGACTTTATCCCCCAACTTCATGGCAGACACAAACTTAATCAAATCAGCTGAACTCTTAAAGTGTTTTTGATTAACACTTGTAACTGTATCAGCAATATTCAAAACCCCTTTAAGAGAAGAATTCTTACTGACATCAAGAACATAAACACCTAAGTAGTCAAGGGAAACAGGTTTACCAGCTTTTTTGAGAGCTTGATAAACAGCACCATTTTGTGAAGTTTCCATATAGAATTGATTAATTCTCATGTAGTCTGCATCACTATAGCCACCAGTAGTTGCTTCTGCTGATGAAATCTCTGTAAATGGTGTTGCCCAAGCATAGAGAATTTGTGCAAATGTCGCATGACTAATACTTACAGCAACAAAATTATAAGACCCTTTTTCCTTGTCTTTTTGTTCATTTACCTTAAGGACACTACGGATATCATAGGCACCACCAGGCATTTCAATATAATAAGGTAGAGGATAAAATAGTGAAAAACCAATTGCAATGACAGCAATAATGCCCAATAACCAGATTTTTAATTTATTATTTTTCTTCATTCATTTGCTCCAAATAGGAAATTACTGATTGGGGTACTAAACCTTCAATTGATGAATTAAAGTGAATCAATTCTTTAACACGGCTTGAACTAATTGGTTGCATATTGTTTCTAGCAATTAAGTAAACCGTATCAATGCTTGGGTCTAGACGATGGTTAAAATACTCCAAATTTGATTCATACTCAAAATCAGTTGGATTACGAAGCCCTCTGACCATATGAGTCACCTCTAATTCCTTAGCTAAATCAACAGCTAAGCGATTATCTGTCCAAACGACAGAAACATTATCATAGCTTGCTAAAGCTTCCTCTAAGACCATAATTCGACCTTCTAAATCTAAGAAACCCGCTTTATTTGTATTGTAGAAGATACCAACGTAAAGCTTGTCAAAAAGCTGACTAGCCCGATCAATGATATCCATATGCCCATTTGTGACTGGATCAAAGGATCCAGAATAGAGTCCAATTTTATTTGACATAGACTGTTACCTTACTAATTCCATATACTTTTTCTTTCCAGATACCTAAGGAAGCTACTTCCTCTGGTAAACTTACCATTTTATCCGTTTCACAAACGACCATCACATCATCAGAAAGAAGTCCTTTTTGTTCAAGTGCTTCAATGGTCTCGACAATCTCTTCCATGGCATATGGTGGGTCAAGAAAAACCAAATCGAAAGCCTGATCCAATTTCATTATTGCTTTTTTTGCATCCATTTTTAGGAGGGTAAATTGTTCTTCCGACTTGGTCATTTTGATGTTTTCTTTGATGATCGCTTGCGCGCCCCTATCACGTTCAACTAAGGTAGCACTAGCCATTCCCCGAGAGACAGCTTCAATCGAGAGCCCTCCAGAACCAGCAAAGAGGTCTAGAACACGGCCGCCTTCAAAGTAGGGACCAATCATATTAAACATGGCACCTCGAACCTTGTCTGATGTAGGTCGAGTCGTTTTTCCTGGGAGGGTCTTTAGGGGACGGCCTCCAAATTCACCTGATACAATTCTCATAGTCCCTATTATAACAAAATTATAGACCAAACAAAGAATTTTATCCTTTAAAAATTAAAAAACCTACCAAAATAGTAGGTTCTTCTTATAATATGTTTTCAAAGTTCTCTCGAACTTCAAGTGGCCAAACAGATGTTTGGACTTCACCAATATGTTTCTTACGAAGCAAGAACATAGCCATCCGGGATTGTCCGATTCCTCCACCAATTGTGAGCGGAAACAAGCCGTTTAGGAGTGATTTATGCCAATCAAAGTTTAGGCGGTCATAGTCACCTGTAATAGCAACTTGACGTTTTAAGGCGTCTTCGTCAACACGAATTCCCATTGATGATAATTCGAAAGCTGATTCTAATTGATCATTCCAAACAAGAATGTCCCCATTCAGACCTTTATAGTCACCTTCGCTAGCACTTGTCCAGTCATCATAGTCTGGTGCTCTTCCATCATGAGGTTTTCCATCTGATAGGACACCACCGATACCAATTAAGAAAACAGCACCATGTTCTTTAGTAATGGCATTCTCGCGTTCTTTAGCTGTCAAATCAGGATACATGGTTACTAAATCTTCAGTATGAACAAAGGTAATTTTCTTAGGTAACACTGCCTCAATATCATAACGCGCTTCAACAGCTAATTCTGTCAAACGAATAACTTTATAGATTGTTTCAACTGTTTCTTTCAAATAAGCTAAGTTACGTTTCCCATCTGGAATAACTTTTTCCCAGTCCCATTGATCAACGTAAACTGAGTGCGTTTGATCTAATGAATCTTCATCAGGACGGAGGGCTTTCATATTCACAACGAGGCCTTCTCCTTCATTGAATCCAAAGCGTGCTAAAGTATGACGTTTCCATTTTGCTAATGAATGGACAACTTCAAATTTTGCTTCAGGGATTTTCAATACATTAACAGAAACAGGATTTTCAATACCAGACAAATTATCTTGCATACCATCCCCGACCCGACTTAAAATCGGACCTTGCACTTCGACAACGTCAAGTTTTGCAATTAAATACTGTGTGAATGTATTTTTAACAAAAGAAATCTCCTCTTGTTGATGAATAAAACTTTTTTTCATAGCTCCTCCTTAAATATTTTTTTCTCACATATTATGAGATATGAGATTTATTATACACTGAATTTCAGTATATTTAAAGACTAAATTTTCTATATTTTTAAAATAATTAAGGATTTCTTGGAAAAAATAAAAGCCCTAGGGGAACTAAGGCTTTTAAGAGTATATAATTAATCACACACGATTTGAGTACCAGCCCCCTCAGAAAGGACCTTGTCAATATTTTCAAGTGAAGTGATAATTGCTTTTGAAGAAGGTTTGTTTTCCACAAAGGCAATTGCTGCTTCAACTTTAGGTAACATGCTACCTGGAGCAAATTGATTTTCAGTGATATATTGTTTCATTTGTGAAACAGTTACAGTTTCCAATTTTTGTTGGTCTGGTTTGTTGTAGTTTACAAAAACATTATCAACACCAGTAAGAACGATGAACATATCTGCATCAACTAATTCTGAAAGTGTTTGACTAGCGAAATCTTTGTCAATAACTGCTTCAACACCAGTAATGTATTTAGTTTCAGGATCTTCCACAACTGGAACACCTCCGCCACCAGCACTGACAACAACAACACCAGAATCAACTAAGCTACGGATAACATTAACTTCTTTGATGCCAACTGGTTTTGGAGAAGGTACAACTTTTCTCCAACCACGACCAGCATCTTCTTTAAAGTTAGCGCCAGTTTCTTCCATTTGTTTCTTAGCTTCTTCTTCAGAAAGGAAAGGTCCAATTGGTTTTGTTGGATTGCTAAAAGCAGCATCATTTTTATCAACAATAACTTGAGTAACTACTGCTGCAACATCCTTTTCAATGCCTTGAGCTTTCAATTCATTGTCAAGTGCGTTTACTAACCAGAAACCGATGCTTCCTTCAGTCATGGCAACACATGTATCTAAAGGCATTGCAGGATTTTTTTCTGTATCAGCTGCCGCTTGTTGTAATAATAAGTTACCAACTTGTGGTCCATTACCATGTGTAACGATTACTTCGTTACCATCTTGGATCAATTTAACAAGTGATTTTGAAGTTGAAATTAATGCTTCTTGTTGTGCTTTAGCTGATGCATCTGTTGAAAGAATGGCATTACCACCTAATGCTACAACAATCTTTTGTTTAGTCATACGTTTTTTCTCCTCATAATTAATTATCGCGTTAGACGGAAAACAGTTTCCGCATAGATGTCCATTGCCTTGAAAGCATCTTCTAAAACGATGTTTTCATTTTCTTGATGTTCTGTTTGAACAGAATCTGGGAACAAAGCCCCAAATGCCACACAATTTGGCATTGTTCGTGCAAAAGTAGCTCCACCAGATGAGACAGCTGGACTTTGATCACCAGTTTTTTCTCTGTATACATCTAATAGTGTTGTAACAAGTTCACTATCTATTGGAACATATAATGGTGCTAAATAATCAAATTCTTCATAAGTTAGGCCATATTCTTTTGCTTTTGCTGTTAATTGTTGAACAAGTTGATCTTTATCAGCTAAAACTGGGATACGAATATCGAGACGAACTTCTGTTTGATCTTTATTCAAGGTTAATCCAGCAGCATTAAAGCTTAAGTTCCCTGATGGCTCGTCTTGGACATCTCCAAAGATATTAAATCCTCTACCATCTTCATCAACAACATTTGCTAAGAAATCAATTACAGGTTCATCAACATGTGCGTCAAGTGATTTTGCAAGACGAACAAGTGCATTGATACCAAATTGAGCATCTTTAGAATGTTGGGCAAGACCATAAACGGTAACTTTCCCATCTTTTTCAACATATTCAAAATCAAGACGGTTTAACTCTTCTTTAACTTGACCAAGATATTCACCACGATATGAAGCTCGGGCTGGCACGACATTGTAGGCTTTTCCAGCTTCAATTTCAAGAGTATCAGAACCATCACCAACTAGTTTTGCTTGCAATAAACCTTTTTCAGCATAAATAAGAGGGAAGCTTGAATCAGGAGCAAAGCCAAAAGTGGCTTGTTCTTCTTTTTCATTATAACGGTTCAAACAGCGCCATAATGTTTCTTCATCAGTTCCAAAAATGAATCTAATGCGTTTATTGAAGGTTACACCTGCATCCATAAGAGATTTAACTGCAAACAAGGCTAACATTGATGGACCTTTATCATCTTGTGTACCTCGTCCATAGAGATTACCATCTACTTCGACACATTCAAATGGATCTGTCTTCCAAAGACTACGATCTCCTTCAGGAACAACGTCCAAGTGACAAAGTATAGCTAACATTTCTTTATCTTGACCGTATTCAGCATAGCCATAATAACCGTCAGGATCTTTATAAGTTTTAAACCCTAACTCCTCACAGAGTTGTAAAGTTCTTTCTAAGACATCAGAGATTGCCTGCCCAAATGGGGTACCATTTTCCCCTTCGTTACAAACTGAAGGATAAGATACAATTGTTTTGATTGCTTCTACACATGCATCTTGATGATCTTTGGTAATATAGGACTTCATATTCTTTTACCTCCCATTGTCTTCAATTATTAGATGAAGAATGTCGCAATCAGCATAACAGCAAGGCTGACTACCATTACTAAAACGATAAATTTAGTTACAAATTTCCACCAAGTTGCAATATCAACTTTACCAAGAGCTAAAGCACCCATAACGATTGCTGAAGTTGGCGATACGATGTTAAGTACACCTGAAGCTGATTGGAATGCAGTAATTACCAAGTGAGCTGGTACATGTGAGAATTGGCCTAGAGGTGCCATGATACCCATTGTCGCTCCAGCGAGACCTGAAGTTGATGGAATTAAGAATGACATTGGTAAGTAGAATAAGTAAGTTAAGATTACGAATACTTGTGAAGATAGACCTGAAAGTCCTTTCTCACCCCAAGAAAGAATCGTTGAAGTAATCATACCATCGTTCATGATAACTTGGATACCACGTGCTACCGCACAGATAATTGCTACACCAAGTAAATCAGCTGCTCCTGCGATGAATGAAGAAATGAAATCTTCTTCTTTCATTCTATAAACCATTGCTGCCAAGATAGCCATCATTATGAAGAGCATAGAAATTTCTGGGAAATACCAGTAACCTAATTGCAACATGTCTTTACCAAGGAATGTATTAAGTCCAGGAGTTCCTACAAGTGCATTGTTGATATTTGTAAATAATTTTATACCAAAGTCTTCCCAAGGAATAAGACTAAGAATCATGATTAAGAATGTAATGATGAAAATCCACAATACATGACCTTGACGTTTAGTCATATCTTCGCCTTGGTTTTCAAGTTTAAACAATTCTTTATGTTCTGCCATTTTATCAGCAATAAGTGATTGGCTTGGATCTTTTTCAATTTTGTCAGCATAACTGTGAACGTACCAAACTGAAATAGCCACTAAGACAATCCATTGAATAATACGCCAAATCATACCATCTGCAATAGAGACACCGGCTGCGTCAGCTGCTACCCCTGTTGCGAATGGATTGATTGTTGAAGCCAAACATCCAATCTGGGAACCAATAAGGATGATTGAAACGGCGACAAGTGTATCAAAACCAACGGCAATCATTACAGGAATTAGTAATGGATAGAAAGCCATTGTCTCTTCACCCATACCATAAGTTGTTCCACCTAATGCAAAGATAGGAATCAAAATGGCAATGAGCATCTTTTCTCTGCCTTTATTTTTCTTAACAACAGATGCAATACCTTGGTCAAGAGCACCTGTTTTATTAATAACACCTAAGAATCCACCAACCATTAGGATAAAGAATGAAACTTGGATAGCACCATCAGTTTTATCTGTACCTAACATACCGCGAACAGGTGCCATGAAGACATCATATAAACCTTGAGGATTTGATTTAACAGCATGATAAGTTCCAGAAATAACGGCACCATCTTTAGTTGTATCATAGGCTCCGGCCGGGATAACCCAAGTCAAAACTGCCATAATAGCAATGATGATAAAAAGAACTGTGTAAGAAGAAGGAATGCTAAAGCCCCGTTTTTTTTGTTCTTCCATTTTATTTACCTCTAATTTTAAAAAATAAAAGGTCGTTCTGGTTCTGGTAAGTGTTGCCAGATCCAGAACGACCAAGAAATAGTTAATGTGTTATTGATGATTACACTTTAGGAATGAATAGATTTCCTAGAGTTGCTGCCATAACAGCTTTGATTGTGTGCATACGGTTTTCAGCTTGGTCAAAATGACGAGCATATTTACTACGGAATACTTCATCAGTAACTTCCATTTCTTCTACACCGTATTTATCAGCAACATCTTTACCATAAACAGTTGTTGTATCATGGAATGCTGGTAAGCAGTGAAGGAAAATAAGGTTTTCGTTGTCTGCTTTTTTAATTAAATCCATGTTAACTTGGAATGGTTGAAGCATTTCAACACGTTCTTTGAATTTATCTTCTTCACCCATTGATACCCAAACGTCAGTGTAAAGTACATCTGCACCTTTAACTGCTTCATCAGCATCATCAGTAACAAGGATGCGAGCACCAGATTCTTTAGCAAAACCTTCAGCAAGTTTTACAATTTCTTCTTCTGGGAACAATTCTTTTGGTGAGAAGATATGTACATTTACACCCATAAGTGTACCTGCAACTAATAGTGAGTTAGCAACGTTGTTACGTCCATCACCACAGTAAACAAGAGTAATGCCTTCTAATTTTCCAAAGTTTTCTTTTACAGTCAAGTAGTCAGCAAGCATTTGTGTTGGATGCCATTCATCAGTTAAACCATTCCATACTGGAACACCTGAGAATTCACCTAATTCTTCAACCATTCTTTGGCTGAATCCACGGAATTCAATACCGTCAAACATGCGTCCAAGAACTTTAGCTGTATCTTCAGTTGATTCTTTTTTACCAAGTTGAATATCATTTGCTCCAAGGTATTCAGGGTGTGCACCTAAATCGATGGCAGCAGTTGTAAATGCGGCACGAGTACGTGTTGATGTTTTTTCAAATAATAGGGCAATGTTTTTGCCTTCTAAATAGTGATGTGGAACCCCACGTTTTTTAAGATCTTTTAAGTGTGCTGCGAAATCGATTAAATATTCAAATTCTTCGCGTGTAAAATCTTTTTCTGCTAGGAAATTGCGTCCTTGGAATACTTGAGTCATCTTCTTTCTCCTTTGAATTCGTATTATTTCTTTTTACTGTTTTTGTATAAATAGACAGCTATAAAGCCACCCATTAGTGCAGATAAGGATATAAATATGTCCATATTCTTCTCCGTTTATCTTATTTGTTTTTGAAGTGATTGACACTTTTCACCATCTTCGATATAAATATCACCAAAAGCTTGGTAGCCGATGCTTTCATAGAATGATTTAGCAGTTAATTCGCTATGAATAACCAATCTTTCAAAGCCCTTCTCTACTGCATATTTTTCTAAGGAGTGAATCACTTGGGCACCATATCCTTTTCCTCGGTAGTTAGGAAGTGTAGCAATTCTAGTTAAACGAGCCTCAGAATCTGTTTCGGCTAGGAAGCGCCCCGTAGAAACTGGTAGATCATCTTCATATAGAACTGAGTATATGGTCCCATTTTCGTCATTGTTGTCAAATTCGTCTTCCATCTTAATATCTTTTTCTAATACAAAGACGGAATAGCGGATAAATAAACTTGCTGCTCTTTGATAAGGTTGGCTACCTACTTTTAATGTATTCATAACGTTAATAATAATTAGAGATCTTCACGTTCAAATGGCATTGACATACAACGAGGTCCACCACGACCGCGAACTAATTCACTTCCGTTGATTTTAATCAAACGTAAACCTTTAGATTCTAAGATGGCGTTTGTAATTGTGTTACGGTTATATACTACTACAACACCTGGTGCGATAGTCAATGTGTTTGAACCATCGTTCCATTGTTCACGTCCAGCAGCAACTAAGTTATCACCACCACAACGAATCAATTCAACTTTTTCAACACCTAGGTTAGCTGCAAGTAATTCTGCTAGATCACCTTTTTCTTCGTGAATCTTAAGGTCATCGTTTTCATATGTTACAGAGTAAACACGTAGGTCGCCTTCAATTTCTGGGTGAATAGTGAATTTATCATAGTCAACCATTGTGAACACTGTATCTAAGTGCATGAATTTACGGTTGTTAGCAAATTCAAATGCCAATACTTTCTTGAAGCCAATGTTTTGTTTGAAGATGTTTACCAATAATTTTTCAATTGATGCAGCATCTGTACGTTGTGAAATACCTACAGCAAGAACATCTTTTGAAAGAACAAGTTCATCTCCACCTTCGATACGAGTGTTTTCGCTACGGTCATAAACCATAGGAACTTTTTCACCACCGTAAACTGGGTGATATGTGAAAATATATTTTCCGTATAATGTTTCGCGGTTACGTGTTTCAGAGAACATGTGGTTAAGTGATACACCTTCACCAATTGTTGCAAATGGATCGCGAGTGAAATAAAGGTTAGGCATTGGATCAATTGCGAATGGGTAGTTAGATTCAACAAGGTCAGTCAATCCTTTTTCTTCAGCAGCAATTTCTGGAAGTTCAGATTTTTGAACTCCTGCCATTGTTTTGTCAATCAATTCTTGGTTATCTTTGATAGCCATCAAGAATTCACGAATCGCAATTTTAGTAGCACGACCTCTGATATTAGCTTCTGAAATGTATTCGTCAATGAATTGTTCACGAACTTCATCATTAATTAAAGATTCAGCAGCCAATTTTTCTAAGTAAAGTACTTCTACGCCTTCATTTCTTAACGCTTCTGCAAACGCATCATGTTCTTTCTGAGCATCCTCCAAATAAGGAATATCATCAAACAAAAGTCTTTCTAAATAGTCTGGCATCAAGTTTTCGATTTCTTTACCAGGTCTGTGTAGTAAAACTTTTTTAAGTTTCCCAATTTCAGAATAAACATGAATCGGTGATTTAGCAGTCATAAGTAATACCTCTTTCTAAATATGATAAGTTGTGAATTCACGTTTCAAGGTTTTCTAAACCTTGCTTACATTTATAGTTTACCTTTTATAGTTGAAAAAAATGGGAATTCCTTCACTAAATTTTGTGTAATCGTTTACACTTTACTGTCTCGAAATCTATATTTATAAATTTGTATACGTTTACTTGTAAGTTTCTTGCATTTTTTCGTAAAAATTTATGTTTATAAATTTAAAATAAATGTAAAAAAGTTTAAAAAATCGAAAAAAATATAGTTTTTCGATTTTAACTTGTATAATTCATAAAATAGTCTTTATCAAGGAAAGTTAAGTACTTCCCTTTTGACTCAATTAGCTGATCTTTCTTCAGTTGCCTAAGTACGTGACTTACAGTTTCTCTAGTGGTCCCACTCATACTAGCAATATCACTACTTGTTAATTGGAAGGGGATACTACCATCATCTTTAGCCATTTCAATTAGTAAAATACCTAGTGATTGCACAACTCGTGAAGTGGCACTTGATGTAATTAAATTTCTTACTCTTAACTCATGTAATTCTAGTAAACGAGATATTTTACTATAAAGATGTTTCATTTGTGTTTGATTGGTTAATGAGAATTTTTCATATAGGTCTGTAGGAATATAATAGTAAGAAACTTCGGTCATCGCTACGACAGAAAAATGATAATTGGAATCATTAAATAAGCCACCATATGGAAATACAGTACCATGTCTAATAAAATCCGTATATACAAATTCACCAGATGAGTCTGTTTGTTCAATTTTAAAGTAACCATCTGTTACTAGAAAAAGTTTGTCCCGTCGATCGCCTTCAAAAAATAAAATATGTCCTTTAGGAGCTTTACGATGTTCCATTTGTCCGACAATCTTATCAAATTCTTCAATTGAAAAAAACTTAAAATCATCTAATTTTCTAAGGTATTGATAATCTTCTCTTTTAATCAAATTCGACCTCCTATTTTTCTCGAGTACTTCTATTCTATCATAATGCGAACGTTTGTGAAAGCGGTTCAGAAAAAACTTTACAGTAAACAATCTTTTTGATATACTCTGGTTAATATTTGTATTAAATTAAAGGAAAATGAAAATGAATAAAAAAGAGACTAGGCACCAACTGATTCGTTCTTTAATCTCAGAAACAACTATTCATACCCAACAAGAACTACAAGATCGCCTTAAAAAAAATGGAATCCATATCACACAAGCAACCCTATCTCGTGATATGAAAGAACTTAACTTGGTAAAAGTATCTAATGGAACAGAAACCCATTATGAAGCTTTATCTATTTCTCAAAGCCGTTGGGAACATCGCTTGCGCTTTTACATGGAGGATGCCCTTGTGATGCTTCGCGTGGTTCAAAATCAAATTGTCCTAAAAACCTTACCAGGACTTGCCCAATCATTTGGGTCTATCCTAGATGCCATGCAAATTCCAGAAATCGTAGCCACCGTCTGCGGAGACGATACCTGCCTAATTGTCTGCGAAGACCACGAAGCAGCCCAAAGTTGTTATGAAACATTAAGTCATTACACCCCACCATTCTTTTTTAGTAATAAGTAAAGGACAAGCTCTCACTTGTCCTTTTTCTTATAATTGAATACTTGAGAGTGACTTGTCTAAAATATACATTTCTGTCTCGGCACCTAAATTAAGTTTGGCTTGGCCTTCGATGAATGACAGAGCTTCTTGCATGCGGTCTGCATCAGCTGGGTTAATGGCTTCAATAACCACAAAAGCATTGGTTGTGTGTGGTTGAATCATCGTCCGCTCGCCATCACGCCAATTAAGACAACGACAAACCGCGCCCGCTTCATCCTTGTAGCAAAGCTCATTAGGAAGCGTTGGATTGTTCTTCTCATCACCAATCAGATAGAATTCATCACCACCATCAGTGATTGTCAAACGCAAATCACCAACAAAACGATCAATATCTTCTGCTCCAACCGGTAAACCAAAACGCAAGCTTGCAGCATTATAGATGTCTACTAATGGATCAATTGAAGGAATCATTTGCCCATTAGAAACACGCTTCAAAAGGGCTTCAATGCTTGAACGGACACCTTTTTTCGTTTTAAATTTTTGATAAGCCTTACGATAAGTTTGAACGACTTCACTGTCACTGAAATTCTCTTCATCAATATAGACTTTCGCTAATTTGTGACTTTCTTCCAAAAGTGCTTTAATTTCAGAACTTGATTCGCCTAAACCATCATAATTTTTCAAAAGCAAGACACCTAATTTGGCATCAGGAAAAATTTCCCAGAAGCTTTGATCTGCAATAAATTGTGACATAATTAGTCTCCTTTTTAATATTTTTCTTTTAATAACTGGTGTGATTTTAAGTAAGTAAGCAAATCAGGGTGAACCCTCCGCGGACCACGAACGGCAGTCACCCCATGAGCTTTCATCACATCAAAAGTAATCTGATTGTCTGGATAATATTCAAGCATCCGTAGCCGCATCAACTGATTGATCCCCGTTTTCTTGCGGTAGCCATTATTAGGGATATTGGCTTCCAAAACCTGACAGGCATAACGAATGGCTTTGGTCGGCGCCGTAATATAGATAAAGAGGTAATCACCAGCTTTGATGCTGGCTTTTTGCGTCCAGAGAATCTCTGGATTGGCTGCAAATTCGCGATCTATATCATAGTACTTGAGATTTGCTGGAATCACCCAGTAATCTGGGCCACCTTCAGGATTCGCTAATGCTGAGGGAGCAACCAAACGTCGACTCTCACTCAGCAATCTCCATAAGACTTGGTCTGAGATCTGGTCATCTAAAAGGACCGAAACCCAGGATTTTTTGGACATGTGGTAGGCGGGGTAGACGCCTTCAAGCGCCAGCAATTCCGCCATATCCGAAGGCTTGACCTTGAGATTGACCACCTCAAAATCCTTGTCCTTCTTGTCGTCGGCAATCCCCTCTAACTTTTCTCCCTTAGCCGGATAAACCAAGGCGTACCACTTGCCAGCTACCCGGTAAGAAGTGTACTCATTGGCTTTTTCGAAGGGTTTGTCCCAAGAATCGCCGAAGCTGTCAGCGATTTTTGCAGCCATTCTGTTCATTTGAGCAGATAAAAATGGCATCTCCTGACAGCAGCGCCCAGTAAAATCCTCAAGCACTTCTGTATAGGCCTGTCGGACTTCTGCCACATAGCCAGAACGGTTATTAGCATAGATAGCGTGATAGGGTTCATTCATATCCAGGTCTATGATATCTGTTTCAATCTGCTTATTAGAAAGGACTGTAATGTTAACCTGAAAAGCTCCATTCATAATGGTCGTTTGGTAAGTATAGGATTGATCTGGTTGCTTAATAAAACCAAAATCAGCAAGTAAATTAAAATCAACTACTTGTTTGGAAAATA